>Ga0209420_1000470_pt1 | contig 21431 bp, 11 predicted proteins | sample BlaSpr_A8_OM1_O1_FD_187972 | JGI IMG/M metagenome (GOLD analysis project Ga0209420, IMG submission 187972) | Forest soil microbial communities from Thunder Bay, Ontario, Canada - Black Spruce, Ontario site 2_A8_OM1_O1 (SPAdes) (version 2) | ecosystem: Environmental > Terrestrial > Soil > Boreal...
AAGTGATTCGCTCCGTTTCCATGGGGGCCTCGGCCATCCATGAAAGCGGACATTTCTACTTTGCACAAACCGGACATTCTCATTTTGCGGCGACATCTCCGCGGTCTCCGTTGACTCGCCACGGTTGAGCCCCTAAGATAGGCGCCACAATGGTGGATTCGCTCGTCGGGCAAACCGTTTCGCATTACCGCATCCTGGAAAAACTTGGCGGCGGAGGCATGGGCGTGGTGTACGAGGCGGAAGACACTAGCCTGGGCCGACGTGTGGCCGTGAAATTTCTGCCGGAAGATCTGGCACGCGATCCTTACGCGCTGGAACGGTTTCAGCGAGAGGCTCGCGCTGCTTCGGCGCTGAATCATCCGAACATCTGCACAATTCACGAAATTGGTCAGCAGGACGGGCGATTTTTCATCGTGATGGAGCTGTTGCAGGGGCAGACGCTGAAGCACCGCATCGGCGGCAAGCCTCTCCCGATCGATTTGCTGCTTGAGCTTGGCGTGGAGGTAGCGGACGCCTTGGATGCGGCGCACGAAAAGGGCATCGTGCATCGCGACATCAAGCCCGCGAATTTATTTGTGACGCAGCGCGGGCATGCCAAGGTTCTGGATTTTGGTTTGGCAAAGCAATCCCTGCACGTTGACGGAGCGACGAGCGCGTTCGCGACGAAAGACGCGGACGTGACGGTGGACCAGGAGCATCTCACCAGTCCGGGAATGACTCTCGGCACCGTGGCGTATATGTCCCCGGAACAGGCGCGTGGCGAAGTGCTGGATGCGCGCAGCGACCTTTTTAGTTTTGGCGCGGTGCTGTACGAAATGGCTACGGGCGCGCTTCCCTTCCGCGGCGATACCACAGCCGTGATTTTCAACTCCATTCTGGAAAAGGCGCCCGTGCCGGCGGTACGTTTGAATCCGGATATTCCGCCGCGGCTTGAAGAAGTGATTTCGAAGGCCCTGGAGAAAGACCGGCGCATGCGTTATCAACACGCGGCGGAGTTGCGCACGGATCTGGCGCGGCTGAAGCGGGATACGGACTCCAGCAGGATTTCGGCGGCGGTAATGCCGACCTCGTCATCAGGCGCGGCTCGCGAAGCTGCACTGTATCAACAAACGCCGATGAGTGGCACGCCTGCGGTTGCGGTCGCGACTCCTCCGAGCGCGATCAGCGCTGCCACGATTCCCGTGATGGGCGCGAGCGGCACGGTATTGGCGGATACAACCAAAGTATCGGCGATTGCCAGGCCTGGCCGGCGGTGGCCGATTTTGCTGGGCACCATTATTCTGATTGCAGCGCTCGCTATGGGCGGGTATTTGTTTCTGCATCGAGCGCCGAAGTTCACCGGGAAAGGTTCTATTGTTCTCTCGGACTTCACCAACACGACCGGCGATCCGGTGTTTGACGACGCGCTTCGGCAGGGGCTCGCGGCGCAGCTCGCGCAATCGCCTTTCCTGAACATTCTTTCGGAGCAACAGATACGGCAGCAGCTTAAGTTCATGGGGCAGCAGCCTACCACTCGTTTGACGAATGATCTGGCGCGGCAGGTTTGCCAGCGAACGCAGAGCGCGGCGGTGCTGGATGGATCGATCGCGCAGATTGGCAACACCTACAACTTAATACTGAACGCGGTGAACTGCGCTTCGGGCGAGACACTGGCTACGGTACAAACGGAAGCAACCGACAAAAATCAAGTGCTGGGCGCGCTGGGCAAAGTAGCTGAGGAGATGCGCGGAAAACTTGGCGAATCTCTGGCTTCGATTCAGAAATACAACACGCCGATCGCGGAAGCCACCACGCCTTCGCTGGAAGCGCTGAAGGCTTTCAGCCTGGGAATGCAAGCGCGTGCGAATAAAGGGGAAGATGTGGCGGCGCCTTTCTTCAAGCAGGCGGTTACGCTGGATCCGAATTTCGCCATGGCTTACGCGGTGCTGGGTCAAGTGGAGAGCAATCTAGGTGAAAAGGAAATCGGAGCCGAGCACACCAAGAAGGCCCACGATTTACGAGAGCGCGCCAGCGAGGTTGAAAGGTTTTACATCGATTCGCACTACTACAATAATGTGACTGGGGATTTTGAAAAGACCATACAGGTTTACCAGCTCTGGACGCAGACCTATCCGCGCGATTCGATTCCACATGGAAACCTTGCCGTAGAGTACACCTCTCTGGGCCAGTGGGAAAAGGCGTTGCCGGAAGCGCTGGAAGGGCACCGGCTCTCTCCTGACGAGAGTATCAACTGGTATCAAGTCTCTTTCGTTTATTTGGGACTCGGCCGCTTGGACGAGGCCAAAGCGACGGCCAACCAAGCGATTGCACAGAAGCTGGACGTCCCAAACCTGCATGTCGCTTTGTACTTGGTTGCGTATTTGCAGAACGATGCGTCCGCGATGTCCCACGAAGTGTCGTTGATCGAGAACTTTTCGCCAGTGATAGCTCCGACCGGGTTCGCTATCGAAGCGACTACAGAAGCTTCCTACGGCCAGATGGAAAAAGCCCGAGCGTTATTTCAACGTTCGGTTACATCTGCCCAAAGCGCAGGCAGGAAGGAATCTGCCGCTTTCACCATGGCGTTGCAGGCGATGCTGGAAGCTTTTGCAGGCGATGCCGCTGAAGCCCGGAAGGACGCCGCAGCAGCGCTCGGGATTGACTCGTCCAGGAGTGTGAAAGTTCCGGCAGCGACCGCGCTGGCGCTCGCGGGAGATGCAGCTCGCGCCGAGTCGCTTGCAGGCGAGGTGGCCAAGGAGCAGCCCGGTGGCATGGAGAATTTGTACGACCTTCCAACTATTCGGGCGGCTATTGAGTTGGATCGCAACAACGCAGGGAAAGCAGTGGAAATCCTGCAACCGGTTCTGCCCTACGATCTTGCCAACGGAAAAAGACTTAACGCGGCTTATGAGCGCGGCGAAGCTTATCTGATGCTGCATAAGGGCAATGAAGCGGCGGCGGAATTTCAGAAAATTTTGGACCATCGGGGAGTTGTGCAAAATTCCCTAGTTGCCTCCCTGGCGCATTTGGGTTTGGGGCGCGCCTATGCCATGGCGGGCGATGCAGGAAAGGCGCGCGCGGCGTATCAGGATTTTTTTGCAGTGTGGAAAGACGCGGACCCGGACGTTCCTATCCTGAAGCAAGCCAAAGCCGAGTACGCAAAGCTGCCGTAAGCTGGGCGGTTATGGGGAGCGCAGAGCGTCAGTAGGATTGATGCGCATCGCGCGCTGCGCGGGTAAGTAACTGGCTAGCACCGCAACGGCGGCGAATGCGATGGCGCTTCCCACAAAGGTAAGGGGATCGGTTGCACTAGTCTGAAACAAAAGGCTGACTATTAGTCGCGTGAGAGCGATTGAGGCCAGGAGGCCTAGAGCGATTCCGGCGACGGCTAGCCTGAGCCCGTTTCCGATTACGAGTCTAAAAATATCGGCACTAGACGCGCCTAAAGCGATGCGAATGCCCAACTCCTGGGTCCTCTGCGCGACGGAATAAGCGATCACACCGTAGATTCCCACCACAGCAAGAATCAAGGCGGTGGCTGAAAATATTCCGATCAACAGCATCATCGAACGCGTTTGTGCACTGGCTGTTTCCAGGCGTTCCTGCATCGTCTGAATGTCAGTGATTGGTTGGCCGCGATTCACGGCAACGATTTGGGCGCGCAGGGCGGATGCTACGGTAGGGGGAGCCACGGTGGTGCGCAGAGTGATGTATAGCGTGGGCGATGCGAGCTGCGCGTACGGCAGAAAAACTTCAGGTTGAGACGCACTGGCGAGACTATCGTTCTTAATATCTCCGAGCACGCCGACGACTTGGCCGGCAGGCATTCTGCCAACCCAAACCAGTCTGCCGATGGGATTCTGGTTGGGCCAAAAGCGATGTACCGCGGCTTGGTTCAACATTACAACCGGGGCTGAAGTTGCGTCATCGCTTGCAACGAAAGCGCGGCCCTGGATCAGAGGTACGCCCATCGCTTTAGGATAATCGGGGCTAATCGATTCGATCAGCACAACTGGGCGACGGCCGAGTTCCACTTCCGGCTCACCTTCAAAGCGAACGGGCGTCCCGTGTGTTGGGAAAACAGGGAGCGCGCTGGAGATGGCGGCAGCTTGCACTCCCGGAATCGATTGCAGACGCTGAAGCACGTTCTGATAGAAAGCGATGCGCTTGGGTTGATCTGGATAACTAGCTGGCGACAGAAATGTCTGCGCGGTGAGCGTGTTCTTCGCGTCGAATCCCGGGTCCACCGTACGGAGATGCACAAAACTGCGTATCAACAGGCCGCAACCGATCAGCAACACCATAGAAAGCGCAACTTGCGCCGCAACGAGTATGCTGCGCGCGCGATTTCGCCCGCGGTTTCCAGCGGACCCACGGCCTTCGTCCGCTAGCATCCCAGCAAGATTAGGACGGGATAGCTGAAGGGCCGGGGTGAGCCCGAACAAGATTCCGCTGATCACGGAAATTGCCACAGTGAAAACAAGCACACGCAAATCCATGGGCACATCGGCCACTTGCGGGAGGTTCGTTTGCGTGAATGTGGCAAGGAACTTGGTGCCCAGAAGACCGAACAAAACTCCCAAGCCGCCGCTCAGCACGGCCATCAGCACGCTCTCGGTTAGAAGCTGGCGAACCATGGCACTGCGAGACGCTCCCAGAGCGCTGCGAACGGCGAATTCTTTTCGTCGCACGATCGCCCGAAAAAGTAGAAGGCTGGCCACATTGGCGCACGCGATTAAGAGCACGAAGCCGACAGCGGCCGAAAGAATCAGAAGCGTCGGACGGACGTTAGCAACGAGATTCGCTTGAAGGTCGCCGACGGTCATGGCCACATCGGAAGTCGCGTCAAAATTGACCGGCTTATCCTGTTTGTATTGCTGGAAGATCACCTCGGTTTCGGCTTGCGCCTGCCAGGGTGTGACTCCCGGACGCAAGCGGCCAATAGCTTCGAAATACATGCCGCCGATACTCACGCGAGCGGGCGTGGTCATGCTGAAGTCAATGAGGTGAGTGAGCCAAATTTCAGGTTGGCGGCCGAGCAAGCGCACGCCGAACTTCGGAGGAAGAACGCCGACAATTGTGTAGTCCTTGGAATCAAGCGCCAGGTGCTGGGCGACTGCGCTTTGTGCGTTGCTGAAAAGCCGCGTAGCCAATTCGTATCCGATCATCACGACTTGATTGCCGCCGGGCTGATCTTCTTCGATTGTGAAGGTACGACCGGCAAAAGGCTTCACGCCGAGAACTTCGAAGAAATTCCCGGTGACGCGCTCGGCGTCGACCTGCTCGGCGCCTTCGCGACCATCCAGGTTGACGGTTTCGAATTGATACGCCGTTACCCCGGAAAAAGAGTGATTCGTATCGGATAGCAGCTTCAAATACGGGAGCGAGATGCAGCAAGTGCCGTCGCGTTTGGTGCTAATACGAACCAACTGGCCGGGATCTTTGTAAGCAAGCGGCCGGAGCAATACGGAATTGGCGACCGTGAAGATCGCTGTATTCGCACCGATTCCAAGCGCAAGCGTGGCAATTGCTAGGACCGTGAAACCGGGCGTACGCGTCAGCATCCGGAAGGTGTAGCGCAAGTTTCGAGCAAACGAATCCAAGTATTTTCGCCTTTGCGTTGAACGTAGAACAGTTTAATCATATCGCAAGAGGCATGAGCGATTCCAACTCGCAGTAACATGATGGCGGCGAGAACAATATATTCGGTGGACGAACGAAATAAATTTGTTGAAATTTGTGGGCTGTAGAATATGTTGACGCGCTGGGGCGCGTTCGACTACTGGGCGAAGTCGACGAATAGGGCGACCCAGTCGTTCGCGCCTACGACGCGGAAAGTATGGCCTTTGCCGGTGAGGTCCTCGGCAAGATAAATTCGTCCAGGCTCCGGTGAAAGCTTTTCGCCGGCAGCTACTTCGATTTCTGCGCGGCCACTGATTGGTATCACGTAGCGGCGCACGTCCGCGTTGTGCCAATCCTGAAAAAAGCCGGGAGCCAAGCGCACCACGTACGATTTGGTGGTCTTCATGTGCTCGGATTCCTCTACGGTTGGCGCCGCGCCGGTTACAGGAAAAAATTTCACATCGACCTGTTCGACGTGACTGAGCCCGTCGGCACCCGTGTAAAGGCGAGTGGCTTTAACGGCGGCACGTTCCTGGGCCGCAACAACAGTTTGGCTGCGATGTGCATACCACCCAAACAATAGAGAGATGGGCAGCGCTAACAAGACAACAGGGGTGACCATGGATCTCATGATCGTTCCTCCCGAAAGTGACGCGCGCATTATATACATTGGCCCGGCGCCGTCTAGACCTCCTATTACTCCCGCCTGACACATTACCTGCTGCTCGACCGAGGGCGATGGCTTGCGCAATAGAGTCTCACGTTTTTTTTCGCTTGACATGGGAGGGCTATGAATATTTAATTCGTTTTAATAAATTTAATAAAAGGCGTGGGTGGGGTGCCCAGGCACATTTTCAGGACTCTTCCAACGAGTTTTTGGAGTATCTTCTGTTTTCAAAGGCGCCCGAAATCGCGCGTTGCGAGCGGACGGATTGCAGACGTACACCTTCTTGATCTTGGCCCAACGGAGATGGCAATGAAACTTATCCGCATCGCTTTCTGCATATCCGCTTTCATCCTGTGCGCGGCGGGCGCGGTGTTCGCGCAGGACACCGGAACGTTTACTGGGACCGTGCACGACAGCACGGGAGCGGTGGTGGTGGGAGCGGATGTGACGGTCAGCAATCAGGCCGTGGGCGTGAACAAGACGGTGACAACGAACACCGATGGAAGCTGGGTCACTCCCTATCTGACCGCCGGGCCTTACGACATTACGGTCAACGCAAAAGGATTCAAGAAGTATGAAGCCAAGGGCGTGATCTTACGCGTAGGCCAGACGGCGAAGGTCGACGTAACACTCGAGATTGGAACGGTCACAAGCGAAGTCACGGTAGTGGGCACGGGCCTGGCCCAAGTGGAGACGGAATCAGCGCAGGTGGGCGGCGTAGTCACAGGGACTGAAATCACCCAACTACAGTTGAATGGGCGCGATTTTGCGCAACTGATCACGTTGACGCCAGGAGTGAATAATCAGACCGGACAGGATGAAGGGACGGTTGGAATCGCTGGCAATACGATCTTTTCGGTGAACGGCGGCCGTGGCGAAAACAATAACTGGGAAGTGGACGGCGGCGACGATATGGACAACGGCAGCAACAACTCGCTGAACGTTTTTCCGAGCATTGATTCCATCGCCGAAGTGCGCGTGCTGACTTCCAATTACGGCGCGGAGTACGGACGCAACGCGTCGGGGACAGTGGAAACAGAACTGAAGTCTGGAACGAATGCCTTCCACGGCGACGTGTATGAATTCGTGCGCAACAATATTTTTAACGCACGAAATTACTTTGACCCCCCGGGGCCGGTTCCAGAATACAAGAAGAATGATTTTGGATATACGATCGGCGGGCCGATTTACATTCCAGGGCACTACAACACGGATAAGAGCAAGACTTTCTTTTTCTGGTCGCAGGAATGGCGGCTGGAGCGCATTCCCAACACGTTTAACATCCCGGTTCCTTCCAATCAAGAACGCATGGGGAATTTCAGCGACGTTTGCCAGGGTTCGAATCCGGACTGCCCGAATTTGCCCGGCGGCGGAACGCAAATTCCACAGCCGCTGGATCCTAATGCGACGGCCATTCTCGCAGAGATCCCCGCTCCGAATAGCACAACTGGCTGCCCTTCGACAATTAACGCCTGCTACAACGCCGACATTATACAGCCTACCTTCTGGCGCGAAGAACTCCTCCGCGTGGACCAGAACTTCACGCCGAAGTTGCGCGGGATGTTCCATTACATTCACGACTCCTGGAACACGGTGACTCCGACTACCTTGTGGTCCAACGCAACGTTGCCCGGAATTTCGACAAAGTTTGTGGGGCCCACGACCAGTGCGGTTGCACGGCTGGTTTATACGGCTTCGCCGACTCTGGTGAACGAATTTGTATTCAGTTATACCGCTGACCACATTTTCCTAACCAATGAAGGTCCGTTCGAGCGTCCACCAACCATGACGATGACCGGTATTTTTCCTGAGTTTGGCGGAAAGCTTCCGACCGTTAGCGTGAGCGGCAATCAAGCGTACGGTCAGGGATTCACGGCCGACCCATCCGATGAACCGTGGAATAACGCAAACCCGACCTACACGATTCGGGACAACGTGACCAAGATCCTGGGGAAACACACCTTGCAATTCGGCGCTTACGTGGTGATTGCGCAGAAAAATGAGTTTTCCGGCATTGGACTTCAAGGCTCGCTTAGCTTCGATGCTACAAACACGAACGTCACCACGGGTAATGCGTTTGCGGACTTGCTGCTGGGAAGGATTTCAACCTTTTCGCAGGCAAATCTGGAACCCAAATATTACAGCCGGTACCAATTCGTGGAGCCATACATTCAAGACGACTTTCACGTTACGCCTCGGCTGACTTTGAATATCGGGTTGCGCTTGAGCCTGTTCGGCACGTACTACGAAAAAGAGAAGAATACGTACAACTTTGAACCGTCCGTATTCAATCCGGCTAATGCGCCGGCGCTCGATCCAGCGGGATCGGGGGCCTTGGTAAACCCAACTACGGGAGTTTTCCTTTCTCCTACAAACCCCGCCGATGCTCAGTTTTTGTACAACGGACTTGTTCAGTGCGGAGCTCCAGGAGTTCCACGCGGATGCATGAAAGGACATTTATTTAATCCCGCGCCAAGAGTTGGTTTCGCCTGGGATATTTTTGGGGACGGGAAGACGTCGTTGCGAGGAGGTTACGGAATTTTCTTCGACCATGGAAACGGGAACGAAGGTAACAGCGAATCGTTGGAAGGCAGTCCGCCGTTCGTGCTGAATCCTCAGCAGCCCAATATCGCGCCTGGAATTAATGGTTGCACACAGCCAACTGGTTATACATGTATCGGAGGGAGCGGAGCATTGGCTTACCCGCTTAGCTTGGTTGCGATCCCAAACCACGCAGTATGGCCCTACATGCAGCAGTGGAATCTAAGCATCGAACGAGAGGTGCTGAAAAACACGGTGCTGCAGGTGGGATACGTGGGCAGCAAAGGCACCCATCTGGCACTGAACGTGGACCAGAACCAGTTATTCCCGACACCCCTGGGCGCAAATCCATACAACCCTGGGGAGCCGATAGTGGTACAGGACCAAGCCACTCCTCCTAACCCTGCATTAGATAGTACGGGGCAGGTGGTAAACACAAATTGCAACACGCTCAGTGTGAATGGTAGGGGCCTGACTGGACAAGCCGCGATTAACCTCGGGACTGCTTGTGGAAATGATCCATCGCCATTCCGGCCTTTTGTTGGCTATGGGACGATAACTCGCAAGTACTATGGGGCAGATTCAAGTTACAACTCATTACAAGTTTCCATCCGGAGGACGATTGCTCCATTGGTGGTTTCATTGTCCTACACCTACAGCCATTCGATCGACGATTCATCGGACTTGGCGGATCAGAACTTTGTAAATTCCTATGACTTGGCGGCGAACCGGGCGAGTTCAAACTTCGATGAACGCCATATTCTGACATTCAGTTACATTTACAGTCTTCCTTCACCGTGGAAAAGCGGATGGAAGAAAGTGGCGCTTAGCGGATGGGAATATTCCGGCATCACGTCATTCAATACCGGGCAGCCTTTCAGTGTCCTAAATGGGGTATTCGGAGACAATGCGGGGGTAGCTAACGGCGTGGGAACCAACGGCTCTTACGCTGACCTGGTGCCTGGCGTGAGTCCCTATAGCAAGCCGTCGGCGGCTGCGATTGCCGCATTGGTCCCTGGCACGGGGCCGCTGCTTTACAATCCTGCTGCGTTTGAAGCGCCGATGGGCTTAACCTTTGGCGACTCGGGCAGAAACCTTCTGAATAATCCCAGCCGATTGAACTTTGACATGGCGCTGTTTAAGAACTTCGCTATTCACGAATCTATTTCGATGCAGTTCCGAGCCGAAGCATTTAACGTTTTCAATCACACGCAATGGGCGAGTAACAACGGGACGGCAAGCACGACGGGAAGCGGTGGCGTTGCGAACAATTCGATATCCTGTTATGGAGGAGCGAACAATTCCGCTGCGGATCCTGCGTGCCTTGGGAACGGTTTCTTGCAGCCGGAGGCCGCGCATAATCCGCGAATTTTGCAGCTCGGTCTAAAGCTGCTGTTCTGACAAAATTACGGTGCGGGCAGGGCTTTGGTAGAGCGAATTCCCTGCCCTTCTATCAGCGTATAAATATTGTCGGCCGCGACATTTTGCAATTTTTCAATTATTCCGCTGGGCCATTGGATTTCCACGGAATCCAGCTTTGATTCCTTTCCTAAACCAAAATGCAAGCGCAGGTCGTTTTGCGAAAGATAGCTGGCGCCTCCGCGGACTTCGTTGAATTGCACCAGCTTGTCGGCGCGCACGGTGACGCGTGCGCCAACCGCCGCACGATTGCTCTGGGTGCCAACCAGTTTAAATTCCACGCGGTGATTCCCGGGAACACCATGGTTCATCAGCAGCGAGGGTGGTTCGCCTACGTTCAGCAATAAGACGTCGATGTTTCCGTCGTTGGCGACGTCGGCAAATGCTGCACCACGGCGGGAGGCCAGGGGAATCGCATGGAGACCGGCGGCTGCGGCGGAATCGGTGAATGTGCCGTCGTGATTATTCATATGCAGCAGAAGCGGTTCGCGATAACGCGCACCGGATTCCAGGGAATCCATTTGCGGATACACGTGGCCGTTCGCGACGAATAAATCCACCCAGCCATCGTTATCGAAATCGAAAAAACCGGTGCCCCATTTCACGTAAGGATAGCTGGACGCAGCCACTCCTGCTTTCCAACTGACTTCATCAAAGCCCGCGGCGGCGAGATTGTGGTAGAGGTTATCTTCCTGATCCATGAAGTTGGTGACGAAAATATCGAGGCGACCGTCATGGTCGTAATCGCCAAAGTCCACGCCCATGGAGCCTTCCGCGTCGCCTTCGGCGCTTAGGGCTGTGCCGGATTGCATGCCTACATCGGTGAACGTGCCGTTGTGATTGTTGTGGTAAAGATAATTTGGGCCGGCGTCATTGGCGACGTATAGGTCAGGCCATCCGTCGTTATCGTAATCGCCCCAGACCACGCCCAGGCCGTAATAGGCGTTGGGATCGTCAACACCGGCTTTTTTCGAAACTTCTTCGAACCTGCCGTCGCCGCGATTGTGGTAGAGCAAGTCGGTTTCTCCGATCATGCCCCAGGGGCCGCACTGCACGACTATGCCGCGAAATTTGCAGGTGCCGAACGCGGCCACATTGTCGAGATCTACGTGCACGTAGCGGGCCACGAAAATATCGACAAAGCCGTCTTTATCATAGTCAGCCCAGGCTGCGCCGGTCATGAAACCGCTGCCGCGCACCCCGGCTTTGTCGGTGACATCTTCGAAAGTGCAATTGCCGCGGTTGCGGTACAGAGCGTTTCCTCCGTAGCCGGTGACGAATATGTCGGGCAAGCCATCGTTGTCGAAATCGGCGACGGCGACGCCCATGCCCCAGCCTTTGTGAGTCAGGCCGGCTTGTTTGGTGATGTCCTGAAATTTTAGCGGGGCGGATTGATGGTAAAGGGTAACCATGGGATCGCCGCCGTGTTTGTAGCGCTCAACCGTGGAACCGTTGACGACCAAGGCGGAGAGCGTGCCGCTGTTGTCGCAGTCGATGAAGCCAACGCCCCCGCTCATGGATTCGACGATGTATTTTTTCTCGGCCGAGGCGATATGAGAGACGCTGAGGCCGGCGCGGGCAGCAATGTCCTCGAAGATAGGCACTGGCGCGCGAGGTTTGCTGGTTTGCGCGGCGCCGGCAATGGATAAAAGAACGATGAATAGCAGCGGAAATATTTTCGTCGTGAGTCGCGGGGACAATTCAGAATTACTTTAACGTGCGAGATTCGGCTTGTCTACCGTGTAGGATGCCAGGTCCCGCGATTTACTCGCATCGGCATTTGAAGCTCCTAGAACACTGGTCCAAGAGCTCGAATGGCTTGGGTGCGAATATGGCCATGACCTTGGGCGTCGGAATCCGGGCTCCTGCCCTGTCTTTCCTGCAAGCAATAAAGTACTAAGTTCGACGAGCGTAGAAACGCCTAACTTGCCGAAAATCTCAAAAAGATCACTTCAAATGACTCCGGGAGTACGGTCCTGGGATTTTGCGCCGCGTTTCTGGGCTTGGATTTCCATCATTCGAATGTGAATGGCATTACTGCGTTTTTCCTCGTAATTGCGGCGGTGCCATTGCTTGAGGCAACCCTCCTCGTATCCCAGCGGTTACTCGGCCAGCGAGGGGTGCTCGAAGGAGATCGATCGCATTTTTACGATTTTTAGATGGCCCAGGGCTGGCTTGCGCGAAGAATTGCAATAACGGTGTACACGCTAAGTGCAGTAATGTGCGGAATTGCAAGGCTGGCTCTGAAATGCGATTTCAGAATTGCTTTCGTCCTGTGTTTAACGAGTGTCGCGACGCTACTGCTGTTGGGTCTGCGCCCGAGCATGTTGAAGCAGCCTGAAGAAACACACGCGACTGAGATCGTTAAGGCCCGCTAGTTCGATAACGCGGCCTGCATCGTAGCCCAGGCATTAACTCTGATTGGTGGTGGTAATTGTGCGCGTAGAGCGACGAGTCCGTTCCTGTGGCGTAGATTGCTTTTGAACGCTCCCCAATTGAACGAGAAGCTTTCGTAATTTGGCTCGTTCCTCAAGATCCATATCCACCACTTCGAAGGCACGTGCTTGCGTGTTGGCATCGCGAACGATGGTTTGCGCTTTCAATGCCCTTTTTCCTGTGTTCAGTTTCATTCCCACTACGCTGCCGGGATGCAGGCTCTGCTCGCAAATCGCGACGCCGCCGCTCAAAGTCATTTCCGGGATATCCAGTTTCCAGTTTTCCTTCAAATTCGTGGTCATCCCGGACACCGCATGTTCCAGGCGCAACCGCGGATAACGTCGCTGTCTAATCGCCGGTGAATTTGGATCTGCGTCGAGTGGCTCGATCGAAAGTTCTGCAATGCTTAGACCGCTTTTCGGAATAAACTGGCGCACCCATTCGGGGTCAATTTTCTCCATTGCTTGCGAGGCCACAAGTCTCAACTCATTAGCGTTGGCCCAGCGAAATGCCTTGCGCGCCTCGGCAATCTTACGCAGAACAGACTCCGCGCCGGAGGTACGCAGACGGCCAAGCGCCTCGATAGCCTTCAGTTGTAGATACTCGGTGCCGCCCGCGGGCAGGTCGCCCTCCGCCAGCCGCAATAAGCGCATGTCAGACAGCTGTTCGCCGCTCATTCCGACCTCATCGAGCGCCAGCGGACGGACCAGGCCGTCCAGCTCATCGAAAAGCCTTAGCAGCAGGCGACCCCGATCCGCCGCACCGCTGGAGGAAATCTGCCTTACGATTCTGTCGTGTGTGGAGCGCTTCCATTCAGACATTCTTCCCGGAAGCACTTCTTCCACGATGCTCGCGTCCATGCGCATCAAGAGACCGATCGCGTCAATGGCCTCCGCGGGGCCGCCCTTGCAGAGCTGCGTGCGCAGATGTTGCAGACCTTGCGGACCTAAAACTTGCATCATGGAGATTAATAAATCGCAATCATCACGAAAACCAGAGCGGCTGAACCGTCCGGCCAAGTGATCAGACGCCGCCACAGGCATGCGGCGCAGAAGATCCATCAATCCGCTGGGGACGTTGCCTGTTCTTAGCGCCTCCTCAATAAATTCCGGCAACCTATTCTCAACGGCAATCCTCGGGCGCAGATTTTTTCCCATTCCCGGGCGCTCGGACTCGACGTATTCCATCAATTCAACGGAACGCTGGATTGCTTGATAGGAACGTTTATTGGAAGCTTCTTGCGACAAGCGCACGAAGGCTGCGCTCATCAGGCTTTGCAATTCCGAATCGCGCTCCTCGGCAAGCTGAACACCAACTTGCCGGATGGTGTCCACCAACAAGCGCTCATCGATTTTCGCGTAAAGGCCTGCTAATTCGGCGAGGCCCATGGCGGTCTGGCGGCGCTGTTCAGGCGATTTGTTTGTGACACATTTCGCATAATTGCTTAATGCAGCGATCGCCGCGGCTGTTTCGCCCTTCTGCACTAATTTTTCAACATATTCCCGGACCTTAGCAGGAGGGACGCACCAAGCCTCCGCGGATTCGAGAACCGCTTTCTTCTTTTCGTCTCCCACTTGATTCCAAAATTGTTGCGCCAGAAGGTCCACGTGCGACTGAACCTCAATGCCGTGGCGAGCCATCTTTTCTTCGTACACACCCAGAATCTTTCGCAGGCCATCGAGCTCCAGGCTCATCTCGTCCAAAACCTGGCGCACTGCATTTACTTCGATGTCACCGTTTTCATAACTTTCCAGCGCGAAACGAACAGCTATATGTTCCGCAAGTTTCAGCAGAGTCGGCTTGTCCGCCATTTCCGAAGGCGCTTGTGCTGCCAAGGCGGAGAGCGCCTGGCTTACCGTAAAGCGCGCGCGACGCGGCAAAGTGGAGAGGCGCGATTGAAATGAAACAGGATCCAGCTTGTCTTTGGAAGCCTCCGTGGTGCGTGCAATTTGCGCCAGAACTTGCAAGATTCCTTTTAATTCGTCCTCTTGTAAAGTCATCAACCCGGTTTCCACCGCCATCGAGCCCGGGCCGCCACGCGCGGAACGGCTGCCGCGAATTTCGGCGGTAGCATTTCCCCATCGCCCTAGTTCACCGGATTCCGAGCCGCCAGCGCCAGGCGCTTTCCAAACGTGAGCGCTGGAGCCGCTCTTGTTTCTCGCTCCGCTTCCTCGCCGAGCATTTTCTTTTTGGCCCACTCCCGCGTTTCCACCAGAAGCTTCCACGCCGCCACGATCGCCAAGACCGCCTGCGCCGTGAACAGAAGCTCCTGTAGGATTCCCTTCGCTGGACCCTGGGCGTTTCGAGCTAGATTCTTTTGAAAGGTCTTTGTTGAGCCAAAAACCGCCGGCATCAGGATCGAGCGGCGCGCCTTCGCCGGTCGTTCCGACGATATTCCATGTGCCGAAGTCGCTAGAACGGCTTAGTGTGTCAAGATTTAATCCGTGAACAGGAACACCGCCCTCTACTCGCGCACCAGTTCCGGGTCCGTCTGTGGACGATTGTTTCGCGCCATCTTTGTTGAACCAAAATCCGCCAGCATCAGGCGCCAAAGGAGTTCCCGCGCCTTCCCCACCGACGATATTCCATGTTCCAGGATCGGCCGCGTTCCACACCTGTTCCCCTGAACCGCGGACCGCACTCACCGGGCCTGAAACATAAGGACCGCTTCCACCGGCATTGGCATCGCCATCGCCGGCTTGAACTCCTCTAACAACTCCGGACGCGTCTCCGCCATAATATCCAGCACCCCCAGATCCGGAATTTCCGTCGCTATGTTCGCCGCGGCCTCCAGCGTTGGAGCCGTCGCCGGAACCATGACCGCCGGATCCCGCGTTGCCACTGCCATCGCCGTCACCACTTCCTGCCGAACCGCGTTTGCCCAGGTGGCCGGTATTTTCTCCATCGCCGGTGCCCCTTGTTCCTTCCGCTGCAATGATTAACTGCAGAAGTTTTTGAGGATCGTTAAAAAGCTGATCGGACTTCTCAGAATCCAAGCCGAATGTATGCGCCGCAAGTTGTGCTGCCACTGTGGAGCGCGCGACCGCGGAATCGGCTGGCACAAAACAAACTTCATTCACATGGATGTCAGGATCGCCCTGCAGCGCGGCCTTTAGTTGCTCGGCCAGTTGTATGGGTTTCGCGCCAGTGCCGGTGGGAAATCCGCGTACGAAGCGCGCCAAGCTGCCTTGCGTCACTTTGGGAGAAAAATGAATGCTAGCGATGCCGGCAGCAGAAAGCATCCGAGCAAAACTCTTTTCGGCGGCTGCCGAATCCAGGGGCGTGCCATCCAGAAGCAGCTGATCGCCGGAAACTCCCAGCAGCAGGCCAGATTCATTTTCCGAGCCTGAACCGATTGCCGTGTGCAACTCAAGCCAGGCCGTATCGAACTGTTTCGAAGTGCGCGGATGGCCAAAATCGTACATACGTGCAAATTTTAGAAGGATGTTAAGGCTACGCACGAAAGCGCGAGCGGCCGCGGGGCGAGTTTGAGTGTACATAGCCATAAATGTGGGGCGGAAGCCCCGCCTCTAGATGAAAGCATGGGGTTTAGAGACGTGTCTTGCAATGGTACGGTGTTCTCTTTAGTACTAACCATTGGCCTACTCGATGGGATAGTTCAGGAGTACTGGGAGGCTTTGGCCACCGAACGTCCTCTTGAGCCACGGCTCTAACTCCCTGATATCACTTAGGATAGTGACGGCCCCTAGTTTCCGGAGCATTGCGCCACGTTGCCGACGCTCTTCGCTTCGGCGAGGCAATATGCCTACGAACGGTATTTTGGCAGCTCTGGCGGCCAGAGCATCGTCCACGTTGTCTCCAACGTAGAGTGCAGAACCCGGATCGCGACCGCTCAAAATCCGCCGCAGACCATCCGGATCCGGTTTTGGCCGCTTCACATTTTCTACCGTGATTATCTTCTGGAAGAAATCGCGGACCTTCCAGCGTTGGAGCGTATAGTCCAGTTCGCGCCGGACGCGGCCGGTAAACACGTTCAGCTCCGCGAGTTTTGCCAGTCGGCGCAAATTCGCGGGAGGCAACAACCACTTTTCGCGCGCCGCATTTCCCTTTCCATTTGGGCCCCAGTAAATTTCCACGAACTTTTTTTTCACTTCGTCATATGCGATTTCTTTTCCCAACGCGTTCACCCAGGCGGTGGAGAGTTTCCAATCGTCATTAAAGCCGGGACGATTTTTCCAGCGATGAAGCTCGCGACGGCTCACTTTCTTTCCCACAAAGAACTGGACCGTTTCTAGCGTGGTGCGCTGAAACGAGTGGCGCGTATCAACCAGGACGCCGTCCACATCGAAAATAATCACACGAGGATAGCTTTTCATTGGCATGACGGGCGAAGCGTCAAATGTTATCCGTTTTCGGAAATTGTTTAGGAAGCCGAGCCATCTGTTTCAGGTGAGGATTCCGACGGATCAGGATCTTGCCGATCGGAGCCGGATTCGGCGGCACCGTCTCGATTTTCGGTACCGAGTGAATCGGAAGACCAAGCCTCGCCGGGTTGAGGAGTAGACAATATCGTATCGCCGGCCTCGTGCGCAGGAGTTGCGCCGGCTGCAGCCGATTTAGCTTCGGGCGGGTGCCCAGCCGAGGACTCTGGCACTGCATTCGAAGCAGAAGCAGCACTTATCGCTTCCAGCCTCGCTGCAAAAACTTCGGTCAACAAATCGATGATTAATTTGGCTCCGCTACCATCGGCATCTTTCGTTGGGTTGTAGGCAGTTACTTCTATCGCCGCCAAATGTTTCTGGCCTACGAATACCATGAGAGCGTCACGAACTTCTTCGAGCGTCAAACCGCCGCTACCGGGATAATTTGTAGCTTGGAAATCGGCGATCACGTCCACGTCGAAGTGCAAAACAAATTCGTAGCCATTTCCGCGAATGCGATCCACGGCCGTTTGGGCCACGGCGGCCGCACCTGTTCGCTTGACGTCCTTGGCCAGGTAACTTCGGATGGTCGAGCGCTGCAGCAGCTCGCCTTCGGAAGGATCCAAACGCTCTACGCCGAACAGCGCAAGATCCGGTTCTCGTACCAAGGGAGGTTCACCCCAGAATCGCACGAGTTCAGCGGCTCCGCGCCCGGTCAGGTGGGAAACCACCATACCGTCCACGCATCCGGAAGGAGTTGTCGCCGGCGTGTTCAAATCGGCGTCGCGATCCATATAAATCATGCTTACGTGTCGAAAATAACGGCGTACGCCAGCCACGGTGGCCAATGCGATAGAACAATCCCCCCCTAAAATTACGGGAAGCGCGGCAGACTTTACCGCCTGCTCTACGCGGGGTTTCAGGGTTTCTACCGCGGCAAGTACTCCCGGAAGATTTCGCGCGCGAGGACTTTCTTCGTCAGGTTTGAAATGGCGGGGAGGGTCGTCGCCAAGATCTGCCACAGTGTAACCGATGGATCCCAATCGTTCTACTAATCCTGCTGCTCGCAAAGCGGCGGGCGCACCTTCATGCCCGAGCGACATTGCGGCCGCGCTGGTGGGCGCGCCGAGAAGAGCAATCTTATTCAGCTGGCGGACTACCTTAACCGCCACTCAAGAGCTCCTTGAAATCTACCTGAACCGCCGAAGCCGGTTAGTGCGCCACCGGGTTCTGCCGCGCTGCAAGCTCAGGCGGCAAAGTAAAACGCACATCCTCGCGAATTAAATCCAGATCGCGATGATTCGTAAAACCAAAATTCGATAGACGCTGGCTCACTTGTTCCACTAGAACTTCCGGAGCCGAGGCGCCAGCCGTCAACCCAAGAGTTTTCACACCTTCCAGCCACGATGCATCGATGTCGTTGGAGTCTTCGATCAAACGCGCTGCCACGCCCGCACGCTTTGCCACTTCCACCAAGCGGTTTGAATTCGAACTATTCGCTGAGCCCACCACAAAGATCAGTTCCACTTCGCGGGTCAGAGCTTCGACAGCTTCTTGGCGATTCTGCGTGGCGTAGCAAATATCGTCGGAAGCTGGTCCAACGATGCTGGGAAAACGCTGCCGCAAACGCGCGACAATTTCTTGAGTGTCGTAAAGTGAAAGCGTCGTCTGAGTTAGGAAGGCGAGGCGATCCGGATCAGCTACTTCGAGCTGATCCACTTCCTCCACGCTGCCCACCACCAGAGTCTGCTCCGGGGCTTCGCCCGAGGTACCAACAATTTCCTGATGATCGCGGTGGCCGATCAAAATCAGCGTACGGCCTTCGCGCGCGAACTTCAGCGCTTCCAAGTGAACTTTTGTAACCAAGGGACAAGTAGCGTCGATTACCCGCAACTGCCGTTCCTGCGCTTCTGTGCGAACGCGAGGCGGTACGCCATGAGCGCTAAAGACGAGCACAGCGCCTACCGGTACTTCCTCGATGGATTCCACGAATATGGCGCCGCGGCGACGCAACTGGTCAACCACGTAACGGTTGTGCACGATCTCGTGATGAACGTAAACTGGGCGGCCATAGGCCTCCAGCGCAAGCTCAACGATATCCACGGCGCGGACTACGCCGGCACAAAAACCACGCGGGCGCACGCGTACCAGCGTCTTGGCCCCGTTCGTGGTGCCTTGTATATTAGTAAGTGTCAATTCACTCTCCGCAAAGAAGATATTTTACCTGAACCATGGCTTCCCTGCCAGTTCGTTCATCTACTAGGTTACCTCACCGTGACACGGTCGTTTTGCGCTGAAAATGCCAGCATGTCCAGCCGCCTCATAAGCTTAGGACGGAGATGCAATGCTACTTAAGGAAAAAGTTGCTGTAGTGACCGGCGGCGGGCGCGGAATCGGCCGCGCTATTGCCAAGAAATTCGCGGCCGAAGGCGCCTCGGTGGTGGTCACTGCGCGTAGCCAAAAAGAGATCGACGAAGTATCGAAGGAAACTCGAACCGCTGGCGGGGAGGCCACTAGTGTGGTGGCCGACGTTTCGCGCGAGAAGGACTGCCAGGAAATTGTGAACAGCGCTCGCAAGGTCTTCGGTGCGATCCACATCCTGGTGCATAACGCGGGAGTGCTGGGCCCGGTGAACCCGGTCGAGAAAATCACGCCAGCCGAGTGGGACGACGTTATGGCCGTGAATCTGCGCGGCCCGTTTCTCCTGAGCCGGCTCGTTCTAGCGGAGATGTACGAACGCGGTTCCGGCGTAATCTTGAATATCGTTAGCATTGCTGCAAAGGCCGCGTTCCAGTTGAACGCTCCGTATGCCGCGTCAAAAGCCGGCCTTATCGGTCTTACCCATACTCTGGCGGCCGAGGCAGCACGCAAAGGAGTGCGTGTAAATGCGCTGAGTCCCGGACCAGTTCCGGAGACGAAAATGTCGCAACAATTGGGTCGTCAGCTTGCGGACTATTTCAAAGCGGATAGCGAACAGCTTTTTAAGCAGATGTTGCAGGGGATCCTGCAGGGCCGGCCGCAGACAGCGGATGAAATTGCTTCTGCGGCCCTATTTCTTGTTTCCGATCAATCCAGCGCAATTACTGGGCAGACTCTGAACGTGGATGGCGGAATGGCTTTCTACTGAGTTCTTCCATCATGTTGTAGCCACGCCGTACGGAACGCGCGAATACGCGAATTCCGAACTCCGCGACATCCAAGCCTCGCTCGCCGATTGCTCCCAACATATAAGCCGTGCCGCCGAGAATCAAAATCACGCCGAAGATGATGCCGAACAGCAATTCGGCAGCAAAAAGCTCACGCACAAAATAGATTTGAAAAAAGAAAAAAATCGCAGCCGCGGATAGCAATCCCTTGCGGACTTTCGCCTTCGCCACGATGCCTGCTAACAATGTCTGAAGCCGTCCCAGGACCGATGTCATGTGCCCTCACTTGCAGCAGTAGGTGTAGAAGCAAGCAAGAGGCCAATTGGAATGCGCGTAAGTGCCTAGAAATGCATAAAGGACAGGTCCGGAGAGGGAAATTAATAGGAAAAGAGAAAACGGTTTCCGCAAAAGGAACAGTTGGCAATGCAGCGCAACCGCCGAATTTTGTTGCCGGTTTTCGGCTACAGTTTTTCGAGCTTGCGTTTTGTTTCGCCTAGGCGAAACAAGTTTTCAGCGAACTAACGCCCCTCAAAGGGATAGCGATCTTGCGCTAGCACCGCATTCGCAACCTTCTGTCTCAGAGCGATTGTGTCGATAGCGCCATGCTTTGCGAAGCGGCGCAGCACGGCGAGTTGCGTGATCAGCGTATCGCCTTCGGCGGTGGCTGCCAGCGCAGTGCGGGCTTCCTTTTCTACGCGATCCATGGCGTCGTAAATAAATGCGCGGGCGGCGTCACACATCACATGAGCTGCGTCACCCCGTTTTGTGGAGGCTTTCTGCGCGCGCCGCAGCGATGACTCCATGGCATAGACATCCATCGCGATATTGGCCAAGGCTGCGACGATTTCCTGATGGTCCGCGAGCTGTTCGCGAAATCTTTGTACCGCGGTGCCGGCAGCCAGCAGGAAAATCTTTTTGGCCTGCGCCAAGGAGCGTTCCTGTTCGGCGAAAAGCCCGGACTCCACCTCTTCGAATGACGGACCAGCCAGGACTTCGTCGGCCAACTTCATGGCGGCGGGAATCAAAGGCAAAATTCCGGCCATCGCGCGCTTCATCAGCATTTGAATGATGAGCATGCGATTGATTTCGTTGGTGCCTTCGAAAATACGGTTCACACGGCTGTCGCGATACGCGCGCGCTACCGGATAATCCTCGTGAAATCCGTAGCCGCCGAAGATCTGCACACCTTCATCCACGCAGAAGTCCACCGTCTCGCTGCCAATCACTTTGCTGATGGAA
>Ga0209420_1000471_pt1 | contig 21351 bp, 19 predicted proteins | sample BlaSpr_A8_OM1_O1_FD_187972 | JGI IMG/M metagenome (GOLD analysis project Ga0209420, IMG submission 187972) | Forest soil microbial communities from Thunder Bay, Ontario, Canada - Black Spruce, Ontario site 2_A8_OM1_O1 (SPAdes) (version 2) | ecosystem: Environmental > Terrestrial > Soil > Boreal...
CCCGCCACAACGTGGCCGACGGCCGGGTCGAGGTCAGGACCGGGGTGACGGACGGCCAGGCCGTCCTGTCGGTGACCAACACCGGGCCACATATCCCGCTGGCGGATATCGACCGCCTCTTCCAGCCCTTCCAGCGGCTCGACCGGCGCCGGGCAAACTACACGGACGGGCACGGGCTCGGACTGTCCATCGTCCGAGCCATCGCGACCGCACACGACGCCATCATCGCCGCCCACCCCAGGCCAGACGGCGGCCTGTCCGTGAGCGTCATCTTCCCGCAACCCGCGAGCCCAACGGCAGCTCCGGACCATCATCCCCAAAGCGGCCGGCACAGCCTCGAGATCGCGCAGCCCTTACCCGGCCGCTGGGCGGCGGGCGAAGTACTGCGCGAAGGCCTCCCCGGCGAGGCGCTGTAGGCGATCAGTTCCCTGGCCTCGACTCGGGCTGGGACCCCGGTTTGAGCTCGCCGCTGACGATCGCCGAGCGCAGCTCCCGGTAGGCCTGGCCGGCCAGCGTGGAACGCTGCACCGCGCGGGCCGGCGTGTCGTCTGGCAGCGGGCTAGCCGACACGGGCGTCGCGGGGGTCGTAACGGGCGAGCGCGCCGTCGGGCCGAACGATCGGGGCGGCGACGGTGACGGTGTCCGGATACTTCAGCCCGGTCCCGGTGTTGAGCGCCACTACTGAGTCGGCCGCCGAGAGCCAGCCGTGCTGGGCCAGCTGCCGCGCCGCCGCGAAGCAGGCCGCGCCCTCCGGGCAGGCGAACGTGCCTTCGAGCCTGGCGGCCTCGCGCTCGGCGGCCAGGATGTCCTCATCGGATATCGCGATGGCGGTACCGCCAGTCGTGTACACGGCGTCCAGGACCAGGAAGTCGCCGAGTGGCTTGGGCACCGTGACGCCGAAGGCCACCGTCTTCGCGTCCGGCCATTCCCTGGCTTCCCGCGCGCCGTTCTCGAAGGCCGCCACGATCGGCGCGCAGCCAGCCGCCTGGACCGCGACCAGTCGCGGGAAGGTGCCGTCGATCCAGCCGAGTTCCCGCAGTTCCTGCAGCGCCTTGTGGATGGCGATGAGTCCGACGCCGCCGCCGACCGGGCACAAGATGACGTCCGGCAGCGACCAGCCGAGCTGCTCGGCGATCTCCAGCCCGATCGTCTTCTTGCCCTCGATCCGGTAGGGCTCCTTCAGCGTGGACGCGTCGAACAGGCTGCCGTCGGACGCCACAGCCTGGGCGACCAGGCGGCCGGCGTCGCTGATCAGCCCGTCGACCAGGTGTAGCTCCGCGCCGACCACCGCGCACTCGGCCCGGTTGACCTCGGGTGCGCCTACCGGCATGACGATCAGGCTGCGCAGGCCCGCGCGAGCGCAGTAGGCGGCCCAGGCGGCCCCCGCGTTGCCGTTGGTCGGCATGGCTACCGACCGGACGCCGAGCTCGGCGGCTCTCGAGACTCCGACGGCGGCGCCGCGTGCCTTGAAGGTCCCCGTCGGCAGCTGTCCGTCGTCCTTCATCCACAGTTCCCGCACGCCGACCTCTGCCGCCAGCCTTGGCATGGGCAGCAGCGGCGTCATCCCCTCGCCGAAGCCGACGATGTTCGCCGGATCCCGCACCGGGAGCAGCTCGTGGTAGCGCCACAGCGTCTCCGGGCGTGCGGCCAGGCCGGCGGGCGTGATCGCGGACCTGACCCCACCCAGGTCGTACCGCGCGAGCAGCGGGCTGCCGCACGTGCACAGACCGGCGAGCCGGTCCGCGTCGTGGGCGCGACCGCAGCGCGGGCAGTCGAGCCGGGTCAGGAAAGAGTGTGGCATCGGAGCTCCGTGCTCAGCTTGGTAAACCGGGCGGCTGGGCGCCGCTGACGCAGCACCCGGCGCAAGAATCGGCATCGCCCTGGATTCTAAATTCAAAATTTGAAATCAGAACGAACCGGTGTCAACAGGAACCTCAAGCGCATCCCGCGCCAGGCGGGCGCTCTCGCGGGCCGACGCCGGCACACAGGGCCGGCTATATGCGGCTCGATGCGCCATCGCGACGCGGTACGGACTAGCCCGCCGCCGCCCGACCTGGTCCTTCAATCACCTGGCGGGGTCCGCCCGATATGCCGGATTTGCCCGCGCCGAGGTCACCAGATGATCGCCAGCACCCCCGACGGTGCCTTCGGGAGCGGGACCTGCTTGCCGCCCGAGATCCAGCCATATTGCTCTGGATCGTTCCAGAGCAACCAGTGCTGTGCCGGGCCGTCGGTGGAAAGCGTGGGAACGAGCCCCTCGTAGGTGCCGACCGATGGGGCCGAGCGGTACAAGATGCCGCTGGGCTGCCCGGTGGCCACGGAGAGCTGCAGCACCAGCAGGCGGTACCAGGGTTCTCCGGGGTGGCTCGGGAGCGGGGACACGGCCGTCTCCGCTGCCGCGGTCAGGGTGGATCCGTCGGGGCTGATGAGCGCGGTGTACACGCAGACGGTACAGCGGGCGTCCTGGCTGAACAGCAGGTGGCTGTGAGCTTGCAGTGAACCGCCCGAGCTGGTCGCGTCCAGGCCGAGGACAGCGAGGTCGGGAGATCCTTCCTGCGGTTCCCACAGATAGTCGGCGACCAGGGTGCGGCCGTCGGCCGTCCAGGACATCGCCTCGATCTCGGTCGTGACCCGGGCCGGGGTGGCGGCGGACACGGTGTTGTGCCAGCTGCGGACGGCACCGCTGGTCAGGTTCATGACGTTGATGACGCCCGCGTACGAGGCCGCCGAGAGCGGCTCGGCGCAGCCCTGCTGCGCGTAGGCGACCTCGGTGCCATCCGGTGACGCGGCGAACTCGCTGACCGGCTCGCCGATGACGAGTTTGCCCACCGCCCGCAGGCCGGTGACCTGCCCGGTACTGGTCACGCTGAACTGGTAGAAGCGCGTCTGGGTCGCGGTCGTAGTCGAAGTCCCGCACGCCGTTATCGTCTCGGCCGTGACGGTGAAGGTGCGGTCATCAGCGGTGACCGAGATGCTCTGGCCCAGGATCCAGTCAGCGGGCAGCGCGGGCACGGTCCCGGTGACCTGGCCGTCGCTCGTCCGCCGGACCTGCGCTATCGACACCTCGGGGCCCGTGCTCACGATAGTCACGTAGAACGGCGGCGGCGACGTCTTCGTCCCCGAGTCGGACGGCACCCCGGCTAGGGAGGTGATATCGGACCCGGCGCTGGCCGGGGCCTGAGCCGGGCCTCCCGTCCCCGGAGCCGGGGCGGCCGTCCCCGGAGCCGGGGCCGCCGTCCCCGGAGTCAGGCCCGTACCCGGGTTACCGGCCAGGCTCACGGCGGTCAGGATGATCGCGGTGACGCCGGCCGCGGCGACGACGGGAACCAGCCAGGCGCGCAGGCGGCGCCGGACCCGTCTCGACGCCGGCGAGGCGAGTCGGCTAGGTAGCTGGCTGCTGAGCGCGCTGGTCTCATCCGGGGGCATGATCACGGCCGCGGCGGCGAGCGCGTCGGTCAGCCGGTCCGCGGTCGCGGTCAGCTCTTGCTGCGAAATCATCGGGTCTCCCTTAGTGCCCGAGCCAGGGCCGCGAGTCCGCGGGCCGCGGTGGACTTGACCGTCCCGGAGCTGATGCCGAGCGTGGCGGCGATCTCCGCCTCTGACAGCTCGAGGTAGAACCGGAGCACCAGCACCTCCCGCCGCCGACGGGAGAGCCTGGCCAGGGCGGCCAGCACCTGCTGCCGGTCCTCGGACAGCAGCACGGCCTCCTCGGCGGACAGCGGCGGGCTCGGTGAGTCATGGTCGGCGTGCCGCTGGGCTCGGCCGCGCCGCCTGATCGCCGTGCGGCAGCCGTTGACCACCGACGTCCGCAGGTAAGGCAGCGGATCACCCGGATCGGCGAGCATATCCCAGCGCTGATGCAGCCGGATGAAGACGTCCTGCACGACGTCTTCCCCGGTGGCCTGGTCACCGACGATGAACGCGGCCAGCTTGACCAGTCCGGGACGGTGCACTCGGTACGCCTCGGCAAAGCCAGATCCCGCCGATGGCGGTGGGCCACCTGCCGTATCGTCCGGGCTGTACCGGCCGGCGCTCGGTCTCATGCCCACTACACTCCACGCTCGCCTGATCGGTTGCCTGCGACCTCTATCCGCGATCCTGCCCTCACCCGGCTGGGGTGCAAATACGTCGCCGGGCGGGATCGGGGAGCTAACCGCCAACGACGAGCGGCGGGTCGTCGCGTCAGGGACCTGGATTCCCGGCCGCCTGCAGCCGCTGCCCGAGGACGCGCGCGGCCTCCTGGAGTTCGGGACACTTCACGATCCGGTACGACGCCGGGATCGGCGCGAGCTGTCCGGCGTACCACACCGGGTTGCTCGTGCTGCCGACCAGGCGGGTGCGCCCGGCGTCGAGCGGCTCAAGCCGCCCGAGGACGCGGGGCAGCCAACGCGTCACGGTTTGGTGGGGCGCGTCGATGACGATCTCGACGTCGTATTCCCATCCGACGGCGAGGTGCTCCTCCAGCACGGATACCGGGTCGAGGCCGGGGGGCGGGCTGAAGGGGTCCTCGAGTAGTTGCACCTGGCCGATCCGGTCGATCCGGTAGACCCGCCGCGCCGCAGCGGCGTGGGACCAGCACAGCAGGTACCACCGGCCGTGGCGGACGACGACCGCCCACGGGTCGGCCTCGATGACGTTCTCCGACCCGGCCTCGGAACGATAGCCGAGCCGCACCCGCCGGTGGTCTGAGCAGGCCTGCACCAGAGCCGCCGTGGTCGCAGGATCGGGCCGGGCGGCGGCGCGGTCCGGTGCCGGTGCCGTGGTCCGGCGGACCGCTTCGGCCTGGGCGGCTACCGGCTCCGGGAGCGCACGCATGATCTTGCCCAGCGCGCCGCCGACCGGGTCGGCGGTGTCGCTCGCGTCGTGATGGCCGTCGAGCACGGCCATCACCAGGCCGAGAGCCTCGGCGGCGGTGAACATCAGCGGCGGGAGCCGCAGGCTGCGGCCTACTCGGTAGCCCCCGCGGGGGCCGCGAACCGATTCGATCGGGATGTCAGCCTCGCGCAGGATGCCGACGTACCGGCGGGCGGCCCGCTCGGAGACGCCGAGCTTGCCGGCCAGCCGGTCCGCGGAGATGCCCGGGCTGCCCTGGATCAGCTCGAGAGCGAGCAGGGCCCGTGCCGTGGGGCTCGCGTCAGCCTTCATCTCACCAGTCCCGGATCAGAACATCCGGAACAGAGTCTAACTGGCACGCACACAAACCGGACGTAGATCGTCCGCTATTGCGTGTACCGTACCTCCATGGCTATCGCACGCTTCCCAAGCATCGTCATCGACTGTCCCGACGCAGGCGCTCTCGCGACGTTCTACGGCGCGATGCTGGACTGGAAGGCGGAGATCCGCCCTGGCTGGGGCGAGGTCCGCGCGGATTACGGTCAGTGCATCACCTTCCAGCAGGTGGAGGGCTATACCCCGCCGAGATGGCCGGCTCAGGAGGTGCCCCAGCAGATGCATCTCGACGTGATCGTCGACGACCTTGACGCCGCCGAGGCCGCGGTTCTCGATCTCGGCGCGACCAAGCACGAGCACCAGCCGGGTACGACCTTCCGGGTGTTCCTCGACCCGGCCGGACATCCCTTCTGCCTGTGCGTGAACTGACCCAGGCGGCGGATGCGGGCGCCTATGGCCTGGGCGTGGCCGGGTACTTGCGGTCAAGGTAGCTGCTGGCGACGGCGGCGTCGATCCTGGCCGGGACGGGAACGACACAGCTGCTGGCGTCCACGCTGCCGGTAGCGACGGCCTCCAGGCACCGTGCCTGCAGCGCGAAGCCGAGGTCCATCGACTCGATCGAATTGCCCAGCGGACGCGGTCCGGCCAGGTTGAACATGTGCCCGCGCGAGATCACGTGGATGCGCCGCCCGTCGTGGAGCTCAAGCGTCATGAGGTCGTCGGCGTACTCGCGGACGCCGGCGACGCCGGGAGAGCCGGCGAGGGCCTCGACGTCGATTTCGAGCGGGAAGTGGCCGGCGTTGGCCAGGATGACGCCATCAGGCAGCAGCGGCAGGTCATCAGCCGTCAGCACATTCCGGCCGCCGGTAACCGTGATGATCACGTCGGCGTCGGCAATAGCCTCGTCTCGCGGCGGTGTGCTGAAGCCGTCCAGGTGCGCCCGCAGCCGGGTGACGGGATCGATGTCCACCACGGTCACCCGGGCGCAGCCGCCGCGGAAGTTGGCCGCGACTCCGCGCCCGCACGCGCCGTAGCCGAAGACCGTGACTTTCTCGCCGTTGGTCACGCGGTTGGTGAAGCGCAGGTAGGACTCGAGCGTGCTCTGGCCGACGGCGTGCTCGTTCTCGGCGAACTGCTTGATCGGGCTATCGTTGATCACCAGGATCGGCAGGTTCAGGCGGTCGCGCAGCGGCTCCAGGCGCATCCGGCCGGACGTCGTCTCCTCGCTACCCCCGCGCAGGCCGTCGTAAGGCGCATCGAGGTACTTGGCGAACAGGTCGCCGCCGTTGTCGAGGATGAGGTCCGGCTGGGCAGCGATCACCTGATCGAGGTACCGGCCGTGTACCTGGCTGTCCTTCGTCGGGCCCCCGATCACCGTGACGCCCTCGGCCGCCAGCGCCTGCAGGGCATCGGGCTGGGTCGTGTTCAGGTTGCCGGTCGAGACCAGCCGCGCCCCGCCGTCCCGCAGGGTCAAGATCAAGGCCACCGTCTTGGCCTCGAGATGGATACCGGTCCCGATGGTGAGCCCCCGGAACGGCTGCGTGTCCTTGAACTCCGCCGAGATCGACCGAAGCAGCCGGCAGTGCTCAGCAACCCAGTCAATGCGCGTAGACATCATGCGGTCAGTCGTACCACGCAGGGGCGTCTGCCAAGCTGGGGGCGTGGATCCAGGGGACCTGGCGACGGCTGCCGCGCTGCCCGATCCGGCACTGGTGGTGCTGGTCGGGCCGTCGGGATCGGGGAAGTCGGTCTGGGCGGCGCAGCGGTACCGCCCGGACGAGGTGGTCTCGTCGGACCGGCTGCGGGCGCTGGTGGGCAGCGGCGAGCACGACCTGGAGGCCTCGGCCGACGCCTTCACCGTGCTGGAGCTGATCGTGGCGGCCCGGATCCGCCGTGGCCTGACCGCCGTGGTGGACACGCTTGGCCTCGACCCGGCACGCCGCCGGGGCTACCTGGAGCTGGCCAGGAGCAGCGGCATGCCCGCCGTCGCCGTGCTGGTGGACACCGATCCGGCCGAGTGCCGCCGCCGTAACCGTGCCCGCGATCAGGCGGTGCCCGCCGCTGCGCTGGAGGGCCAGCTGCGGCGGATGCGGGCGGCTGCCGCAGAGATCGCCGGCGAGGGGTGGGACGTGGTGGCCACCGCCGCGCAGGCTCAGCCGGAGGCCTCGCACACCCCCGGCGCGAGGAGGGCGGCCCGCCAGCAGCGGCAGCGGCCAGTCCGGATGGGCTTGGTGCTGCAGCTGTCGCGGTTTGGCTGGGATCGCGACCCGGCGGGCCCGGCGCACTGGCTGGCTGAGGTGGCCCGCGCCGCCGCGGAGGCGGGCCTGCAGGGAATCGCGCTGATGGACCACTTGATCCAGATCCCCCAGGTCGGCCGGGCCTGGGAGCCGATCCCGGAGCCGTGGGTGACGCTCGGGATGCTCGCGGGCCTCGAACCGGATCTCCGCCTGGGCACCTTGGTGACACCCGTGACGTTCCGGGCACCGGGGATCTTGGCCAAGACCGTGGCCACGCTCGACGCGCTGAGCGGCGGCCGGGCGTTCTGCGGCATCGGGGCCGGCTGGTGGGATCGCGAGCACGCCGGGTTCGGCCTGCCCTTCCCGCCCGCCCGGGCCAGGCTGGATCAGCTGGAGTCCGCCATCGAGACGCTGCGTGCCCTGTGGCAGCCCGGCACCAGGGAGTACCGCAGCGAGCGGGTCTGGCTGCCGGAAACCACCTGCTACCCGCGGCCGGTCTCGCCGGTCCCGGTCATCGTCGGCGGCAGCGGCGAGAAGAGCACGCTGGCCATAGCCGCCCGGCTCGGCGATGGCTGCAATCTCTCCTCTGACCTCGCCGTGCTGGACCGCAAGCTCGCCGTCTTCCGCCAGCACTGCCTGGCGGCCGGGCGTGATCCGGCCCAGGCCGAGGTGACCGTGCTCGACGTCCCGGTCATCGGCCGCGACCGCGAGCACGCCGCATCGATCGTGGAGAAACTGCGCGGCGGGACCGCCGCCGCGGCCTTCGCCCGGCGCCATCACGCCGGCCCGGCCGACGAGCACATCGGCCGCTACCGGCTGCTGGCCGACCGAGGCGTGCAGACCGTGTTCGTCTCGCTCCCCGATCTGGCCGGCCCCGAGGACGTGCTTCGCCTGGCCCCGGTGGCGGCTGCCTTCAGCTGAGCCCGAGCCAGGGTGTCGTCCGGTCCCGGTCCAGCTGCTCCGGTGCGCGCAAGGTAGCGATCATGAGCTGGACGGCGTCCTGGACATCCCTGGTCAGCTGGTAGCACGCCGCCGCCGAGTGGCACTCGGCCGGTGCGAACTGCTTCGCCGTCGCCACTATCACCGGGGCCAGTCCGGGCAGTTCCGCGGCATCCTCGGGGTCAAGCGGCCAGCCCGCTCCCCCGGCCGCCGTTCCGAGGCTGGTGATCTGGTCACCCAGCCACGCCCAGGGGTCGGCGGTCAAGGCGGCATCCCAGTTCCGGGCGGACGGCTCGTTGTCCGTGAACTGCGGATGGTAGTGGGCCGCGCGGAAGCTGCCCGGCGGGTCCGTGAGCCGGTCGAATAGGTCGGCCCGCCACAGCGGGCGATCGACGGTGGTGAGCTGGGACGCCGACTCGCTGCCCCGGTGCGGATGGGCCTGCAGCTCCCGGATCTCGATCCGGGCGCCATGTTCCATGGAAGCGTCGTCGAGGTTGATCTCGAACCAGTGCCGGATGGTGACGGCCGAGCGCGAAAGAGCGAGGATATGCTGCACGGTGCTCAGGTTATCTGTGGCTGGGCGGTAAGGCCCAGGATGCCAAACGGTCCAGGATTGCCCTGGTCCAGGACTGCTGCCAGCATCAGGTCAATGGCCGGGTACGGTGCCGGGCCGGGATCCCGAAGGAGCCACTGCCATGACCGCCACCGCCGGGCCGTCGGCCTCCGCCTACGACGATGCCGTCGATCTGGGCCGGTACCCGATCAACGACCCGGCCGGGTCCGCGTACCAGGCCCTCGTCCAGGCGTGCCAGGACCAGCTCCGTGACCAGGGCGTCGCCCAGCTCGCCGGGTTCCTGACCCCGGCTGCCGTCGACCATATGCTCGCCCTGTCCAGTCAGCTGACCGCTCAGGCCTGGGCCAGCGACCAGGCCCACACCGTCTATTTCGAGCGTCCCGATGATTCCGGCGGCCCGGATCACCCGCGCGCGCTGATGCAGCACTCGGCCAAGAAGGCCATCGCCTACGACCAGATCCCGCCCGGCGCGCCGATCCGGCGGCTGTACGAATCCGACGACCTGACCAGGTTCATCGCCGCGGTGCTGGGCAAGCAGGTCCTGTACCGCAGCGCCGACCCGCTGGACGCCCTGGAGATCGCGGTCTTCGGCGCGGGCGACGAGCTCGGCTGGCACTTCGACAACAGCGAGTTCTCGGTCACCGTGATGTACCAGCAGGCCGAGGCCGGGGGTCACTTCGACTACCATCCCTGGCTGCGCGACGGCCAGGACGAGAACTACCCGGCGGTCCAGAAGATCCTGCTCGGAGACTCCGGCGACGCCCTCCGGCTGCCGGGCAGCCCGGGCACGCTCGCGGTGTTCCGCGGCCAGCACGCCCTGCACCGGGTCACCGCGGTCAGCGGGCCCCGCCCCAGGATCAACTCGGTGCTGACCTACGGCGAACACCCCGACATGAAGCTGAGCGAACTCACCCAGCAGCTGTTCTACGGCCGCACCGCCTGACCGAGTGCATTTATGAGGCTGTCCTCGTTCTCGGCCGTGTACGCCTCAGCGAGGATGTCATAGTCGTTGACCCGGGGCGGATCTGCCGGCCGAGCGTCCTTTCCGGGGGCGGGAGGCATGCGGGCCATGCTGGCATGGCCACCGTCACGTCGGCCTCAGTTCGCGGTCAGCTCGGGCCGGATTTTTATCTCCTTCCGCCCCTCTGGCGGGCCATCGTACTTCATCATGTTCAGCTGCACCGGTTTGCCGGTCAGCTCCTCCAGCTCGGCGCGGAGCCGGTCCATCTCCGCACCGCCATGGCCGAACGCCACGCCCGGCCGCGCCGCCTGGATAGCAACCCGGACGAGGTCCAGGTCCCCGCTGACCGCTATCGTGGCTACCCCGGCCGCCCGTGGTACCCGCCGGTGTATCGCATCAGCGATCTCGTCGATGCGTAGGTCCTGGACCGTCACGATCTCCGAGCCGGCGGCGACCCCGGCCTCCCCGGCCCCGGCCAGCTCGATGTGGTCGGCCAGCAGCCGATTCGCCATGTCCCGACGCCCCTGCTCATCAGCAGCGGCATAGGCCTGGGCCACCTCGTCGGTCAGCTCCAGGTCCACGTGTGGATTCAGGTGTATCCGCAACGCCACTGGCGGCTGGCCAGGGTCACGCCCGGCAATGACCATCCGGCGGGCGGTGGTGTAGTTCTCCCCGGTCTCAGCCATCCGGGTCCGGACCTGCTTCTTGAACGCGCTGTCGTCAGTCACGCCATGTCCTTCGCGGCGATGCGGCCCCGTGCCCTGATCGCCTGGCTTAGCAGTGACCGGTCGTACCGACAGCGCGAACCAGCGGCCCTTGTCCTGTTCGCCGCCGCGGGCACGGGCCGCGGCCAGCTCGGAGTGCGGCAGGCGCTCCTGCCACTACCCAGGCTACCCAGCCGCCCCGGCACCTCAAACCAGGACATCCGGCGGCCGCAAAAAGACCCGCAGATGGCTCTTGTAATGTGATATCAAAATGATAAGCTCATGCTAGCGGATAAGCAGCGGAGGCAGACATGGGCGAACCAGCGATTGCAGTGACGGGGCTGCACAAGAGTTTCGGTCCGAAAGAGGCGGTGGCGGGCATCGACCTGGAGATCGCGGCCGGTTCCCTGGCCGGGCTGGTCGGGCCGAACGGGGCAGGGAAGACCACGTCGCTGTCGATGATGACCGGCTTGCTGCGCCCGGACGGCGGCCGGATCCTGATCAACGGGCTGGACATGTGGTCCGACCCGCCCGCCGCCAAGGCGATCATCGGGGTGGTGCCGGCCGAGGCCAGGGTGTTCGAGCGGCTGAGCGGTGAGGAGCTGCTGGAATACGCCGGGCGGCTCCGCGGCATGGCGGCCGCCGAGGCCCGCTCCCGGGCGAAGCAGCTGCTTGACGTGCTCGACCTGACCGAGGACTCCAGGCGCCTGGTCGCCGACTACTCCACCGGCATGCGCAAGAAGGCCATGCTCGGCTGCGCCCTGATCCACAACCCCTCGGTGCTGTTCCTGGACGAGCCGCTCGAGGGCGTCGATCCGGTCTCCGCTGACGTCATCCGCCGGCTGCTGAGCCGCTTCGTCGGCTCAGGCTCGACGGTACTGTTCTCCAGCCACGTCATGGAGCTGGTCGAGCAGATCTGCGACCACGTCTCCATCATCGACAAGGGCCGGATCGTGGCCACCGGCACCACCGATGAGGTCCGCGGCGGCAAGACCCTGCAGCAGGCGTTCATCGACCTGGTCGGCTCCAGGGCCAACGACGAGGAGGTGCTGTCATGGCTAGGCTCCTCGTCCAGCTGAAGCTGCGCCTGCTCCGCAACGCGCTGCTTGCGTCGACCGGGGCCCGGGTCGCCTTCGTGCTCAGCACGACCCTGGCGGCGCTGGTCGCGGGCGGGGTCTTCTATCTCCTGTCCATACTGCGCGGCGACGGCATCGCGGCGGCGGACCTGACCACGGTGATCTTCACCATCTTCGGGCTCGCGTGGCTGATTCTGCCGGTCATCGTCTTCGGCCTCGACAGCACCCTGGACCCGGCCACGCTGGCCCTCTACCCGCTCCGGACCCGCCAGCTCGCGGTGGGGCTGCTGGCCGCCTCGGCCACGGGCGCCTGGCCGGCGGCCACGCTGCTCGGCCTGCTCGGGGTGACGATCGGGCTGGCTCACGGCGCGCTCGGGGTGCTCATCGCGCTGCTGGCGGTGGTGCTGCAGGTGCTGTTCTGCATCACGCTCGCCCGGTTCGTGACCACGGGTATGGCCGGGGTGCTGCGCTCGCGCCGCGGCAAGGACCTCGCCGCCCTCCTGATCATCCCGCTCTTCGCGGTGTATGAGGGCTTCATCCAGATCGTGCCGAAGCTGGCCGGCGAGGGCGCGCTGACCGCGGTGAGCTTCGGGGGCGTGGACCATTGGCTGCGCTGGACACCGCCGGGTCTGGCCGTGCACGCGATCTGGGACGCCTCCTCGGGGCACCCCGGCACCGCGTTGCTGCGCCTGGCGCTGCTGGCCGGCATCATCTTCGTACTCGGCCTGCTCTGGATCTTGTCGCTGCGCCGCGCCCTGGTGACGACCGATACCTCCACCCAGTCGGCGGTGCGCGGTTCGGCGCTCCCGTTCGCCCGGTACGGCCTGCGCGGGACGGTAGCGGCGCGGTTCTGGCTCTACCAGCGACGCGAGCCCTACTCGCTGATCTACTGGGGAATCACCGCGGTCATCATGGCGGTCGTGGCCATCAGGGCCGTTCTGACCCCGGATTGGTTTGGTGGCCTGCTCGCCAGCGGGGTCGCCGGGGGCGCGTTCGTCGGCGCCTTCCACAGCAACGCGATCGGGTGGTCAGGACCAGGGTTCGGCCTGGAGGCGACGTCGCTGAACGGCCGGCGTGCGCTGCGCGCTTACTTCTCCGGGCAGAACATCGCGCTCGGCGCGATCGCGGTGCCGCTGGTCACGGCGGTCTGTTTCGGCCTGGCGGCCGTGGCCAAGCATCCGATGGACGGGTTCGCGGCCATGGCGGTGGGCCTGGCCGCGATCGGAGCGGGCCTGGCCCTGGCCAACCTGTTCAGCGTCGCGTCGGCCTACCCGATGGAAAAGCGAGGCGGCACCCCCATACCCAGGGCGGCCAGCGGACATAACGGCGCGGCGGCCGGGTCGCAGCTCCTCACCCTGCTCGGCGTGGGGGTGGCGGTCACGCCGGTGATCCTCGCCGTGGTATTGACCCGTTCGGATCCGGCGGCGATCTGGCTGCCGGTGCTCGTGCTGGGCGGCGCCGCGTACGGCCTCGCGCTGGCCTGGGCCGGCGTGCGCGGCGCCGCCAACCTCGCCGAGCAGAAGCTACCGGAACTGGCCCAGATCGCCATCAAGAGCGCCTTGTAGGGACGGCGATCCGTGGTGCGGTCCCGCCCCGGCAGGCCAGTAACGGCGGTCGCTGACCTCAGCCGTCCTGGCGTTCCCTGAGGACCCGCCGGAGGATCTTGCCCGTGGCCGACCTGGGGATCTCGGTGACCACTTCGAGCGCGCGCAGCTTCTTGTACGGCGCGACACGTTCGGCGAGGTAAGACGAGATCTCATCCAGCGGCACCGGGGCGGTCAGGACGACGTAACCCTTGGGTATCTCGCCGTCCGTTCCGGCCGGGCGGCCGATCACGGCCGCGTCGGCGACAGCCGGGTGGGACAGCAGGATGGCCTCGAGCTCGGCCGGCACGACCTGGTAGCCCTTGTACTTGATCAGTTCCTTGCTGCGGTCGACCACGAACAGGCGCCCCTCGGCGTCGATGTGCCCGATGTCACCGCTGCGGTAGAAGCCCTCGCTGTCGAAGGCGCCCGCCGTGCTGGCCGGGTTGTCGAGGTATCCCTGCATGATCTGCGGCCCGCGGAACAGCAGTTCGCCGTCTTGGCCCGGCCCGAGCGCCTGCCCGGTGACGGCATCGACGATCTTGCATTCGGTGTTCGGCAGGACGATCCCGACCGAGTCGAACGGCGCGTCGTCGTGTACCGGGGTTGCGGTGACCGCCGGGCTGGCTTCGGTCATGCCGTAGGCCTGGAACAGCCGGCAGCCGATCCGCCGGGCGCAGGCCGATGCCGTTTGTGCGTCGAGCGGCGCGGCCGCGCTCATGATCCAGCGCACGCTGGACAGGTCGGCGTCGGCGACGGCCGGGTGGCGGGCCAGCGCGTTGATGATCGGCGGCACGGCGTACAGGATCGTCACGCGGTACTGCTCAATCGCGCGCAGGAACGCGCCGAGCTCGAAGCGTGCCATCATGACCAGCGTGGCGCCCGCGGCCAGGGCCGGGTTCATGATGGCGTTCATGCCGTAGATGTGGAAGAACGGCAGGACCGCCAGCGCCACGTCGTCTTCACGCAGGTGCACGGCCGGGTCCAGCACCGCCATGCTGGCCAGCAGGTTCCGGTGGGTGAGCATGACCCCTTTGGACAAGCCGGTCGTCCCGCTGGAGTAGGGCAGGGCGGCGAGATCCACCCCGGGATCGATGGCGGGAACCGGGGCCGCGCGGTCAGCCAGGAGCGAGGAGTAGGACGCCGTTCCTGGTATGTGCTCACCGCCGGTGACAATGATCTGCAGGCCGTTGCCCGCGGCCTTCGCCGTTTCCACCAGGGCCGGGACGGTGACGAGCCAGGAGGCCCGGGACGAGCGCAGCTGGCCGGCGATCTCGCCGGCCGTCCACATCGGGTTGAGGGTCGTGACGGCGCCCCCGGCCGAGGTTGCCCCATGGAACGCGACCGGGTACTCGGGGATGTTCGGCGCGAGGATGGCCAGGACACTGCCGCGGCCGAACCCGCGGCCCGCCAGCCCGGCGGCGAACGACCCGACCGCGGCGGCGAGCTGCGCGTAGCTGAGGGTATCGCCGGTGGCCGCGTCGCGAATGGCGGTTTTGCCGCCGAGCGCCTCGGCCCGGCGCAGGACGTAACCGGACAGGGTTCCCGGCGGGATCACCACGTCAGGCAGGCGGCTGGTGAACACTGCGGCCGGGGTTTCGCTGGCATCAGCGGGCCGCGCCGCGGGTTCCGCTGTAGTCATCCGGGTCCTTCCGCTCACTACCGCACGAGGCAGGCCAGCAGGCCAGCGGGCCTATGGGCAGCCGCTGGTCAGAACGCGCAGGTCAAGGTCGGCGTTGTCTGGTGACACCCCGGGCGGAACGTAGCCCGCACACGAGCAGCGGTTCAGTTTCAGGCCGCCCGGCCGGACGGTACAGGCCGCTGGCGTGGGGTGGGACGCGGCGGTGTGCGCGCACCGGACGCACATTCCCGCCCCCGGCACGGTCATGCAATGCCATTGCCAGAGCATGTCCACCCCGGCGGATAGCCAGAACAAGAAGTAGGCAAAGGCGATGACGATGGTCACCACGCTGTATCCGCTACCTCCGCGCAGCGAATCCAGCACAAGCGCCACGGCCAGAATGGCCGGCGTGACCAATCCGGTTGCGCCCCACCGGGCGGCATTGGTCATCTGCCGCCGGGCCCGCTTGCGCGGCGGCCGAACTCCGGCTAGCCCGGGCGGGATGTCGGCGGTGACCGTGGTCAGCTCCGCGTAGGTGCGTGCGGCCAGCGCGTGGCTGATTCGCGAGTCGAACTCGTCCTTGGTCAGCCGGTCCTGCACGAACGCGACCTGGAGAGCGGCAATGGTCTGCTCGCGCTCGTCGGGCGACGCCCGCAGACGGCCGCGGCGCGCCGCGGCTGCGGCCTGTTCGTCTCCCGGGCCTGCGATCATGGCACCTCCCGGCCGAAGACTAGAGCCAGCGTAACCCGGCCCCAGGGCCGCCGGCCATTCGCTGACCCGCAGCCGGGCCGCTAGCCCTGGTCAGCCCTGGATCGCCGGGTAGTTCGCCGGCAGGAGCCCGTAAGCGGTGTGGTCGCGGTTTGGTGCGGCGGGCGCTCCCAGCGACTGGAGCAGTTCCTCGAAGTTGAGCCCGACCATCGTGGGGAACGGTCCGCCGCCGCTGATGCCGCCGGCCTGCGGCAGCTGCGACTCCGCGGACAGGCCGCCGGGCTGGGCCCATCCGGTCTCGATTCCGTCGCTTCCGTTGAACATGTTGCCGATCACGGTGGACGCCGATACGTGCTCGCCCGCATAGACCGCCGGCGTGACGTCCTCGGCCAGGTACACCATCAATCCGGCGTCAGGACCGTCGGTCAGCTGGTAGGTAATCCACCCTCCGCCTGGCCACCCGGCCTCGTCCCCGGCGGCGTCGGTGATGACCGCGTTCCCCAGCGCGAAGACCGGACCCGACCCGGCGAAATCGACGCCTTCGTCGATGCGCTCGGGAATCAGGCCGGTGACATCGCGCAGGGGGTTGGAGTAACCGGGCACGACGGCGACGCCGGCGCTGACGATCTCGGGCGGCTGCCTGACCTGCGCGCCCAGCCAGGCCGCCGCCTGCACCCCGAGCAGGGCGTCAGCCTGGTTCACCCAGGCCAGGCTGGGCGCTTCCGCCCGCCAGTGCACCGCGGCCGGCACGGCGCACAGCACCGCCGCCGAGACGACCGCGATGGCCGCGGCCCGGCCTCGTCTGCCCCGCCGCACCCGTTGCTGCCTGGGCCGCTCCGCCGGAGCGCGTCCCGCCACCGCGAATCCCACCGCCGCAGCGGGCCGTGGCACTGTGGCCGGACGCACCGCCGCAGCGGGCCCTGGCACCGTAGCCGGACGCACCGCCGCCGCGGGCTCCGCCACCGCAGCGCGAGGCGCCGCGACGGCGGGACGCGCCTTTGCGGATGGCGGCGGCTTGCGGTGCCGGGCCAGCGTCGAGGACACCATCAGGCTTTCGGTCGGGACTGTTAACCCACCAGGCTGCATCACCGGCACCCGTCTCCGGGCCGGAACTACGCAACCGGCAGCTAGCGGCTACGCCCTGTCGATCGCCGTGGGAGCGCGGGTCAGCCGCCGTAGGGGTCCGGCGGAAGGGTACGGTGGCCGGTCACCGACAGGTACAGGTCAGTGCCTTCGGGGGTGTCGCCGCGGTAGACGAAGGCCGTTTCCAGAACGGCGCCGGTCCGGAGATCCTCGAACGTCTCCTCGTTGACGCTGGCGGCGCTCTCGTACCGGCTGATCTCCACGGCCGGCCGGCCGAGGCCGTCCCTGGCGCCCGTGCGGACCTGCACCCCGGGGGTGCTGGCCAGCACCTTGTACAGGGCAGACCGCAGGGCCGGGCCGACCAGCGGGTTCCACAGCATGGTGGTGGCCTGGTCGAAGACGTAATCGTCGTCGGACAGGTTGACCGGAGTGGGGACAGCGGCCTTCTTCCTGTGCTCCGCCATGATCCGTTCCTCCTCGGCTATCGCCTGGGCCTGCTGCTGCTTGGACTGGGTGAGCAGCAGGGCGCGCAGCGCTGACGGGTCGGTGGGCATGGCGTCGAACTCGGCCTCGGTGGGCGACCCGTGCCGGTCAACGGGCAGTTCCGCTGGTATCCCGGCGCCCCGCTGGTAGGTCCAGGTGTCGCCGGTGAGGCTGTCTATGATGCTCGTCCGGTCGTAGCCGTCCTGCTTCTCGGTCATCTCGACATAACGGCCCGCCGACCGGGCCGCCGTAGCGGCGGCCGCCGAGCTGAGCCGGTACAAGGTGGTCTGGGCGGCGGTCAGCCTCAGGGCAGGGGCGGCGCTGGCCGAGTGCCTGGCCGCCGGGCGCGGCACGCCGCCTGGAGCGGACACGACCACGGCGAGCGCCGTGCCGGCCGCGGCGCCGGTCACGACGGCGCCCAGCGCGCGGTTCCGTAGCCGCCTGCGGCGGAGCCGCCGGACGATACCCGCGGTGACGGCCGATGATGCGTAGAGGTCGTCGGTGCTGCGGCTCATCAGCTCGCGCACGATGTCCTCGTCGGTTCCGGGCATGATGCTCCTTACCTGGTAGTGCCGGTGGTATCGGCGGCGGCGAACAGGGCGATGAGCCCGGGCTGGACGCGCAGCTGCGCCACGGCACGGGAGGCGGTGCTCTTGACCGTCCCGGCCGAGACGCCGAGCAGATCGGCTACCTCGTTCTCGCTGAGGTCCTCGAAATAACGCAGGACCACGATCGCGCGCTGCTGGGCAGTGAGCGTGCCGAGCGCGGCCAGCAGAGCGGGCCGGAGCTCGACCCCGGTCACGGGGTCGCCCGACCGCGGGTCACTGCGATCGTGAGCTACCAGGAGCTCACGGGGCCGTCTTTGCCGGGCCCGGGCCCGGTCGATGACGACATTGTGCATGACCCGGCGGCAGAACGCCCGCGGGTTTCCCACCCGCGACCAGCGCATGGCCAGCCGCTGCAGCGTCTCCTGGTACACGTCCTCGGCCGTGCCCGGATCGGAGGTGAGCAGCGTCGCCATCCGCAGCAGCGCGTCACCTGACTCGGAAACGAAGCCCTCGAAGGCACGTGCCTGCCTGGAATCCACGTAGTCCCCTGACTGTCGCCGTCACCCCCTTAGACGACATCTCACGAGATTACGTTGAGCGCTGACCGCGGGTCAGCCGCTGATCATCGTGGTCATGTTGAAGGCGGGGAAGCCGAGGAACTGCCGCATCACGTCGGCCACCCGCTGGACGCGCACCGTATCCACCGGCCCGACCGGGTAGCTGTCCAGCGCCATCACCGCCGCGGTCACCCGGGAGACCCCGAGCGGGGCGGGCAGCGCCTCCATGGCCTGTTCGACGGCGTACCGGTTGGTGTCGGCGATCTCCTGGCCCTGCTCGAACGCGGCGCGGAACGCCGCCAGCAGCGCCGGGTGCTGCTTGGCCCACTGGCGGGTGACGGCGCAGCCCTGCACCGGGAACGCGGTGGTCGCGCCCTGATCGAGATCGGCGAGCAGCGTAACGCCCATCGACAGCTCAGCCTGGCTGGCGAACGGCTCGGGCAGCACCGCCGCCGCGATCTTCCCGGCCTTGAGCATCGCCGCCATCTCGGGCAGCGGGTAGTACGCGAACCGGACCCCGGACACGCTCAGCCCGTTATCGGCCAGCGCCGACGCGGCCAGCAGGTAGAGGATATTCCCCGGCGCGTTGACGCCGATGATCTTGCCTTCCAGGCCGGCCAGCGACGTGATGCGCGAGCCGCGCAGCACGTACAGGCCCTGGGCGCCGGGCTGCATGACCGAGCCTTCGGCGAAGATGTCCAGGTCGGCGGCAACCATGGCGTCATTGGCCGAGGCGGGGCGCTGGCCCTGGTCGTAGTTCTCCTGCGCCTGGATGTAGCTGACGTAGTTGCCGCAGGAGATGTCGATCCGGTCCTGTGCCTGGTTCAGCGCCTGAGCGTTGATGACCGTCTCGGAGCTGATCGCCGGGATGAACGTGACGTGCAGGCCGTGCGCGGTGAACAGCCCCTGGTGCATGGCCACGAAGAAGCCGGCCGAATCGACGGCGGGCACCACCGCGACGTTCAGGTTCGGCATGTCGACGTCGGACGTGGCGGCGTTCCCGCCGCCGGCCAGCCGGGGCAGGAACAAGATAGCCAGGACGACGCCGGCCAGCACCGCGCCTGCGACCTCGGCGGCCCGGACGGCCCGCGCGAACCTACGTGCCATTGATGGTTCCTTCCTCAGGGGGCTTTGGGCCGCGCCCGGTCCCGTGGTCAGCCGGACGCGGCCCGGGCGCGGTTCACCGGACGGGGAGACCGGCCGCGCCATCGTGCTCACCGGCGTTCCTTAGCGGCCGGCCGAGATCGAGCGCCGGTTTGCTCGGCGCGGCCGCTCCCGGGCAAGGCCGGGCTATACGCAGAGGAGACCCGGAGCCGGTTGCAGGAAAAATATTGCTGCAAGTTGCACAGCAAGACATCGGTCAGCTGACCGATCTTTTAGCCGCCGCCCGCGAGCCCGCGCCGGCTGGGCAGGTGGGCTGTGCGGGGCGGCGGTGCGGGCTGACCGGGCGGACTGGGCGGGCCGGGGTCAACGAGATCAAGATGAGATCAAACGGAGTTCCCGGATAACCAGCGAGGTCGGTAGCTTGCGACATTGATGCATGTTCGGGGAACGTTCACGCTGCCCAGGCTGAACGCCCACCGGGTGGTACTAGCGGCGGCGGCGCTCACCACGCTGGTTGCGGCGGCGCTCGCGACTACCATCGTCGTCTATTCCGGCCAGGCGCTGCCCCGCTCGGTACGCGAGCGGCTGGCGGCGGCATCCGGCACGTCGATCCTCATCAGCGGGCCGGTGAACAACGCGGTCGCGCCTGGCTACACCGCCGTCCTGCGCACCGACCTGACCGCCGCCCTGGCGGGCGCGCCGTCGGCGTTCTACCACGCCTACTACTCCGATCCGCTCGGCCTGCCGATCAAGACCGGGAAAGACACCCCGATCACCGAGGCCGCCACGTTCGGCGACGTCACCGCCCACGCCCGGCTGCTGGCCGGAGCCTGGCCGGGCGCGCCGTCCCCCGGCCGGCCGATACCCGCGGCGCTGCCCGCCTCGGCGGCGGCGCTGCTGCACCTCGCGCCCGGCGACCTGCTGCGGCTGACGGACCGGGTCACCAACCACGAAGTGTCGTTCCAGGTCACGGGCCTGTTCCAGGCCACGTCGGCGGCGTACTGGAATCTTGATCAAGTCGGGCCCAGCGGGTCGAGCACGCTGGGCGGGTTCATCACCTACGGACCGCTGGTGGTCGACCCGGCGGCCTTCTCCGGGCGGCTCGCCATCTTCGGCGGTTCGTGGGTGGACCAGCCGGACATGCCCGCGATCCCGCTGGGCCGGTTCAGCGCGATCGCTACGCACGTCTCCGCGCTGCGCCAGACGGTGTCCCAGTCGGTCAGCATCTCCGGCCTGGCCCTGACCACGAGCCTGGATTCGGTGCTGTCGGGGACGGCGACCAGCCTCGGCGTGTCCCGCTCGCTGCTGGCCATCACCGCGGTCGAGCTGTTCCTGCTGGCCGCCGCGGCCCTGGTCGCGGTGGCGCGGCTGCTCGCGGCGCAGCGTGAGGGCGAGTACGCCATGCTGACCGCCCGCGGCGCCACCCGCCTGCAGATGACCCGGATGGCGGCGGCGGAAGCCATCCCGCTGTGCCTGCTGGCCGGGGCGGGCGGCGCGGCCGCCGGAGTCTGGCTGGCGGGCCGGATCGCGGCCCGGGGCGGCGGCACCCTGGCCGGAGCGCACGTCTTCGACATAGAGAACAACGTTTTTAAAATCTTCGTAGAAGACGCGGGGCTGGACTTCGTAGGAAGCCTGGGCGTTGGCGAGGGAGTCCTCCTGGCGGATCATGGCGCGGGTAGCCATGGGCGCGAAATACATGGTGTTCGCGAGGCTCAGGATCCACGCACCGGCGGCGACCATGCCGACGATGCGGACGAAGGTCCAGACGCCGATGCCGGAGGCGCGCATGGCGGTGACTTCGCTGTCCGCAGCGAGGCGGCTGAGCCCCAGCAGAATGCCGACGAGCACCGCCATCGGGATGGTGACGGTGAACATGTCCGGGAGCATGAAGAGGACGATCTTGAGGACGGAGCCGAGGGAGGCGCTGTTGCGGACGACGAGTTCCAGCAGGCTGGGCAAATAGCGGATGAAGAGGACGAAGGTGAAGATGGCGCCGCCGATGAA
>Ga0209420_1000472_pt1 | contig 21337 bp, 12 predicted proteins | sample BlaSpr_A8_OM1_O1_FD_187972 | JGI IMG/M metagenome (GOLD analysis project Ga0209420, IMG submission 187972) | Forest soil microbial communities from Thunder Bay, Ontario, Canada - Black Spruce, Ontario site 2_A8_OM1_O1 (SPAdes) (version 2) | ecosystem: Environmental > Terrestrial > Soil > Boreal...
CAGCGGTCCCATCGCTCGCGGAGACGCGGCAACAGTTGGGAAGCACCTTCAAGTATTACTTGAAGTGCCGGAAGTTCGGGAAATCTACGTCGCTCTGGCGCATGCTGCGCTGCGCTACTTACCGGCGAAGAATCGCGCCGTTTTGGGGAAGATGCTGAAGCTCGGGCCGGCGAGAAACCCGAAACGGGGATGACAAAGCTACGAGGTGAATAAGTGGCCGAGCTTTTCTTTCTTGGTTTTCAGGTACTCTTCGGCGTACGCGCTGGGTTCGACTTCACAGGGTACGCGCTCAAACACTTCGACACCGGCTCGTTCGAGAGCCTCGACCTTTTCCGGATTATTCGAGAGCAAACGCACTTTGTCCACGCCGAGCGCCTTTAGAATTTGGCCGGGCAGGGCAAAGTCTCGCTGGTCGGCCTTGAAGCCGAGGCGCTCGTTGGCCTCGACCGTGTCCAGACCGGAATCCTGCAACTCATACGCCTGCAGTTTGGCCATGAGGCCGATGCCGCGGCCCTCCTGCTGTTCATAGATCAGAATGCCTGCTCCCTCGTCGCGAATCATCGACAGCGCCATCTCGAGCTGCTGGCGGCAGTCGCAGCGCAACGAGTGAAAAACGTCGCCCGTAAGGCATTGCGAGTGAATGCGGACCAGTGGAGGAGTGGAATGAATGTCGCCCATCACGAGGGCGACCGCTTCTTCAACCTTGGGGTTTCCGTCTACGCCGGTTTCTCCGCGAAAGCCGTAGATGCGGAACTTGCCCCAGCGCGTGGGAAAATCCGCGGATGCGACTTGTTGAATTGTCTTGGCAGGCACAGATTGATTATAGCGGCTGTGGGATGGGCGATGGCGATCTGGAGTTCAAACTAACCGCGTGCCTTAAAGGGGAAGATGGCGTCCTGCTTCGAAGGAATGGGGACTCCGTTGTGCGTGGCCGGCTGAAAGTGCCAGTTCTCCAGTGCCGCCAAGCACTTTTCGTCGATGTCCGGGCCAAGGCTCTGCAGCACGGTTTTGCGGACGATCTCCCCTCTTTCATCGATCGTGATTTCGATGATCTCTTTGCCCTCCGAGGTCGGCCGCTGCCAGGGGTAGACTACGGGGTCGGAAGTCGTGACGGGCAATGCCGGACGAATCTCGTCACCGTAGACTGGGCCACCGGGAACACTTCCGTAGGGAAGTCCGGCAAGCGCTCCATGACCAAGCTTTGAAAGTGTGGCTGTCTTTGAATTGTCTTCAGCCTCGGATGGAGTGAGTGGGACGGTCGGCATGGGAAGCTTGGGTTGCGCGGAAGTCGGTTTCCACGCCAGCTTCTGGTGGCCCAGCCGCTGGTGCTGATACTTCTCGGTCGCGCGGTCCGGAGAACTGGTGCTGCTGTCGTCGGGGGATTGGGTAGGGAAATAAAGTTCCGTAACCACTTTGCCATTGCGTCCGACTGCGACAGAAGACGCAGTCAATAATTGCGGCTCTGAGGCATGCAGCAGCCAGGCTAACAGAAGGGCGTGCAGAGCGAGCGAGCCTGCCAGGACTCTGCTTTGACCTTTTGATCCCGCGGAATTCAGTTGCGCAAACATCTTCGAGCAAGACTCCCAGCCTGCCCACCTGTTCCTGATAGCTTAGACGCCCGATGGGGGAGTTCGTCAAGATTGTTTATTCAGCTTGCCCCAACCCTGGTAACTGTTACGGATCACGACGGGAAGGGAATTGGTACGGGTCTTGGTGGAGATGTGAGAACGCTGCTAAAATGAGTGCGTAAACCAACAGTCCATCCAGTATGTGGGGCTATAGCTCAGCTGGGAGAGCGCGTCGTTCGCAACGACGAGGCCGTCGGTTCGATCCCGACTAGCTCCACCAAGACCCCAGTAAAATCAGCCCATCCCGGCACCATGAACGCAAACAAAATTATGCCCTAAACCCCGCGTTTTTAGGGACGCCGGGGCGGCCGGCGGTATATACTCTTGTTTCTTGGCGGGAGTATTGGGGCTCCTGATTCTGGCCTCAGGGCGGGCAACTCATGCAGAACCGGAATCTGCCGTCTGATCCTCAGGATCGGCCGAACTCCACAAATCAGCCCGGTGTAAGTGTCCCCGCCAAGGGCGATAGTTCTGGTTCGCACTCTCCGATAGATCCCGACGCTACTTTGGTCGACTCTTCCCAGGCGTCTTCCGATGCCGATGCCACGTTCGTCGAATCCGATGCCACTCTTGTGGATGTCGACGCTACTCGGGTGGATGTCGGATCCGTTCGAGGTTCGCCTATCCCGAGTTCCGGCCCCAGAAACGTCAGGCCACAGGTCGCTGCTCCCATGCTGCAAACCGGCGACGTTCTCGGCGGCCGCTACGAGATCCTGCAGATGCTCGGTGAAGGCGGAATGGGCGCCGTCTACAAAGCCCGGGACCGGGAACTCGACCGTTTTGTGGCTCTGAAGCTGATCCGGCCGGAACTGGCGGCCAATCCCTCGATCCTGGCGCGATTCAAGCAGGAGCTTCTGCTCTCGCGCGAGGTCACCCACAGGAATGTAATCCGTATCTACGATCTGGGCGATGCCGATGGTGTGAAGTTCATCACCATGGAGTTCGTTGAGGGCCTGGATCTGCGCTCGCTGATCCAGGAAAAGAAGAAGTTTCCTCCGGAAGAAGCCGTCGAGTTGATGCAACAGGTCTGCCACGCTCTGGAAGCCGCGCATACCCTGGGAATTATCCATCGCGACCTGAAACCGCAAAACATCATGCGCGACCAAACCGGCCGGATCCTGGTGATGGACTTCGGCCTGGCGCGCATGGTGGAAGGCGACGGCATGACCCAGACCGGAGCCCTGGTCGGGACCATGGAATACATGTCGCCGGAGCAGGCCCTGGGCAAGGATCTGGATCAACGCTCCGACCTGTACAGCATGGGATTGATCCTTTACGAACTGCTGACCGGCAAAATGCCCTTCAAGGCTGAGAGTGCTGTGGCCAGCCTGATCAAGCGCAACCAAGAGCAGGCCATTCCGGTCTCCGATCACGACGGGACGATTCCACGCGCCCTCAGCAACATCGTCAGCAAGTGCCTGGAGCGCGATCCCGCTTTGCGCTACCAGACAGCCTCTGAGTTCTTGCTGGATCTGGAAGCCTGGCAGGGCAAGCGCGCGGCGGCAACGTTGCGCTTCCCCACCAGCGAAAAGCCCTGGGGTCAAACCATCCCCTGGCACTGGATCGGCGGCACAGGGGCCGTCCTGGTGCTGGCGATTACCGGCTTCCTGCTGCGCGGGGAGTTGTTTGCGCCGGCTAAGAATGCGGCAGCCGGGCCGGCGGTTTCGCTGGCCATTCTGCCTTTCCGCAACGCATCCGCTGACGAGAGTCTGGGCTGGCTCGGATCAAGCGTGGCGGAAACGCTGAGTACAGATGTCGGACAGTCGTCGCACCTTCGCATTGTCTCTCCGGAACGCGTGAGCCAAGTCCTGCGTGATTTGCGGATCTCGCCCGATGCGTCACTCGATTCCGCCACGGTGCAGCGGCTCGCGGAATTCAGCAACGCCGACAACATCGTTTGGGGACGGTACACGCGATTTGGCGATCAAATTCGCATCGATGCGACGATTCAGGACATGAAACACGGCCATACCACCACTCTGGCCGAGTCCGCGCCGGAAAAGAACATTCTGAAGGCGATCGACCTCCTGGCGGGCGACATCCGTTCGAACCTGGCCCTCTCCACCAGCACCATCAAAGAGCTGCAGGGACAGTCTTTCAAACCCTCGACCAACTCTCTTCCGGCCATGCATGATTACGATGACGGGCTGCAGTTGGCGCGGCTGGGAAATTTCCTTGATGCAGCCAAGCGATTCGACGCCGCAACGAAAGAAGATCCCCAATTCGCACTGGCTTACTCGGAACTGGCGAAAACCTACGCCAGCCTCGGCCAGGACGACGACGCGCAGCGCGCCTCCCGAAGGGCAGTCGAGTTGAGCGACCAGCTCCCTGCTCCGGAAAAGTATCGGATTCAAGCCACCCACGACCAGATCCAGCGGGATTATCCCAAAGCCATCGAGGCCTATGACAATCTCGCGAAAGCCGCGCCCGACAATGCTGACGTGCTCTTCGAACTGGCGGGCCTCTATGAGAAATCGAGTGCGTACGACAAGGCCCGAGAGGAATATACGAAAGTGCTGACGCTCGATCCGAAGCGCATAGACGCTCTACTGGCGATTGGACGAGTCGAAGTTGGGAGCGGGAACCCACAGAAAGGCCTGGAATACTTGACGCGCGCCGAACCCCTGGCGGTCGAATTCGGTAACGACGAAGAACGAGCCCAGATTCTTCAGGCGATGGGCGTAGCCTATGCCCAGCTAAACAAGCACGAAGACGCTCTGCGCAATCTCCGGGAGTCGCTCGAAATCAAGCGCAGGCTGGGACTGAAGAAGGGCATCGCCATGAGCCTGGACGCAATTGCATCCTCTGAGGACGTCCTGGGCAAGTCGGACCAGGCACTCAAGGACTATAAAGAGGCGCTCGCGGTGTGGCAGGGGCTGGGCGACAAAATGGGAACTGGAGACGTCCTAAACGACCTTGGGCAGTTTTATGTCGATCATGGCCAGTACGATGACGGGCTCAAGTTATTCAAACAGTCGCTCCAAGCCGAAGTCGACGTCGGGAACCAGACGAACCAGGGATTGGTTTTGAACAACATCGGCAATGTGTACTTTTTCAAGGCCGACTACCAGAACGCCCGTACCTATTTCGAGCAAGCGCTGCAACTTCGCGAAAAACTCAAGGTCCCGAGTGCTATCGCTGACGCGGTTCACAATCTGGGTGACACTTCGAGCAAAATGGGCGAGTACGACCAGGCATTGGGGCAATATTTGCGCGCTCTGGATTTGCGGCGCAGTACGGGGGATAAGCGGGGCGCGGCCCTCGAATCCTCCAGCATGGGCACGTTGTTCAGTTATCAGGGTCGTTACGGCGCCGCTCTGAGCGCGGAGGAAGATGCGCTCAAAACATTCCGGGAACTGCAGGAGCGAGGCTACTGGCTGGCAGAGATTCTGGGCTACTACGGCAACGCCCTGGCCCAGGTCGGTCGCAACGATGACGCGCAGAAGACTCTCGAAGAAGCCATGAATGTGGCCCACGAGCTGAAGAATCAGACCACCACCGCCGAAATTCAGGGCTACCAGGGGGACAACGCCTTCTATCGTGTGGACTACAAAGCCGCCGCGGCCCTTTACGACGAGGCGCTGAAGACTGCATCGCTCGCCAAGGATTCGGATTTGATTCAGGTCGCGAAGTTCAATGTTGCAAAAGTCCTGGTCAGGCAGGGCCGCTTTCAACCGGCCGCGAACTCGCTCAGCAAACTCTCAGAAGACGCGGACAGCCAGGGATTGAAGTACGTCTCGGTGGAATGCACGATTTACCACGCAGAAGCTCTCATGAACCTGAAGAGCTACGAGCCCGCCAGAAAAGAATTGGAGAGCGCCCTCGACAAAAGCGAGAAGCTCGGCCTCAAGGCTTTGCTTGCCCAAAGCCATTACCTGCTGGCGCGTGATCTGGAACTTTCAGGCAACGCGGGTGAGGCGCCGGAACACTATCAGCAAGCCCGCAAAATTCTGGATGAGGTTAAGAACGAAGCCAAGACGGACAGCATTGTGAAGCGAAGCGATCTCAGTCCTATTTACGCTCATCCCGCCAGCTAGCTCTCACGCAAGCATTCTTTCTAGCCGCCCAGCCGCCTCGCCACAAGCTCCTGCTGACTGCACGTCAACAGGAGCCCGCGGCTGCAGTGTGGAGAACTCGGCGCCGTCGGTCTACGCCTCAGTCCCTATCAGTACTAAGTAGTGCCCGACAGCGTGATGGTTTGCGAACTGTTCGCCGCGTTGTCCGTAACTTTCAAAGTGCCGGTAAAGGTCCCGGTCGCCTTTGGAGTGAACGTGACACCGATCGCGCAGCTGCCCCCGACATTAAGGGTGGCGTTCGTGCAAGTCGTGCCGGTCAGCGTGAAGTCGCCGCTACTGCTGCTGACCGCTGCTGGAGTCCCGCCGAAAGTCAGCGGAGTGTTTCCCGTGTTCGTCACCGTGATCGACTGCAGGTTGCTCTTACCCACGGTTGTGATGGGAAAAGTGAACTTGCCTGAGCTTAGGTAGGTTGAGCTAAAGGCCGCCTGCGGATTGATCACCAGCGCCGTCAGCAGCACCGTTTGGGTTGCCGTGGTGTCAGTGATGGTGAGGTATGTTGTCGAGGCCGTTGGACTGAAGACCTTGGCGGTAGCCAGGATTCCCACGCCAATCAGACAGCTCTTCCCGGCAGGCAATGTGGCCGGCTTCGCCGGCGTCGGCGGCAGCAAAATGTATGGCGGACACAAGCTGATGTCACCATAATCACCGTTGGCGGAACCTCCCCCGAGCGTAATGCTCGTAATCTGTATTGGCGCAGTTGTGGTGTTTTTCAGAGTGATCCCCTGAAGGCCGATCTGATCCAGATACAGCGTGCCAAAGTTCACCGTCAATGGCGAAATGTCTAACCCGACCACTGTCACCGTGCCGCTCACATAAGTGAACGTGTAGTCCGGATCCGCTGCGTTCACGCAAGTGCTGGGGTAGGTGGTGCCCGGCAGGCTCGTGCTGGTCGCCGTGGTCGAGCAACTCGGCGCCGTCGCGGGGGCGTGGCTACTCACGGTCCCTGCGGGGTAGGCGTAGCTGGGCGTGATCGGTGGCACAGCCGCGCCATAGGTCATCGTGCGACTGCTGGCAGTAACGACCACCGGTGCTTTGCTCACGGTCACCGAGCCGGCCAGGTAGCCGATCGTGTAATCGGCATCCGACGCTCCCAAGCAAGTGCTGGGGTAGGTGCCCGGCGCGCTCGTGCTGGTCGCTGTGGTCGAGCACGTCGGCGGGGTCGACGGATAGTGGCCATTCTCAATCCCGCTGTAGCTGGGCATGATAGTCGGTACCGTCTCTCCGTAGGTCATCGCGCCGTTGCTGGCAGTGACGGTCAGCGGTGCCGGGCCTACCGTAACTGTGCCGGACACATAACTGATCGAGCTGTAATTCGCATCGGCAGCTCCCAAGCACGTGCTAGGGTAATTGCCCGCCGGGCTTGAGCTGGTCGCTGTGGTTGAGCAGGTTGGCGCGGTGGTCGGACTCGTGTCCCCATTCACAAACCCGCTGTAGCTGGGCGTGATGGACGGCACCGCCCCGCCGTAGGTCATCGTGCCATTGCTGGCCGTGACGGTCAGTGTCCCGGCAGGGTTGACCGTCAGAGTGTCGCTTAGCGTGGCAAAGCCAGCAGAATTGGTAGAAGTAAAGGTGATGGGGTAATTGCCGGCCGTTCCGTCTGCGGACGTTCCAGCAAGAAGGCCTGTGGACGCATTGAAAGTCAGTCCATTGGGCAGCACCAGCGCCTGGCAACCGGTTGCATTACCCACGGGCGTCGTGTCGGAGTAGCTCAGCAGGGTTATTGCGCCGCCAACTATGGCAAAGCTTCCGTTGTAGGAGGCCGGAGTGCAATCGGTCACCATGACCGTATTGCCCGCAACGGCCTGAGAACCGAAACTGCCGGCCGTGGTGAGCGTGACCAAGCTTCCGCTTCCAGCAGCGATTATGGGTGCCGTGGTGGTGACGGCCGTTACGATTGGCGTCGGGTAAGGTGGCGTCGGAGGAGTACCTGGGCCAATCGACGTGGCCGCAGCGGTTCCACCCGTACCTTCAGTAAACGTGACGGTACCGCTGCCGGTCGTACATCCAGCCGGAGTGCCGACACAACTAACGACAACGGCGGCTGGAGCAACTGTCGCGGGAGGCGTTCCTCCATTGGGGACGGTGGTGGGCAAGAACGTTACCACGACATCATTGAGTTGTGCGGTCTTTCCGCCGACAGGGTCAAAGCTCGTCCCGCCGGGTTGGTAGAACGTCGTAATGTCATTATCGAACTGGCAGTAATACGGCCCCGGGTACATGGTTGGATTGTCTGTCTGCATAAGCGTGCTGCAATTGGTGCCCCAAGGCAACGGAGAAATTTCATCCTCACCCGGGTCGTCGAGCAGGCTCGGCGTGCTGCCCGCCCAATACGAACCCTGCGGCGGCGCGAAGAGGCTGTTAAATGCAACCTGCCAGTAAACCCCACCGCTGTAGAAGCTCGGGTCGGGCACTCCACCGCCGGTGAGGGCAAGAGAGTAGAACGTGCAATTCCCGTTTGAATAGGGGTAACAGAGCGGCGTGACGGTGCTCCCAGTCGCCGGATCGGTCCCGTAATTGTAGAAATTCACCAAGCGGCAATCGAAGTCGCCGCTCTGGCCGGTTCCTCCTGCCGGGCAAAGCCCGTCACCCTTGACTTCCGTAGCTGTGACGCTAAGGGCTAAACATTGCCCGCCCGGCGGCGAAACCACGGGGATGGAAACACTGAACTGAACCCCATTCGGGTCCGTGCAAGGATTTGATGGAGAGATGGGGTTGGGATTGTTGGGGCAGTAGTTGGCTGTCCCGGTCACATTCGTCTGCGCCGAACAAGCGTTTACTATTGGCGTCGTGGTGGGAGGCGCGACAAAACTCGCGGTAACACTTTGCGCCGAGGTCATACTCACGGTGCAAGTCGGGTTTGTTCCAGAGGTGGCGCACGCGCCACCCCAGCCCCCGAATGAACCGCCGCTTGGGGTCTCGGTCAACGTGACTAGCGTCCCGCCCGGATAAGTTGCCGAGCACGGTGTTCCCGTATTCACGCCATTGGCTTCACTGCAGTCGATCTGGAATGGCGAGCTGTTGTCGGTCACGGTGCCGGCACCCAATCCCAGTTCCGTCAAAGTCAGCGTGTTGGAAGCCGGCGTGAACGTCCAGTTCAGGATGTCCTGAGCTTCAAAATCTCCACCAGTCGCACCAGTGAACCCGACGAACGCATTGGTTCCACCAGTCAGGCCGATGCTGGCCAAATCCACGTCAACGCCGTTCGGGTACAGGTCAACGCCATCCAGCATCACATGGATATTCGCTGGCGTTGATGCGGTGACAGGATAGTAAGTGATCGTCACACTGTGCACCAAGCCGTCAGACAAGTTCGCGGTAGGGACCGGGGCGCCCAGAGTCGAGTTCGGGCCGGACGTCCCCCCGCAAAGGTAGTTATGGTGCGAGGTGTTCGGTCCGGTACCGCAGCTCTGCACTGCCACGTGGCTGACGGAGGCGTTTGTTGGGTTTGGCGCAGGATCCCACGCGTTCTCGAACGTATCGAATTCGATCGCCAGACTGTTCGGGATGCCTTGACCCTGGCTGGGATTGGCATTTGAATCGGCATCTCCGTAGCCCAGAGCGCCGCCGTTTCCGCCCGTGTAACCGATTGCTGCCGGACTTGAGCTTTGGATCACGAAGGCAATGCCGTCCGCCGGAGGGTTGGACGGGTTCGTGAATTGGAATTGGAACGTTGTGGTGAATCCGTTTTCGACAGCCTGAGGAGTGCCGTACCATGCGGATCCGGTCTGGTTGCTGCTACTGCTCGTCAGCTGCAACGCAATAGGACTCGAGCCCGTGAACTGCGGCGTGGTACCCGAGGAGGGGTTCAGCGCCAAGCAAGTTTGGTTCGAACTGAAGTTCGAAGTGTAGCTGGGAGAAGTGGGACACTGCGTCTGCGTCTGCGCCCACGCCGCTGCGCTTCCGCTCACCACTACCAAGACCGCGATCGCGGCCACACTGACGAACTTCGTGATTCCCAGCTTCATAAATTCTCTTTTCCGCGCGCTGGTTTTACCAGTGGCGCTTTCGAACTTGCAGATCTTCACGGGCGTTTCTTCGGCATGGATCCCGACATAGTAGGTCCAACCACTGCAAAAACTTGATCTCGGCGATTTCAGGCCGTGACTTGGTTGCTGTTCAAGGTGCAGGACAGGTGGGGGGCCCGTCGCCAGCGATTTTTATGAACCTCGAACCGGCTCAGGCTACAAGTTGGGGGACCCGCTGCTCTGAACCTGTTTACCGCTGAACCGTTTGCTCTTTATTGTTAAGCCACTGCTTGCGACGGGCTGCTAAACGACTCGATCGCGCTAGCTTCATCCTTCTGAATATCGAAAACCGCGGACAGCCGCGTCATCTGGAGCAAGTCATGGACTCTCTTAGTCAGGTTGGCGAGCTTCAATTGCCCACCCTGGTTGCGAATCGTAGTATGAGCCTTGACCAATTCGCCGACCCCGGAACTATCTATGTAATTAACTTCGCCCAGGTTGAGCACGATCGCCTTCTGTCCCTTTTCTGACAGATCGCGAACAATCTCGCGCAGCATGACGTTTCCGTCGCCCAACGTAATTCTGCCGCTGACATCGAGAACGGTTATTGGCCCCACCTGGCGGGTGCAGGCCCGCATCTTCACCGGAGCGGACCCTTGCATTCCGAGTCCACGACGGTCAAGAATTGAGCATGCCGCGGTCGCGAGTTCCTGCGATTCGGTGCGAACCACGATGAGCGAACGTCCTTCCTTGAGAACTTCGCGGAAGAACGTGATGTCCTCGGCGCAATCCTCGATTGCTGTCGGTCTCGGAGTGTCGGCGTCGTGAGTTCCCGAGCCGAGAGTGGAGCCCGCGCTTGCGCCAGCACCTGCGCCGGTAAGCAGCGCGGCGGCGCCGATTCCTAGGGCGAACACTGTTCCGATTCCCGGAAGAAGCAGAGTTGCAGCCACCACGCCGGTAGTTACGCCAGCAGCCCCTCCGAGGAAGCCTCCCACGAAAGTGCCGAGCTCCTTGGCGATGGTTTTGGCTTCGCTTTCTGACCGAGTCAGGAAAACGATGGATTCTTCCGGCACTTCTTTCTCAAGTAACTCTTTAACTGCGCCTTCCGCGTCATCGCGTGAAGCGAATACTCCAATCGTAGTTTCCATATTCTCTCCCGCTCTAATCTGAGTCGGTTCAAGCCGCTTGCCGTGAGCGTGCTGAACGCAAGGCTGGACGCGCCTTCCAAGCCGGGGTCCCAATTTCCGCCTAGCATTCTGTTCCGACTGTCATGTTTTGTCAAGACAAGATTATGCCAATACTTGTGCGAAACCGGACTTTTCCGGGTTCGGGCCGGGAGTTCAGCCGAGGTCCCCCGATTGAGCTCGATTGCGGCGAGAGCTTATAGGCAGTCTGCCGGGGTCCCGCTTCAGGGGACTGCGTTCGGTGCCGCATACGCGACAAAGGCAAAGGTTGGGCAGCCGGAAAGGTGATTTTTTGCGCTTCCCGTGGGTGAGAATTTCACCTATAATCCGCAGCCGGAGCGCCCACCAATGGCTGCATCCCTGCACCTGCACGTCAATCAGCCCGAATCAGAGCAGTATTTGATCGCGCTCGTTACCGCGAAAGGGACGTCCTTTCATGACATCGGAAAATGCCTTGCGCCCACCTTCCGCATCGTGCTGGCGAGCACGGAAGAACAGATCCAAGCTGTGGTGCATAATCCCGGCGTGCATGCGATCGTGTTCGATCTGGACTGCATTGGTGAGGGAGCGGCGGACGGCATCGAAGTGCTGCAGGAAATCCGCAAGCTACGCGAGGATGTGGTGCTGGTGGCGATCACGGAATCGAGCAATAGCGAGATACCGTTGAAGGCCAGCCAGTCGGGCGCGGATGAGTTCTTCCTCGATTCCATGGACTTCAGCCAGCTGGCCGGCGTGCTGCTGGGAGCCATCGAGAAGCGCGCCCTGCAGTTTGAAGGGCGCTGGCTGCTTGACCAGGTAGAAAGCAAATCAGCCTTTTGCGCCTTGATTGGCGGCAGCGAGGGAATGCAGAAGGTTTACGGAGCAATCCAGGCCGTGGCCGACAGCAACGCGAGCGTGCTGCTGCGGGGGGAGAGCGGCGTAGGCAAGGAACTGGTCGCCCATGCCATCGTTCAGTCTGGAAACCGGCAGGGCAAGCCGTTCGTGTGCCTGAACTGCTCGGCTCTGCCCGAGAGCCTGATCGAGTCGGAACTGTTCGGATATGAACGAGGGGCCTTCACCGGAGCGGAGGGCGCCAAGCCTGGGCTGATCGAGATGGCGCACGGCGGTACGCTATTTCTCGACGAGATCACCACGCTGAACCATCCGCTGCAGAGCAAGCTTCTCCGCATTTTGCAAGACCGCTCGGTGCAGCGCCTGGGAGGCAGGTCCTCGCGCAAAATCGACTTCCGCCTGATCACGGCGACCAACGATGATCTCGAAGACATGATGCAGAAAGGCCGCTTTCGGGAGGATCTTTACTACCGCATCAATGTAGTGCCGATCATGATCCCACCGCTGCGGGAGCGGGATGGAGATGTGCCGTTGCTGGTGGAGCACTTCCTGCGCATCTACTGTGCGGCCAATAAAAAGCCGACCAAGCAACTGCAGCCCGACGTGATGCAGATCCTCGAAGACTATTCGTGGCCGGGCAACGTTCGGGAACTGGAGAACGTGGTGCAGCGCATGGTGGTGATGAACGACGTCCCGGTGATCACCGCCCAAGACCTGCCGCACCAGCTCCTCCGCTCGAGCGCGGCCAGCCATGAGGCCATCCTGATTCCCGAAGAAGGCGTCGACTTTGACGCCGAGATGGAAAAGATCCAGGTCGCCTACCTCAACGCAGCGCTTCGCCGGACGGAAGGCAGGAAATCCGCGGCCGCCGCTCTGCTCAGCATGGACCCGCAACGCATGAAGTACCTCTGCCGGAAGCTGAATCTCTAATCGTTGCACGACGCAAGGTTAAAAATTAACCGCGTGTCGGTTAATTATTAACCGCAAAAGGATTCTTCACCATCCACTGAAGCTCGCAAATTCATCCGCAGGACTGCTAAGAATCTGTGATTGTTGGGCTTAGCGATTTCGAAGCCAACCCTGCGAGTTTGGCATGGCTCGTGCTCTAGAGAAAAGCGAGTAAGGGAATTCAATCTAAAACAAATTTGAGGAGCGCGCCATGACCATCCAAAAGAAATCTCTGATCAGCACCCTGAACACCACCAAGAAAGCCATCGTCGCCACCACGCAGGCAACGGGCGTCTCGACCGGACCGGTGCGCTCCAACTCGCGCGAAGCCCTTCGTGCCGGCGGCCGTGCCAGCTCGCGCGAAGCCCTTCGCGCCGGCGGTCGTGCCAGCTCGCGCGAAGCCCTTCGCGCCGGCGGTCGTGCCAGCTCGCGCGAAGCCCTTCGTGCCGGCGGTCGTGCCAGTTCTCGCGAAGCCCTTCGCAAGTAGTTGCGGAGTGTAGCTAAAGGTAAGGCTGCGGCCGGGGGACCGCAGCCTTTTCCTTTTTTACCAAAGCTTTCGACCGGCGAAATCGGCTACCGCCCGATAGCAAAAGCCGGCAAGGCTCCGCCTTCGGCCATAAACTCTGGCTATGCCGACCATCCCTGGCTCTAGTCTGAGGCTCTCGTTGTGCACCAGGAGATCAATCGCGTAGAAAGTCGGCGGGCGCATCCCTTTAAACTTCTCCAGATCGAGCAACCCCGGCGCAATCTCGGAAGACGTGGGCGAAACAGTCAGCGCTCCGGCATCCCACTTGCGGAAGGTACCATCCACCTGTAGGCGGGCTACGGAGTTAGGTCGGTACTTGTACATTTCATGCTCGGAAACATAGATTCGCGCACGCATGATACGCGTGTCGTCAACTTCTGCCAGTTCGCTACCCGTGGTCACATAGCTACCGAGACGGTCCCCCACGCGAGGCGTCGTGACAACACCTGTGATCGGACTCTTTAATTCCAGAGCCGCTACTTCCGAGTCGAGGATACTGTTCTCCGCCGCGAGCTGGTCACGTTTCTGCAAGGCCGCTCCTGTACCTGCGTAGCTAATTTCCGCTGAATTCACAGCGGCGGCGGCGATCCCGTAATCAGCTTCGCTTTGGGCTCGCCTCGCTTCGAGCGGCACATTTCGAAGCTGCACCAAGGGTGCACCGGCGGTTATGGTCTGGCCTTCCTCCGCGTACACCTTCTCGACGGCGCCGGCGACTTGCGCACGGATCATTGCTCGGTTAGAGGCCTCCAGGACAAATCGTCCGCTTATCGATTCGCGCCACAAAGGAAGAAGCAGGAACCCGATGACCCCCGCGACTGCCCATGGCCGCCAGTTCGAAGTCAACCAGATGCGAAGCCGGTCTTTTTTGTCTAAGTAAATGAATTTCATAAGATTCACCGCCGAACGAATTCGCGACCGGAAAATCAATGCTGCAGTGCCTAGTTCCGGAATGAACGACCAGTCAGGATTGAAGTTGCGAAAGACGTTTCCCACAAATCTCGCGAGTATAAACAGCACGGTGTAGCTGTATAGGCCCGAAGTGATGGCATAAACAGCAAAACCTAGGCGCCTCCGCTTAGGAACATAGGGAACTTCGACCGGAAGCCGCCACACGTGCCTCTTCACCCAGGCAGACACATAGGCCGTGGAATCCTCTTTCAGATCGAGGATGCCGATGACGTCGCAGAGGATGTGATATCCGTCGAGTTTCATCAGCGGGTTCCAGTTCAGCAAGACAGTCGCGATGCCGGTCATCAGCAAGACCACATAGGCGAAGTCGTGAACTGGAGTACCGGGCGGTGTCCCCCACCAGACGACGGTCGCGACAGTGCAAAGGTACAGCTCTGACCAGACGCCCGCGACGGAAATCAGTACCCGCTCGAATGGTTGGCAGAGTACTACACCCTGGGTTGTGTCGGTATAGAAGGCCGGCGTCAGGTAAACAAGGGCAAAACCCATCGACGAAACCGGGCCCCCAAAGTGCCGGCAAGTAACCCCGTGGGCCGCCTCATGAATCGCCGACAACACCAAGGTGATTCCCCAGAACACAGCAACATCCAGCCAGGTCTTGTCGGCAAAGTTGAAGAACTGCAGCGTATCTCGGCTTACCTCGCTCCAGTGCAGAACGAAAATCGTCGCCGTGCAGGCAAATGCGGCAAGCGTGATGAGAGTGAACCACCACGTAAACACGAACCGGATTCGCTTTTCCAGCCAGACCAGAAAGTCGTCAGGGTCGAATGCCTCAAACTTGATAAGGCTCAAGTCTCCCCATTTGTTCTTGCGTTTTCGGGCATTCCGCCGCTGGTCTGCGGACTGCAGCATGAGGGCGATGTTCTTTTCACGCGCTGTCTTGTACCAGAATCCGATGGATTCGAAATCATCGGCCACGTCATGCACGTCATCGACCGAAATGGGCTGCCCGGTTTCCCCGGTGTAGGCCTCAGCTACTTGTTCGAAGCTGCGCTGGCCATCGAAAAAATTCACCAATTCCCAGGTCGCCGGCGCAAGGTTGAACATGGCATCGACTCCCGGCACGTAAACTCGCACCACAGGCCGGCCATCGACAATGTGCTCCTTGAAGACCACGTCGGGATGCAGCCGGGGGCAGGTTTGCGCAATCAGGCGCGCCGGAATATCCGGCAGAGCTACTTCGAGTGCCCGGGTGAGATTCATTGATGGCTATCGATGCGCAGAGTCGAATTCATGCCGGGGCGCAGCGAGCCCGGTGCGCCCATCACCTCGACCACGCCGTCAAAGGTGCCGCTCGTAGGATCAACGATCGGACTCAACTCCACGACTCTGGCTTTGTGTTCCTGTCCAGGGAAATCCGAAGCTGTCAAGGACAGCTGCTGGCCGAGCTTCAGGACTCCGACTAACTTCTCGGGAACGGTGAAGCGCATCAGCAAAGGGCCCTCGGCCGTGACCCAGAACAGCCGGTCGCCTCTGGCAACCTGTTGTTCCTGGCGCACGTAGCGGCGGGCTACTATGCCCGAAAAGGGTGCGCGGATCTGAGTCTTGTCCAGTTCAAGCTCAAGGGAGCGCTGGGTCTCTTTCGCATTGAGCAGCAGCTGCTCCACTCTCTCCACGTCGAACTGATCGGCCTCCGCCTTGTATTTCGCATGCTCATACGCCTCGCGGGTAATCAGATGAGCGTCCCACATTTTCTGGGCCCGATCGAAGTCGGACTGCAACACTTTGGCTTCGGCTTCCCATGCCTTCAAATCGGCTTCGGTGCTCCGGGTTTTTGCCCGTGCCGCTTCCAGGTCGGCGGTCAGTTGCCGGCCATCGAATTGCGCCAGCAGGTCTCCGGCGTGAACGCGGGCCCCCGCCTCCGATCGCAATTCGGAAATTACACCGTCGCGCTGCGCCAGCACGTCGAGCTGATGCTCCACAATCAATGGACCTGAAACGGTGAAGCTGCTGTCGCTTGGGGGAACACTCGCGACTGGAGCCGGCGCCGAGGCGCCCGTCGCCGGTGGAGCCGGAGCGGCCGCCACTTCCATGCCTTTCTCGGAACATGCCAGCCCCGGCAGCAGAGCCGTACCCAGCAGGATCAAAGCAAAACCACTCGGTTTTCTATTTTGCATCGCGCACACTCCAGCCACTCACACTCCAAACATTCATATCCCGAACCACGACCAGGCTCGTGAATAGATCCACAAGAATGGCTTGCGGAACAGGACGTAGCCGGCCGGATACCATCCCACGCGCACTTTGCCGCGTCCTTCCATGCCGGAGCGAATTGCACCGTCGGCATTTGGGACCGCAACCCGCGCAAAGAATACTCGAGAATCACCCTGCAGGGTCCCCTTGGGGCTGACCACCATCACGTCGCCGCGAAAAATTCGCGTGGGGAAGCTGTTGAGCTTGATGGAAGCGTGCGACCCCGCACGCAACTGGGCGGAGTCGGTATCGTCGACGGCAACATCTACGATTGCCTGCGAGGAGTCGACCACTTCGGCAAAGCTGTCGCCGTATTGCAGGCGCTTTCCTACCATGTTTTCGATGTGGGGGGTCGCCACCAGACCGTTGATGGGCGAGCGCAATCGAGTCTTATCGAGCAGTTCCTGGTCTCTTCCGACTTCCGACTTCCAGAAGTCAGCCTGCACCCGCTGCACACCGGCTTCGCTGCCATCATTCGCCGCCAGAGAACGATTCATCTGCAGCAGGGCCATCTGGTACTTGGACTGGGCCTGGGCGAGCACGGAGCGACCTTCCCAGTCTGCGACCTCGGCGATGACCTGGCCCTGGGTGACATGGTCCCCTTCGTGAACGTAGACCTTGCTGACAACTCCTTCCACTTCAGGCTGTATCTGTGCGGAGTGCAAGGGAGCGACCACGGCATCTCCATCTACCCGCAGCGGCAGAGGAACCGCGGCAAGGAAAATCAATACCGCGGCGACAGCGGCCACCATCAAGGCCCGGCGCCGCTTGTCCATAGCCATAAACTTCCGCTTTTTCTCCAGCACCGGCTGCAGCACGGAAATGAATGGCACTTCCTTGTACATCTGCGCATTGCGCAGCGCGACCGTCGCCTGCCCGGCGAGCACCTGCAGGATTTCTATATGGGCAGGCGAAAGAAAATCCGGATCGGCGCTCTCCAGGCCCAGCACACCGACACGGCCCGTGTCGTCAGTCAGCGGGATAGCGTAAAACGCCCGCATCCCGGAAGCTTCAAAATAGCTTTGGAACTTGGCTCGAGTCTCTTCGCGCGCGGCATCAATTTTGTCGCCGTGCTGGCGAACGTGCACCACTTCTTCGGAAAGCAACGTCCAGCGCAGGAGGTCGTTGAGCGGGGCCACGTCCGGGGCGCCGGCATCGACCTGCGTGACTCCAGTGAGGGCGCTGAGCTTGTATTTCCCCCCATGTTGGAGGGCGACGGCAGCTCGCTCGTAGGGAATCACCGCCTGCGGCGCGTTGACGATGGTCTGCAGGACGCGCTCCAGATTCAGCGTGGAGGTGATCTCGTGGCTGACGGTCACCAGCATTTCGAGGATTTCGACTTTGCGCTCGGCCAACAGGAGGCTGGCATTGCGAAGAGCGATGCTTGCGGTTTCGTTCAGGCTGCCCAGTACGAAAAGGTCATCATCATCAAACGGTTTACCGTCGAGAGGGTTCACCGCTTCGACCACGCCAACCAGAGATTCCTTATCGAGCAGGGCGGCGACCACGATGGACTCGACTCGTCCCTCCTCTATGTTCACATTGCGGCGAACCAGCCGTTCGTCGCTGGGATCCACAATCAGCAAAGGTTCCCCGTTGTCTGAGACGTCACCTGCGATTCCTTCGCCTCCTTTTTGTGTCATGCCTTGCAGGGCAGTTGTATCCCGCCCTGCTTGATGCATGAGTAGAAGGTTGCCATCGCCCTGCACCATCCACACGTTGACGGCCCGGCATTCGAGGGTCTCGCAAATCTTCGACCCGATCAGGGGGACGAGTTGATCCATCTCGATGGTGGAGCTGAAAACCTTCTCGATGTCGTAAAAGTGGGTGAGACGGGTGATCGAAGTCAACGAGTTGTGACGCTCTACTTCGTAGTGCCGAGCGGCGTTCAGCGCGGGACCGGCAACCTCGGCCACGCCTTGCAGGATGTCGAGATGCGCCTCAGCCAGCGGCTCTTCGAAGCTGAGAATCTCAATGGCGCCGACCAAGGCGCCGTTGGCGACCAGCGGAAGGTAGGCAAGAGAATGCAGGGTCTTGCGAACGTTGAGATGCGCGTACTGCTCGCGGATGAGGTGATTGCCGGCCAGCAGGAGAGGTTTGCGGCGGGCGGCGAGAATGCCGAGCGTGCCGGCATCCAGGGAAACGGTTTCATCCGGCGCAGTGTCCCCGACCGTGCCCTGCACAGCCCAGACTTCTCCCTCGGAGGTTTCTGAAACCACGTAGACGTTGACGGCAGAAGCGGGCAGCAGGGTGGCGAGCGCCCGCGCAACCGTGCGCGCCCTGGGGGCGAGTTCCTGTGCCTCCAAAAGACGGACCGATATTGCAGCAATGTCAAGAACCAGATTGGGGCTCTGAGTTGCCATGAAACTCGCTGCGGAATGCCACGATACTTTTATCGAGCCCTGGGGGAGGCAGAAGTCCCAGCTTGCAAATTCGCTGAGCTTCCTCTAAGTTGAGCGTGCACTTTAACAGAGGGTCGGGAAGCTGTCAACGAAATCTACTCCTGTGCCCGTCTCTTGAGCATTTGAGGTGAGACCACTTTGGATATTGAACTTCGCAGTCTCGGCCAGGTGAAACTGGTCAAGTTGCGCGGCAAGCTGAGTCTGGGTGACGCGGTCGATCGCTTTCGTGAAACTCTGGACGATCTGATCGGCAGCGGCGACACACGCATCGTGCTGGACTTGAGCGAAGTTCCGTGGATCGATTCCAGCGGGATCGGTTTGCTGGTCAAGATCCTTACTACTGCCAAGCAGCGAGGTGGATCGATCAAGCTGCTTAATCCTTCGAAGTTTACGGTCCAGACCTTGAAGATGATCTGCCTGCTGGATTTGTTCGAGATTTTTCAAGACCAGCAACTGGCTGTCGCCTCATTCGGTTAATTCCTCAGCGCGCTAAGAACACTTTCGCTCCTGTGTATTCCGCTCGCGGAGGGGTGACTGGGACGCCACACAAGCAATCATTTGCTGGAATAATCTCCACAAGTGCGAGAGAATATTAGAGTTGCATCCGGGCAGGCAGACGCTACCCCACGGCAACTGAGATAGTTGGGCTGGTAACTGAACCTGACATCCGACGACTGTGTGACCCCTGTGACCGCGTTCAGCGGTCAGCACTGCAATCCGCGTATCATTTATGGAGACATCACGTTCATGGCCACTACCACGATAGAGGTTGAGACAGCTGCGGGCAGCCACGGGCATCCCCGGCTGGAGCGTTGGGTCGAGGAAGTGGCCCAGATGTGCAAGCCCGACCGGGTTCACTGGTGCGATGGTTCTCCGGAAGAGTACCAGTCCATGCTGCGGCTGCTGGTGCTGACTGGAACCGCGATCCCGCTGGATGCCGAGAAACGGCCGAATAGCTACCTGGTCCGGTCAGACCCGGCGGATGTGGCCCGCGTCGAAGACCGGACATTTATCTGCTCGCGAACTCAGGAAGAGGCAGGCCCGACCAACAACTGGGAAGACCCGGCGAAGATGAAGCGGCACTTGACGGGATTGTTCACCGGTTCGATGACGGGCCGCACCATGTTCGTGGTTCCTTACAGCATGGGTCCGATCGGCTCGTCCATTTCCAAAATTGGAGTAGAGATTACTGATTCGCCCTACGTCGTGGTCAGCATGCATATCATGTCCCGCGTGGGAAAACACGTGCTCTACGCGCTCGGAGCTGACGGAGAGTTTGTGCGCGGGCTGCATTCGATTGGTGCGCCGCTTGCGCCGAACCAGCCGGACGCGACATGGGCCTGTAATAAGGAACACAAGTACATCTGCCATTTTCCAGAAACGCGGGAGATTTGGTCTTTCGGTTCCGGCTACGGCGGCAACGCGCTGCTCGGGAAGAAGTGCCACGCGCTGCGCATCGCCTCGGTGCAGGCGCGCGACGAAGGCTGGATGGCCGAGCACATGCTGATTCTCAAGCTGATCAGCCCGTCGGGCGAGGCAAAATATTTTACCGGAGCTTTTCCTTCGGCTTGCGGCAAGACCAACTTGTCGATGATGATTCCGACGCTTCCGGGCTGGAAGGTGGAGACCATCGGCGATGACATTGCCTGGATGAAATTTGGTGCGGATGGCCGGCTTTACGCCATCAATCCAGAGTTCGGGTTCTTCGGCGTGGCCCCCGGTACCAGCATGAAGTCGAACGCCAACGCTATGGTGACGATGAGCCGGAATTCCATCTTCACAAACTGCGCCGCGACGCTCGAGGGCGACGTTTGGTGGGAGGGAATGACCGAGCAGAAGCCGGCTAAGTTAGTGGACTGGCTTCGCCGCCCGTGGACCCCGGATTCCGCGCAGAAGGCGGCGCATCCGAATGCGCGCTTCACTTGTGCCGCCTCGCAATGCCCCGTAATTGCGCCTGAATGGGAAGATCCGAAAGGTGTGCCCATCGATGCCATCCTGTTCGGCGGAAGGCGCGCGGGAATTGTTCCGCTGGTTACGGAAGCTTTCAACTGGCAGCATGGCACTTTCCTGGGCGCAACGGTCAGCAGCGAGACCACGGCCGCGATCACCGGCAAAGTTGGACAGTTACGGCGTGATCCCATGGCGATGCTTCCATTTTGCGGCTACAACATGGGCGATTATTTCGCGCACTGGCTGAAGATGGGCGCGCGCTCTAGCGCTACGAAGCTGCCAAAGATTTTCTATGTCAACTGGTTTCGCCAAGATAAAGATCAGAATGGCAAGTTTCTGTGGCCGGGTTACGGCGAAAACAGCCGGGTCTTGAAATGGATCTTCGAGCGCTGCGACGGCAAGGTGCATGCCGAAGAGACGCCGATCGGACGGATTCCCGAAGTCGCCGATCTCGACATTAGCGGATTGCAAATGCCAGCCTCGGATTTGGCTGAGCTGTTAAGTGTCGACCTCGAAGGCTGGCGGGCTGAGGTGCCGTTGATCGAAGAGCACTTCGCCAAATTCGGCACCCACCTCCCCGAGGGATTGAATGCCGAAGTGAACGCTCTCGAACAGCGTCTGCAAGCGAAAAAGTAGCGCCGGCGTCCCGCCGGCCCAATGGCGGG
>Ga0209420_1000473_pt1 | contig 21287 bp, 11 predicted proteins | sample BlaSpr_A8_OM1_O1_FD_187972 | JGI IMG/M metagenome (GOLD analysis project Ga0209420, IMG submission 187972) | Forest soil microbial communities from Thunder Bay, Ontario, Canada - Black Spruce, Ontario site 2_A8_OM1_O1 (SPAdes) (version 2) | ecosystem: Environmental > Terrestrial > Soil > Boreal...
GTCAGACGGGGTGTCCATCCGGTAACTCCTGTGGTTGACGAGTTGAGACGAAGGCAGACTCGCTGCCAAATTCTGATCTCATAGGCTCGTCCAAGTCAGCGAGAGGCCCCGCCGACATAATTGCCGTAACCTACAATGACCGTCGAGCTCACCAGAACCAATAAGCTGAATGCCACCAGCAGCCTGGTTCTGCCGCCGGCGCCCTTCCACTCTTTCAGCGCGATGCCCCACAGCGTGCTGAAGATGATGATGCTGGCCATGTGTAGCGTCCAACTGGAGAACTTGTACCTTCCCATCTGGGTCTCGCCCATGGTGTAGAAGAAAAACTGCATGTACCACGTCGTCCCGGCGAGAGCCGAGAACAAATAATTGGCAAGCATCGGAGCCCTGACAGGCGTGTCTTGTGCGACGGCCACGGCTACCGCCATCTCCTCCGCCGGAGCATCGGTGACGGATTCCAGGATGTGTTCTTCATTGCGCGCTGGAACTCTACCCCGAATTTCTGACTCGAAATACTGGTAAGCAGTGCGGTTGCGAATGTTGAGGATGAGGCACCAGACAAAGTTGGTGGTGAAGCCACCGGCAAGAACAACGACCAGCACCGGAAGTCCTTGCCACAATACCGGAGTTCCATGTTGGATGGTGATTGTCTTGATCGGATCCCCGGCCGCAAGACCGTAGGCGAAGCAGGCGCTCATCACGCCGGAAAAAGTGGCGACCAACAATCCCTTCTTCAAGTCGAACTCCCTGATCGAGGCGCGCTTCTGTTCGGTCGACATCTCGCGTTCTTTGGATACTCCGGCTGCTCCGGCGAACGCGATACCAAGAAGACAGACAGCGACGCCGCCAAGGATCAGGCTCCCGGAACGAGTGCCGAGAACTTCCGATGCGAATACTCCACGAAAAATCGGAGGCATCAAGGTGCCGAATGCGGCTGTGTACCCGAGTGCCACGGCCATGCCGAGCGACATTCCCAGGTATCGCATGGTCAGGCCGAAAGTGAGGCCGCCGAGTCCCCACAAAACGCCAAATACATATGTCCAGAAAAGGCTGCTCGCCGGAGCTTCGTGAAGCACATGAGTGAGGTCGTGTGTCATGGTAAGTGCGAGAATCCACGGGGCGATGATCCAGCTGAAAAATCCGCCAACCAGCCAATAGGTTTCCCACGCCCAGTTCTTTACTCCGCGATAGGGAACGTAGAAGCTGGCGGAGGCGAGACCGCCGAGCCAATGAAAAAACACACCGAGTGCTGGGTTCACGGAATCCCTCGTGTCTGAATTAGAGGTGAAAGACTTCTTCCAGCGGCTGCATGGCGCGATCAGGCAATGTGCCGTCGGGCTGAAGGAAAAAATCACCCATCTCGCGCTGCCAGCGCTCGTTGATCTCGCGGCTTGCCATGCCCGCCCTTGCACGTTCAAAGTTTTCCGTCTCGAGATAGCCGACGAGAAGGCCATCGTCGCGCAGAAACAACGAGTAATTACCCCAGCCCGTTTCACGCAAGGCGGCCTGCATCTCGGGCCATACGCTGCGATGGCGCTCTTTGTATTCCTCGAGTCGCTGGGGCTTGACCTGTAACACAAAGCAGATACGCTGCATCTTCGCTCCTTAACGCAGGAAGGCGTCGGAAAGACCGCCATCGACGGGAATGACATGGCCCGTCGTCTTCCCGCTCTGATCACTGGCCAGCCATACGATTGCGGTGGCACAATCCTGGGGGAGGATGGGCCGCTTCGTCAGCGTACGCTGCGCATAAAAATCGGCGAGCTTGGCACGCAGTTCCTCGGTCGACTCCGAGCCCTGGAAATCGACGTTGTATTTCTCGAGCGATTGCATTACGCGCTCGCGAGGAAACATGGTGGAACCGGCGACGACCGTTGCGGGCGCGATTCCGTTCACCCGTACCAGCGGACCTAGTCTGATCGCCAATTCGCGGATCAAGTGATTGAGAGCGGTTTTGCTGGTGTCGTAGGCCTCGCTGCCTTTTTTGGGAACCACCGCGTTGGCAGAACTGGTGAGTACCATGGCAGCCGGAAGCCCCTGCTCTTTGAATATCCATTCCGTTTGGCGGGCAAGAAGATAATTGCCGGTGACATTGACGAGGAATGTTTGCGCCCATTGTGCTTCGGCGAGTTCGCCGTCGGATCCGGACACGGGATAGATCGCCGCCGTATTGGCGATGATATCGAGACCGCCGAACTGAGAGATCGTGAAATTCGCCGCCTCCCGAACCGACGCAGAGGAACCCAGGTCGACACGGGCGTGCGCGACAAATTCAGAAGATACGATGGCGCCGATCTCATCGGCGACTTTCTTGGCACCCGGCTCGTCAAAATCCGCCACGATAACATGAGCCCCCTTGCGGGCGAGCAGCAACGCGACTTCGCGGCCGATTCCGCTGGCACCTCCAATGACGAGTGCGATCCTGCGGCTGAACTCCGCTTCGGCGGGCATGCGTTGCAGCTTGGCTTCTTCGAGCGCCCAATACTCGATGCGAAAGGCTTCCGATCTTGGCAGCGCGACGTAGTTGTGGAACTGAGTGAACTGCTGCGAGTGCTCGCCGTGACGGGCCTGAGGCAGAGGATGGCTGAGTTCTCCATCCTCCAACGCGTTCGCGCCCGCCATGACGTGAATGGCGTTGATGAAGAACTCGGTTGTGATGCGTGCTTCTTTCTTATTCTTTCCAAAGCCAAACAAACCCAAGCCCGGAACGATCACAACCGAGGGATTCGAATCTCGTAGCTTAGGAGAATCGGCATTCGCCCATTCGTCGTAATACTTCTTGTAGGCGGCACGATACTCAGCCACCTGGCTTTGAATGCGCGACTTCAGAAGGTTCACGTCCTCTTTTGCAGGATCCCAAGGAAGAAAGAAAGGACAGACCCTGGTTCTCAGGAAATGATCCGGACAGCTGGTTCCGAGCGATCCTAATTCCTTCGCCCACTTTGATCCGGCGAATGTCAGGGCGTCCTCAGCATCGGTATAGTGCGCCAGGACGCGGCGATTCGACGATACAACCCCGCGGAGTGCGGGCAGAATCTGGGTTGCAATATCCTTTCGATTCTGTGCCGGGCGATGCTCGACGCCGCCAAACAGGGATTGTTTCTTCGATTGATGCTGGAGGATGAAATCGCCCATCTCATCGATAGTGTGAATGCTGTTCAGGTAACATTCGCGCTGGGTCATTCCCCAGGTGAACAGTCCGTGGCCGCCCAGGATGAGGCCTTCCGCGCCGGGATTGTCCTTGACGGCCTGTGCAATCAGGAGCGCGAGTTCGAATCCGGGACGTTGCCAGGGCACCCACACGATGTTGCGGCCGAATTCCTTGTTGAACTCGTCTAGTTTGCGTTTCCCATTTGCACTCGCCGCCAAGGCAATGGCCCAGTCTGGATGAAGATGATCCACGTGGGGGAAGGGAAGGAACGCGTGCAGAGCAGTGTCGATCGAGGCCGCTACTCGAGTCTCGCCAAACGCCGTCAGCGGATAGTAGCGAACCATTTCATCTTCGTGCTGTTCGCCGCGGTAGAGTTCCTTGAGTTGCTCCAGACGATCCATATACAGTAGAGCAAACCCGGCATCCGTGATGGAGCCGAGATCGCCCCCACTGCCTTTAACGGCCAGTACTCGCACCGGACGTCCGGTAAACGGATCGGGAAGCTCGAGCTTGGAGCTGGTGTTGCCACCCCCGAAATTTGTGATGCGCAGATCCGCGCCCAGCAGATTCGAACGATAGCGCAACAGAGCCAGCTGATTGCCGGCTAACTTCTGAGCGTCGGATTGGCTCCACAAGTCTTTCAGGTGAGTTGTCTCTCTGATTTCATGCATAGATGCTCCCGCAGTATTGCTCAAATCGTTCCGCGTGTTGCTCCCACTTGTCGGTTTCACAGGGCTCGAACACTTCACTGGGGAAAGATCGATCCACAATCGCACGAACCTCCTGGAGGGAGGCGGCGCCTCCAGTCGCCAGAATTTGAATGGCAATATTCCCCAATGCTGTGGCTTCGGCCGGGCCAGCCAGCACCATCCTCCCGGTGGCGTCGGCGGTCAGTTGGTTCAACAATCGATTCTTCGATCCGCCGCCGATAATACGAACTTGTTGAATACGCTTACCACTCACCTGCTCCAGATTACGCAGAACCAGACGGTATTTGAACGCGAGACTTTCCAGAACGGCCCGCACATATGTGCCAGGTTTCCGCGGAACTGGCTGATGAGTCCGGGTGCAGAACTTATCGATGGCCGTGAGCATATCCTTGGGGCGCAAGAAGGACTCGTCATCGGGATCGACAAGGTGACGGAAAGACGTTTCCGGGGCCGCCTGTTCGATCAATTCGCGATAGTCGTAACGGTGACCTTGCGCCAGCCAGGCTCGGCGGCAACCCTGAAGCATCCACAGGCCCATGACGTTCTTCAATAGCCTTGTGGTTCCATGCACGCCACCTTCGTTGGTGAAATTCAGGCGCAATGCATCGGCGGTTATGACGGGCGAATCCAGTTCGGTGCCCAGCAGCGACCAGGTTCCGGAGCTGAGAAATGCGGTACCGTCGCGCGCTGAGATGGCAGCCACCGCCGAGCCGGTGTCATGGCATGCCGGAGCAATGACGAACGTTCCCGCAAGCGAAGTATGACCTGCGATATCGGGCAAGATCGTTCCAATAATGGAACCTGGTTCAACGATCGGTGCAGGCAAATGAGCCGGAAGCTCCAGAAGCTGCATCAGACCGACAGCCCATGCCCGCTTCAGCGGATCCACCATCTGAGTAGTGGTTGCGTTGGTAAATTCGCAGACCGCATTTCCACTCAGCCAGTAGTTGAACAGATCAGGGATCGTGAGCAGATATTTTGCAGCTTCTAGGAGCTTGGGAGTCTGACGTTGGGCGGCGAAAAGCTGGTAGAGCGTGTTGATGGGCATGAACTGAATGCCGGTCGCGTTGTAAATCTCGTCTTTGGCAACTTTCTTAAGGACTTCCTCCATGACTCCTGCGGTGCGGCGATCGCGATAGTGATAAGGATTTTGGAGCAACTCTCCGGCTTCTCCCAACAGGGCATAATCCACACCCCAGGCATCGACTCCAATGCCCGCCAGTTGCACGTCGCCCAACTTCGAGAAAGTGTTCCGTACTTCGGACCAGAGTCTGGGTACGTCCCAGTGAAGAGATCCGCTGTATTCGACCGGTTCGTTACGGAAACGATGGATTTCCTGGGTGGTGAGTATTCCCGACTGAAGACGCGCGAGGACGGCCCGTCCACTCTCGGCGCCAAAGTCGAACGCAAGGTAGGGCTTCACAGGAATGCTCTTAGGCATAGGAAGAAACATTCTGTGAGTTTCGCGCGGCCCGCTCTTTCGTGATTCGCTCCAGGTAGCCACTTCCCAGAAACGCCTTTAGTGGATCGCGCGGTAGTCCCTTGGAATCACACCACTCCCGAATTGCGGGCCGGACGTCTGTGTTGAAAGCATCCTGCAACAACGATTCGGCTGCGACGAGATTGCACCCATTCTGCAAATGCGATAGCTCCTCGTGATCGACCAACGCGCTCTTCGCGAATAACTGCTGCGCCATTGTTACGGTTTGGATTGTCTCTTCAATTTTTCCTTTGAGGTTGTGACTCTGGTCAACCATGTAGGCGATGTCGGCCCGATTGCCATTTTCCCACTCGAAGTAGTGAATCTCGTGGAAAATGCGAAAGACCTGGTAGGGGTCGATCGACCCGAGGGTCAAGTCGTCGTCCGCGTAACGTCGATCATTAAAGTGAAAGCCTCCCAACATGTTTTCTGAGAGCAGCCAGGCAACGATTTGCTCAATGTTTTGCGCCGCATAATGATGCCCGGTGTCAACCAGGACTTTTGCTTGCGGGCCGGCGGCGCGAGAGAGAAGCAGAGACATGCCCCAATCGGCGATGTCGGTATGGTAGAAAGCGGGCTCGAAGGGTTTGTACTCGACCAGAAGTCGTTGCCCCGGAGACAGGGCCACGTGCGACTCCTTCAGACCCTCGGTAAACCATTGCTTGCGTTGCCGAATATTTGCCGTGCCAGGGTAGTTGGAGCCGTCGGCAAACCACAGGGAAATGTCCCGGCTGTGCAGACGCCGGGCAATCTCGATGCTGTCTTTGGTGTGCCGCAACGCACGCTGACGAGTTCCGCCGTCAGGATTGCCGAATGAACCGAACTTATATTCCTGATCCTGGAACAGATTGGGATTGATTGAGCCGGGCAGAACTCCGTAGCGATCGGCAAATTTCTTGATGTCGTCTGTGCTCCTTACCCCGTCGGGACAGTCCCATAAGACATGCAAGGCTACCGTCGGACAGACGCCGGTAAGCAGGTGAACTTGGCCGGCATCGGCGAACTTCTCCTCAGTGGTAGTGGCTGCGGCGGGCTGAATGAATTTCCCGAAACGAGTGCCCGTGTTGGCAAAACCCCAGGACGGTAGCTCGATGCGGAAGGACTCGAGTGCTTTAAAAATCTTCTCACTCTGGCGTGCGTCCATAAGGGACCTCTCCTCGGACTCGAAGGTTACAATCCTTAGTACACTACGTCACGAATTTCGTTCCGTGAAGTTGTAGTTTCGCATTGCAAAACGATCAGCATAACATTCCGACATGCCAAACGCGCCAGAGGCCGAGACATTGAGAAGGTGCGTGTCCTTCGGAACGTCAGGAGTAGAGGTCGGATTGAGAATGACAATTCTGCCATGCAGAATCTTTCGCGTTCCACTGGATGCGAGAGGCAATGGCGTTAAGCGGAAACCGCAATGAAAGTCGGGCCGATTTGTAAAGATCCGCCGCGTCGGGCCTCGCATTCGGAGTAGCCTTCTGTTTTCGCGCAGAGCATTTGTGGTGCCCTGTGTGGCTGTCCGGCCCCAATGGCTTGGGGGGTGCAGGGCAAACGCAGTGTGCAGGCATAATTCCAGGCTAACCGCCCGTGGCCTGAATCACAAATTTTGCTTTGCAAAATAAAAAAAGCGGATATGATGCCTACTCTATGAGCCCCAGCGTTCCTTCCCGGGACCGTTACCTGGTTAAGTCCATCGTTCACTCCTCCCAATTGCTGAGTGCGTTCCGTTCTGCCGGAGAGGCGTTACCACTGAAAGAAATTGCTTCGCGCTGCGGGCTGCCGAAGACGATGGTTTTTCGTCTTCTTTACACGCTCGAGAAATGCGGCATGGTCGACAAATTAGGCCAGAATCTGTACCAGTCACGAGTGCGTCCGTGGAAACAGAGATCATATCGGCTGGGATACGCAGCTCAGGGTACGGACTACCAGTTTTCCCGGGAAGTCTCGGAGGGCCTGCAGCGGGCTGCGGCTACCGAGGGAATTGAACTGATTTGCGTGGATAACCGGTACAGCGCAAAAATTGCTCAGCGCAGCGCCGACCTGCTGGTGCGTGAAAAGGTCGATCTCGCCATTGAGTTTCAGACCGATGAAGAAGTGGCACCGATTGTGGCCGCGAAGTATCGGGAAGCGAACATCCCCATGATCGCGATTGATATTCCCCATCCCGGCGCGACCTACTATGGGGCCAATAACTATGAGGCGGGCCTGATCGGCGGACGATATCTGGGCCGCTGGGTCAAAGAGCACTGGCAGTCGGAAGTCGACGAGATCATACTGCTGGAGTTGAAGCGGGCCGGAAACCTGCCACGAATGCGTTTGTCGGGATTGCTGGTCGGGATCAACCTGGTGCTGCCGAGCGCCGCGCACTGCCGCGTGAGTTATCTGGATGGAGATGGAGAACTGGGTCCCAGCTTCGAGGCGACTCGCAGACATCTGCGCTCGTCTCATTCCCGGCGTGTGCTGGTGGGTGGCATCAACGATCCCAGCGCTCTCGGAGCGCTGCGCGCATTTCAGGAGGCCGGTCGCGCCGAGAACTGCGTCATCATGGGGCAGAATGCTTCCCCTGAAGGCAGAGCAGAACTGCGCGAACTCAAGACCCGTTTTGTAGGATCGGTTGCTTATTTTCCGGAGCGCTATGGGGAGAACATAATCCGAGTGAGCCTGGATATCTTGAATCAGCGGCCGGTTCCACCTGCCGTTTTCGTCGAACATAAGCTCGTAACCCCCAGCACCGTGGATCATTACTATCCCAATGACGGTCTGGCACAAATGGCACGCTCTGAGGCAACCATGACGCAGCGCGAGCATCGTATCGCCTAAACGGATTGGCGCCATCCCCGCCCGGCGGAAACTCTGCGGTCCTCATCTGTTACCAATAAAGCTGGTACCAACAAGTTTGTTCTTACCAGAGTTTGGTGCCCGCAAACTTTGTTGCCCCAGACTGGCGCGGATCGCTCTCGACGAGCATCCGTCTTGCCGATTTTCCGCAGCCGGCAAAGCGCAAAGCTTCGACAAAATTATTTTGCATTGCAGAATTGATCCTTCCCTTAGAACTCCCGAAGATTCACACCTGTGCCGCCATTATGTCGACCTAAGTTCGCTGTCCCGTAAGGCGTTTGACCGGCTTCACCCAGCGAAAGGGCTGTGTTTCTCACCGCGAAACGCCGGTTGATTGCTACTTGCGAGTTGACGGTGTGCGACAAGCAGTGTGAGTATCCCGCCACAGTGCAAGGGAACCATGGGGCGGGTCCAAGGCAGCGGCTTTCTTGGTCACCGACGAGAGGAAATAAACATGTCCACGATGACACGTAATTTCTTGCTGTTCTTGTTGTTTACCCTGCCGGGAGGTTTGCTGCACGCTCAAGGCGGCGCCTACGGGACCATCCTCGGAACGGTCAAGGACAATTCTGGAGCAGTGCTGAGTAAGGCGAGCGTGGATGTCACGAACGTTGCCACAAATGTCGCCAAACGCACGGAAACGACCGCTTCCGGCGACTTCACCGTGCCTTACCTCGCCCCTGGAACCTACCGCGTTACGGTCCAGGCGCAGGGATTTGAGAAGTCAGTCGTGGACAACATCAACTTGGTAGTCGGCCAGGAGGCTCGTGCCGATGTCAGTATGAAACCCGGTGCGGTAACTGAGAGCGTGCAAGTCGAGGCCAGCGCCGTGGCCCTCGACACTGACAGTTCAGCGGTCGCGCAACTCGTAAGCCAGAAACAGGTCGACGAATTGCCGCTTAACGGGCGTAATTTCCTGAATCTGCTTTTCATCGGCGCCGGTGCAGTCCAGACCGTCGGCGAACAGGGCCAAATGCGACAAGGGGCGGGCAACGCTATCAGCATCAACGGCGGGCGCCCTGAATCCAACAACTACACCTTGGACGGTTTGATCAATACCGATACCTCGCTCAACACTCCGGCGGTGGTTCTGTCGCAGGATGCGATTCAGGAATTCAAGGTCGCCAGCGAAAATTACGCCGCGGAGTACGGTTACAGTGCCAATCAAGTCAACATCATCAGCAAGAGTGGTACGAACCAATTGCACGGTACGGCATTCCTGTTCGACAGAAATGACGCTTTCGATGCGTACACGCCGACGCCGTTCCAGACGACCCCGACCAAGCCCGTCCTGCGGCAAAATCAGTTCGGTTTTGTTGCCGGCGGTCCGGTGTACATCCCCAAAATTTACGACGGACGCAACAAGACCTTCTGGCTGGCGAACTATGAAGGTTGGCGAATTGAGAATGGCTACATCCAGAATGGGATTGTTCCAACCACGGCAGAACTGAACGGAGATTTCTCCGCGACCGGTCTGCCGGCCTTCGACCTTACCCCCGGATCGCCTTGCCAGATAGCGCTCACGGCCACGCCGAATGCTTTGCCCTGTATGCCCGGCGACCCCCAAACCGGCGCCGAATTCCCCGGCAATGTGATTCCCCCGGGCAGTTTTTCGCGCCTGGCGACAGTGACCCTCGCAGCCAATGTAATTCCGGCCCCAACCCCAGCCTGCGTGAGCAATCCCGCGACATGTGCGGGAGGCAACTACCAGTTGGTTCGGACTCTGCCCAATAACACCAACCAGCAAACCTACAAGATCGACCAAACCTTGGGCCGTTTCGGATCGGTGTTTTTCCGCTATACCAAAGCCAACTTCTCGAACGAGAACCCACAGAATCTTGGCACCGTCTTCAACATCAACCAGTTTACGCAAGACAGCACCAGTTGGATGATTTCGCACACCATTCCCATTGGCCACAGCAATGTCAACAGTTTTCGTTTCGGACACTTGGATGCAACTGCAATCCAGGGTGCACCGCCGGCCTCGAGCGGCCAGATTTCCGCTTTGGGGGTGACGGGCGTGTTCAGCAATCTCCCAGCCTATGCGGCGGGTTTTCCGAACCTCAACTTTGAGGCTGCTCTTCTCGGCAGCTACGGTACCCCGGGAAACAACCCGACGACTAGCGACGTACCCACCTGGGAGATCTCCGATTCGATGACGATGGTTCGCGGAAAGCACACCATTGGCGTGGGTTTCGACTATCGCCGCTTTGTTTCGAGAAGAGACCTCTCGGGCAATTTTCTGGGCCAGTACACGTATGCGAACAACAACATCTTGAACAACAGCGCTAGTGGGAGTTGCTCGACTCCTTCCGGAAACTGTGGCAGCGGCAACGAACTCGCGGATTTTCTACTCGGTTATTACCAGAGTGCCAATACGTTTCAACCTGGGCCTTTCAGCAGTCCAAAGATCGCCGGCAACTTGAATCAATATCACTTTATGTATTTTGCGCCGTATGCTCAGGACGACTGGAAGGTGAATAGCCGCCTCACTTTGAACCTCGGACTTCGCTGGGACTACCGCTCTGTGCCCTACGAACAAAATAATAAGTTCTTCTGGATCGATGATCAGAACACGACCGGCGGAGGATTGTGTTTTGCAGATCAGGCCCTGGGGACCGACGGTGTCGCACCGCCGGGGAATGGCTTCTACCGTTATTGCGGCAGGCGAAATCCGGCGGACGGTTCGAAGACGCCTTTCGCCCCCCGCTTCGGCTTTGCCTGGCGCCCCTTCGGCGGGGAAAAGACCGTGGTACGTGGCGGCTACGGAATTTTCTGGGACTCTTCTGAAAGTCGCGAGATCGACGATTCCGGCGATTTGTATCCTTTCGTCGAGCGCACTTCGCTTTCCCCCAATTCGCAATCACCGACCGCAGCGCCCAAGGTGACCGATCAACTGTTTCCGGCGCAGACCGCGATTGTTCCCGTGACTGCTCCGAACAGTCAATTTGTTGCAGTCATTGTTTCCGACCATCCAAGGAATCCTTACGTTCAGCAGTACACGTTCTCTGTGCAGCGCGAGTTGGCTCGCAATACTACGCTGGAAGTGAACTATGTCGGGAACCGCGGACTCCACTTGCTGGATCGTATCGACCTCAACACCCCCACCCAATTGACTGGAACCCAGCTTTCCACATGCCAGGCGGCATTCAACGGTCTGCCCGCAACCAATTCGACCTACCTTGCCAACCAGTGTCCTTTCTTTGCGCGGCAACCTCTTCCCAACTTTGCCATCCCCGGTCCCCTGAATAGCTCCTGGACCGGCTACTCCAATTACAACGCCGGGAACGTGAAACTGGAACATCGTGGTGGCGGTTTCGCGCTGCTGAGCGTTTACACCTACGCCAAGAGTATGGATGACAAGTCCGCAGCCGCCGGGATTGGCTCCGCTGGCGGCGGCTTCGCCGGCCATATGGACGATCGGATTCCGCGTCTCGACTACGGCCCTTCAGATTTCAGCGTGAAGCATCGTTTCGTGAACAGCCTCGTCTACGCCCTGCCGGTGGGTCGCGGCAAGCGGGTCCTGGGTAACATCAATCGAGCCGGCGACGAGCTGGTGGGCGGCTGGCAGCTGAGCACAATCACCACTTTCCAGACCGGATTCCCATTCTCGGTCTACGCGAGCGATCCCGGGGCCTATGACAGTTTCAGCATGCGTTCGAATGAAGTGGGCGATCCGAATCCGCCGGGTGGAAAGAGCATCAGTCAGTGGTTCAATACCGCCTCGTTTACCCAGCCTGGCTTTGGAATATACGGGAACTCCGCACGCAACATCCTTACCCAGCCTGGAATCAATAACTGGGATGTGGGACTGGGGAAGACCTTCCAGTTTACCGAGAGGGTCGGTTTCCAGTTTCGGATTGAGACCTTTAACACGTTTAATCACACGCAATATGGGATCGACCCGACCACTCAGGCCTCCGGCGGTCCGGGCCAGAGTGCGGTGGATGCCACCCTTGGGGACGTCGAATTCGGGAAAGTCACCAGCGCCCGGCCTGGACGCATCGTCCAGTTCGGGGGCAAGATCCTCTTCTAGAACTTCATAACCTAAACCAAGGAACCATGCCGCGAGGCCGATGCTCGCCTGGCGGGATTTTCTTGAGGTACACTCGCACCGTGAAACGCTGGCAGGGATTGATCTGGATTGTATTGGCCGCACGCTGTCTCGCAGCAACCCGAACGATGGGACAAACGTCGGATTCCGTGGAGAGCCTCTACCAGCAGGCACAGCAAGCTCTGTCCCAAGGGCGCTACGCGGAAGCGGAACGAGCCTATGAGCGACTCAGCGAACTGGATCCGGGTACGGCCGAGGTTCGCGCCAACCTGGGGCTGATCTATTTTGAAGAGAGGAAATTCGATCAGGCCGTGCCCGTACTGCGTCAGGCGCTGAAGCTCAAGCCCAGCCTGGTGAAGAGCCAGAGTCTGCTTGCCATGTCGCTTTCGGAGCTTGGTAACTTTAGCGAGGCGCTGCCGGGCCTCGAAAAGGGATTCCACCGATCTTCCGACCCAGAAATCAGGCGGATGTGCGGTCTGCAACTGGAACGTGCCTACACCGGGCTCAAGCGCGACAGCCAGGCCGTGGAGGTTGCCATGGACTTGAATCGGCTCTATCCGGACGACCCCGAGATCCTGTATCAGACGGGAAAAATCTACGGCAATTTCGCCTTTGTGACCATGCAGAAATTGGCGCAGGTCGCGCCGTCCTCGGTGTGGAGGCATCAGGCTGCTGCCGAGGCCTATGAGAGTGAGGGAGCTTATAGTCTCGCCATGACCGAGTATCGGCAGGTTCTTGGCCTGGAACCGGATCGGCCTGGTGTTCACTATCGATTGGGTCGAACCCTTCTGGCACGTTCGTATCAGGTGACCTCCGCTCAGGATGCTGCCGAAGCTGCGAAGGAGTTTGAATACGAATTGGAGCGCGATCCCACCAATGCCAACGCTGCTTATGAGCTCGGGGAGAGTCGACGCAAAGCCGGACACTTCGACGAAGCGCAGAAGCTGTTCGAGCTGGCAGTGAAGAACTACCCTGATTTTGAGGAGGCCCATTTGGGATTGGCGGCCGCTTTACTGTCATTGCAGAAACCGGGAGTAGCGCTGCCACATCTACTCAAAGCGATCGCGCTGAACGCGCAAAACGAAGTTGCCTGGTATCGTCTTGCCCAAGTTCAGAAGGAGCTTAACAACACGGCCGAGCAGCAGAGAGCATTGGCCGAATACCGGCGCTTGCACGACCAGGCGAACCAGCAAGGCGGACTCGATCCAGTATTTTCACCTCGGGAGGTGACGAAGCAGCAGGTCGATCCCAATGCGCAGTAAGTAAGGGGGCTCGCGCCTGCTAAGGGAGTGTGACCACCGCCACGGAAAATCCGCCCAGGCTTACGTTGTCGGCGGTCAATTTCGCGCTAGCCGGGAGCTCGAAACCGGTAGTCTGATCCACGTAGTCTAGTTGGCCCCCGCTCGCGCCTGCGATCGCGACTTCGAAGGTGCGAGCGCGCTTGTTGACGAGCAATACCCGTTTCTTGCCGTCTTTCGTTAACAATGCAATCGTGTAGACGTAAGGGTTGTTCGGTGTGGCCGGTTCAATCTCCACCAGTTTGTCGCCCGCTCCGAAATTGTCGTGAAGCAGCTTCAGAACCCAGAACCTCGCGTTCGGCTTCCCGTTATTCCAGTCGACCATGGATACGCTAGGAAACTGCGTCGGAAAGCCTACGAGCTGCGATTCGCCCGCGACATCGATACCGATCTTGGTCATCTCCCCGAAAAGATAGGCATACATCGCCCCGGCCAGATTCCAGTAGGAATTCTCGATGGGCTTCGCCACATGTCCCGGCTGGTCCTGTGCAATATCGTCGGCGGAAATCACTCCAAGTTCATCGATTGTTGTTTTAGTTTCCGGTGAAAGTCTCTTACGAATGGCTTCTATGTAGCGCACCGTCTTCAGGAAACCGTCGGCCTGATCGAAGTAAGTGAACTGCTCGGCGCCTGGCGTTTCGTCCGCCGTAGGAATGGCATAGAAGTGATACGAAATAAAGTCCAACGGCACGCCAGGTTTGTGATTCTTGTGGTCGAGGAAGTATTCGAAATAGTGCGGGTCGGTGGTCATGGCCAGTGCCAGCCCAACAAATCTCATGTCGGGCTGGACCTTCCTCATTGCATTGACAACTTCATCATAGAGGCGAGTGTAGGTTTCGGCGTCAATGTGATGTTCAAAATCAATTTCGTTCAGCACTTCCCAGTGGGAGATGGAGTAGTGGTATCCCGACTCGTAACGCTTGCCAAATTCGTCGATAAAGCCGCCCTGGGTGTACCAGGAAACCAGACGAGCATAGTAATCCGCCACTTCTTTCATGCTGGGATCTCGCAGTGCGGTCCCTTGTTCGTAAGTCCACGTCACCTGGTTGGGATCGGTTGGATAGGTTACCGGTTTGTCGGTCTTGTACATCCACTGCGGAATGGTGCTGAAGTTCACAATGACGGAATGTCCCTTGGTGGCATTGAGGAAGTCGACCGTCATGGGATCAATCGCGGAAAAATCCCAGGATGTTTTTCCATCCTTGGGAGGCTCCAATTCGGCGACTCCCAGTTTCGGATAGGGCAGCCAAGGCACATAGCGCACGTAGTCCGCACCCAGATCGCGCAAGGATCTGAATGCGTTTTCGTGCACGGGCGTAGCGCGCCGCAGGGGAGGATTCACCACGACCTGCAGCGTCGGCGTGGTCTGCGATGTCCGTATCACCTTGTCCCAGTGCACTGTCAGTTTCGCGGTTTGGTCCTGCGCCGCCGAGGCCCAGGAACCAAGGACGATGATTGCCGACGCCACTGAAATCTTTGGCAACGACCTGACTATCATTTTCAACCCGATCATTTTAAGCCCTCCGCAAGACCACACTCGACGCTCTTCACGCAACAAGGGCTGCGGCACTTCTTCCTGGCTGAGTCGAATGTCGCATGAGAGCGAATCGTCGTCAATTGCCGATTGCCACGGATCAGCCGTTTCGCCATGAGAAACTGCCAGGGCGTGCACCTGCGAGCCTGAGTGCAAGGCGGGTACGTCGATTCCTGCTCGTCATTCATATCCATCCGCTTTAGGGAGCACTTCAAATGAGTTCAGGGATTTCGCAGGGCAGAATTCATTCCGCCGTGGTTTGTGACGCTTGTGGCTCGAATCACCAGAGACTATGCTTGCGAGCTACTCCTGCGAGGTGCGCTGTCTCGGGATCGGTGAATTGGGGAGACTACTTATGGAAGCTTGGGACAACCAGCTCAAGGTTGGACTTTTCGGCATTGGATTGGATGCTTATTGGCCGCAGTTTCCAGGACTTCGGGACAGGCTGGCTAAGTTCACCGAGATGGTCGCCCGAAAACTCGAGGGCTCTGGCGTGCGTGTGGTCAGTTTAGGGCTGATCGATAGTCCCGAAAAATCGTTTGCAGCTGGCCACGAATTTCGAAAAGCAGATGTCGACCTCATCTTTTTGTACGTCACGACCTATGCGCTTTCCTCCACTGTGCTCCCCGCAGTGCGCCGAGCGAAGGTGCCGGTGATTATTCTCAATCTTTCACCCGCGCCGGCCATTGACTATGACAGCTTCAATCGCCTGGGAGACCGCACCAAGATGACGGCGGAGTGGCTCGCATATTGCCAGGCTTGTCCGGTTCCGGAAATTGCCAATGTGTTCAACCGCTGCAAGATTCCGTTTTTTCAGGTGACCGGGATGTTGCAAGAGGATCCGGTTGCCTGGAACGAGATCACGGAATGGATCGAGGCGGCTCGCGTCGGCCACATCATGGAACATAATCGTCTCGGCGTGATGGGCAACTACTACGGTGGGATGCTGGACATTTATTCCGACTTAACGCAGCAGTGTGCCTACTTCGGCGGTCACATCGAGATTCTCGAAGTGGACGAACTGGCGGCCTTGCGCCGGAAAGTGGACGCTGTTGATCTCGACAAGAAGATCGAGGAATTCAAAACTTCGTTCGACGTCCAACCAGACTGTTCGGCGGAGGAACTGAAGCGCGCCGCACGCACTAGTGTCGCCCTCGACCGGCTCGTCGAGATACACCGCCTGGGTTCGCTTGCTTATTACTACAAGGGCGTGAGTCGCTCGGAGAACGAGGATGCAATCAGCTCCATCATTCTCGGAACGAGTTTGCTGACTTCGCGGGGAGTGCCGGTTGCCGGCGAGTACGAAATCAAAAACGCGCAAGCCATGAAGATTATGGATTCTTTCGGCGCCGGCGGATCGTTCACCGAGTACTATGCCGTCGACTACAACGATGACGTCGTGCTCATGGGACACGACGGTCCCGGCCACATTGCGATTGCTGAACGAAAAACCAAAGTTCGACCGCTTACGGTATACCACGGCAAAGTGGGAAGGGGACTCTCGGTGGAAATGTCAGTCAAGCGGGGACCGGTGACACTGCTTTCAGTGGTCGAGACCGCGGACGGAAGACTGAAGCTGCTGGTGGCGGAAGGAGAATCTGTGGCCGGGCCCATTCTCGAAATCGGCAATACCAACAGCCGCTACCGTTTTTCGCTGGGGGCAAGAGCTTTCCTCAACGAATGGAATTTGCACGGGGCGGCACACCACTGTGCCGTAGGGATTGGACACATTTCGAATCGGTTAAAAAAGTTAGGCGCGTTGCTGGGAATGGAGTGCGTTCGAGTGTGTTGAGGCGAAATTTCGCGTTCCGCATTGCGAAACAGAACTGGCTGCGGGAAAATGGCGGCCAGGGCTCGCCTTAGTCGACTCCGGGTAGACAGGAACGCGTTGCACCGCAAATCTTCCGGCTTTTCTGTCCCTCTTTCCGCCATCGATTGACCTTTCACATAGCGAAACCGTCCACGCTACCAGTTCCTCCGTTGACACTGGTCTGGCGCAAATGAAACCATCCCCGCCGTCCGGGTTATTGGTCGGCCAAGCGGGTTCAGCATCTCGTTGCGGACGCTGGCAAGCGAAGAATGAATGGCGGGGCAAGACAAGTGAGGAGCAAGGAATGAAAACAGTATACGAGGCAATATTTCGCGTGGCCGGGATGGTCTTACTCTTCCTCGGTTCTGTGGGCACCATGTTCGGTCAAAGCTCGATGGACGCCCTGGGCGAAGGGTTTAAGATGCCTCCCAATTCCGCCAAGCCGAGGGTGTGGTGGCACTGGATGAATGGCAATATTACGAAAGAGGGCATCAAGCTCGACTTGGAATGGATGAACCGGGTTGGCATCGGAGGCTTCCAGAACTTCGACGCGTCGCTGGGCACTCCCAAGCTGGTAGACAAACGTCTTGTCTACATGGAGCCGGAATGGAAAGAAGCGTTCCTGTTCACCACCAAGCTCGCCGATCAACTCGGACTGGAAGAAGCGATTGCTGGCTCTCCGGGTTGGAGCGAGTCGGGCGGTCCGTGGGTCAAGCCGAACCAGGGGATGAAAAAAGTGGTTTGGAGTGAAACCAGGGTGCAAGGCGGCACGCCTTTCTCGGGAGCCTTGCCCCATCCTCCGATCGTTACCGGGCCCCTGCAAAACATTCCAATCTTCGACTTCCTCGCTCTGATCAGCGGTCAGCCGCCGGCCTCTCCGCCGACTTTCTACGCTGACATCGCCGTCATCGCGTATCGCGCGCCCGACAGCGATGTTCCGGTTTCATCGCTCCAACCGAAAATCAGTTGCAGCAGCGGCAATCCTGATGCAGCGCTATTGACAGACGGCGATCTGGTGAAGACGACCCAGCTACCCAAGGCGCCCGCGGGCCAGCAGGCATGGATTCAGTATGAATTCGCTGCTCCACAAACCATGAACGCGGTAACCCTGGCGCTCAACGATCCGGGTGCGGCGGCGGCTAACAGGTTCGGCGCAGCCGCGTCCATCGCGGATGTTGAAGCCAGCGATGACGGGCAGACCTTCCGCAAGCTGGTCGACATTCCGAATGACGGAGGAGTCGAGCACACGATCGCCTTTCCCGCAGTCTCGTCCAGATTCTTTCGCGTTGCTTTCACAGACAAGCCGCCTGGGGGTTTCAGCGACCTGATCTTTGATGTGGAGAGTCCTTTTGGCGATTTCAGTGCGATGAAGCCCGATCCCAACTTTGAAATCTCCGAACTCGTGCTCCATCCCGGCGCGCGGGTCAGCCGATTCGAGGAAAAGGCTGGTTTTGCCAACCTTCTGAGTTTCGAGGGCTTCGCGACGCCACCGGTCGCTGCCGCGGACGCGATTCGCAAAGATGACATCGTGGATTTGACTTCCAAGCTGCGCCCCGACGGCACTCTCGATTGGACGCCGCCTCAAGGCCATTGGATGGTGCTGCGCTTTGGCTATTCGCTCACCGGAGTCACCAATCATCCCGCATCCCCCGAGGGCACCGGACTAGAGGTCGATAAACTCAGCCGCGAGGATGTCAAACAGTACATGAACACCTACCTCGACAACTACAAGAGCGCGGTGGGCACGCTCATGGGCAAGCGCGGGTTGCAGTACGTGATCAACGACAGTTGGGAAGCAGGCACCGCGAATTGGACCGACGACATGGTCGCCGAGTTCACCAGGCGACGGGGTTACGATCCTCGTCCCTGGCTGCCGGTGGTGGCGGGCCGCGTCATCGAAAGCTCGCAGCAGAGTGACCGTTTTCTATGGGACTTTCGCAAAACCCTGGGCGACCTGCTGGCCGAATATCACTACGATCAGATCAATGACATCCTTCACCAGCGGGGAATGGGACACTATGGCGAATCTCACGAAGAAGGGCGCGCTTTCATCGGCGATGGTATGGAGGTCAAGCGAAGCAACGATGTTCCCATGTCTGCTATGTGGACCCAACGACCCGGAGTGAACAAAGATCTGCCTGGTTACAACGCCGACATTCGTGAGTCCGCTTCGGTGGCCCACATTTACGGGCAGAATCTGGTCGCGGCCGAATCGATGACTGCGTCCTCAGGGGCATGGGCGTGGTCCCCGGCGACTTTGAAACCCACCGCTGATAAGGAAATGGCCATGGGGTTGAACCGCTTCGTGATCCACACCTCGGTTCACCAGCCGCTGCTCGATAGGAAACCAGGTCTGGCGCTGGGGCCGTTCGGACAATGGTTTACCCGTAACGAAACCTGGGCTGAGCAGGCTGCGCCGTGGGTTCGCTACTTGGCTCGAAGCTGCTACCTGTTGCAGCAGGGTCGTTTCGTCGCCGACATCGCGTACTTCTATGGGGAGGACACCAACCTGACGGCGCTGTTTGGGAAAAACGGACCGGCAATACCTTCCGGATACAACTTTGACTACTTCAATGCGGACGCGCTGATTCACAGGCTCTCCGTCGTCGACGGTCAACTGGCCACGGACAGCGGCATGCGGTACGCGGTACTCGCCCTGGATCCTCACAGCCAGCACATGTCGTTGCCCGTCTTGCGAAAGATTCGGGACCTGGTGCAGTCGGGCGCGATTGTGGCCGGGCTGAAGCCTAGCGATACTCCGAGCCTGAGCGACGACCAAAAAGAATTTCAGAGTATCGTGGATGACATGTGGGGCTCCGGGACGGATGAACATGACTATGGAAAAGGCAAGGTATTCGGGGTACAGATATCGCTTGAGGTGATGGGTGCCATCCAGATCGTTCCGGACTTCGAATACAGCAAGCCGCAAAGCGATCCCGAGATCCTGTTTGTGCATCGCAAGCTCAACGATGGAGACCTTTATTACGTTGACAACCGTCGGGACGGGGCCGAGGACTTGGATGCAACGTTCCGCATTACCGGGAAGGAAGCAGAACTATGGCATGCCGACACTGGGACGATGGAACCTGCATCTTTCCAGATCACCGACGGTCGAACGACGGTACCTTTACATCTTGAGCCGTGGGAAACGGTCTTCGTCGTCTTCCGCAAAGCCGCGACTACCTCATCGCGGATTATGCCAAAGATCACGGACAGTTCGATTGCGACGGTGGACGGTCCCTGGAACCTAAGCTTCCAGGCTGATCGCGGAGCACCGACAAAGATCACCGTCGACAAACTGGCTTCCTGGAGCGAGAACGCCGACGAAGGAGTCAAATACTTTTCCGGCACCGGTACCTATAGCAAGACGATCCAAGCTCCTCGGGACTGGTTTAAGCGGGGAACTCGTCTGTCGATCGACTTGGGTGAGGTCAAAAATCTTGCGGAAGTATCGGTCAACGGTAGGCCTCTCGGTATCGTATGGAAGACGCCCTACCGCGTGGATGTCACGAGCGCCTTGAGGCCGGGCGCGAACAGGGTCGAGATCAAGGTGACGAATCCTTGGGTGAACCGAATCATCGGTGACCGGCAGCCGAACGCAACCAAGACTTACACGTTCACCTCTCCGAAGTATTACAAGGCTGACTCGAAACTCGTACTGTCCGGACTGCTGGGGCCGGTGCAGATTATGCAATCGACAGCCGAGCTCTCATCGAAGTAAGGTGGGATTCGCGACTTTGCTCGCCCGGAGACCCCAGCACCACCGCCGCCTAAACACGGAGTGAAAATGACGCAAAGCACGGGGAAATGGGTCGGATCGAGTCATAGCCATCGATCCCAGCGACCTGCGGTTGCCGGTCTTCTTGCCGCCTTAACCTTGGCCGGGGCAACGGCCGTGGCTCAAAGCAGCGTTCCGGCCGTTACTGGTGACGCTCGCGTCGACAAGCTTTTGAGCCAGATGACCCTCGAGGAAAAGACGGCGCTCATCCGCGGCGCTTCCGAAGATCCGGCCACCAATCAGGGCCAGGCCGGATATCTGGCTGGCGTGCCTCGTCTTGGGATTCCTCCCATTCGAATGTCCGACGGCCCTCCCGGCGTGCTCACGCGCCTGGCCTCTCAGGCCGAGACCGCGACCATGGGCCTGGCCGCCACTTTCAGCATCAAGGACGCCGAGGACAACGGCGTGGTTATTGGGCGGGAAGCAAAATCGCTGGGGATTGACGTAGTGCTGGAGCCCTTCATCAATATGGACCGCGACCTCACCTTCGGGCGCGGCTACAACACTTACGGAGAAGATCCGGTTCTGACCGGCGCCATAGGCTCGGGCTTGATTCTAGGCATCCAGAGCCAAGGCGTCATGGCGCAGGCCAAACACTTTGTGTCCTATGACACAGATGCCAGCAACGTCGTGGTCGACAATC
>Ga0209420_1000474_pt1 | contig 21212 bp, 25 predicted proteins | sample BlaSpr_A8_OM1_O1_FD_187972 | JGI IMG/M metagenome (GOLD analysis project Ga0209420, IMG submission 187972) | Forest soil microbial communities from Thunder Bay, Ontario, Canada - Black Spruce, Ontario site 2_A8_OM1_O1 (SPAdes) (version 2) | ecosystem: Environmental > Terrestrial > Soil > Boreal...
CACCGCTTATATTCTTCCGACCTACACCGCCATGCTTGCAATCCGGAAATTGTTGTCGAATTTAACACAGATACCGGAGATTGAGTCATGAACAAATTAGTTACCATTGCTCATTTGTATCCCGGGGAGATGAATATTTACGGTGATATGGGCAACATTATTACTTTGCGCAAACGGTTGGAGTGGCGTGGCTATGAGGTGGTGTTACGGCGACTTGAGGCCGGCAAGGCTTTTGATTGGGATAAGGTCGATCTGGTTTTTGGCGGGGGTGGTCAGGATTCCGGCCAGCTCATAGCCGGTCCAGATCTTATCCGGCATTCGGACGATCTTACCGGTCTGTCGCGGGCTGGAGTCCCCATGCTGGTGGTATGCGGTCTGTATCAGTTATTTGGGCGTGGTTTTACCACGATTGAAGGCCAGGAGTTGCCAGGGATCGGTATCTTCCGGGCGGATACGGTGGGGAGCGCAAGGAGAATGACCGGCAATATTTTAATTGATACTCAGTTTGGCCGGCTGGTGGGGTTTGAGAACCATTCGGGCCAGACTGAATTGGATTCTGATCAGGCTCCACTTGGCCGGGTGCTGAAAGGGTTCGGGAATAACGAAGGCCGTCGCGACGAGGGCGCGGTGAGCGGGAATACGATCGGCACCTATCTGCATGGCCCGATCCTGCCCAAAAATCCGACACTGGCCGATTATCTGATTCTGGCGGCCCTCAAGCGGCGCTGGAACGTAACTGAACTGGCTCCACTGGACAACAGCCTTGAACGCAAAGCCTTTGAGGTCGCGGTCGGCCGGCCCGAGTAACGCTTTCACTACCTGTTTTCATCTTGTATACTTTTGGTAGCGACTTTGATGGTGGCTGTGAGGTTTTTATGGTCGATCAACTGTTTGGTTCGAAGACGCGTGTTAAGCTGCTGAGCCTGTTTTTTAATAATCCGGGCCGGCCTTTTTACGTGCGCGAAATTACCCGCAAGATTGATGAGCAGATTAACTCGGTCCGGCGTGAGCTTGCCAATCTGCTGTCGGTTGGCCTGGTGACCTCAGACGGCTCCAATAACCGGCTTTATTACGAGGTCAATCCGAAATATGAGTATTACGAGCAGTTGCGGGCGATATTCACCACCATGCCGATGAAATCAAAAGATCCGGTGGTGAAAGAGACGCGCGAGGAGGACAAGATTATCAAGCAGCTGCGTTCAACCGGTGCGGTCACCTTCGCGTTTTTAACCGGTAGCTTTACGCTGGATGACCGGACTAACGTTGATATTTTTGTGGTGGGTGATGTGAATAAGGCCAGGCTTGCCAAAGTGGTGGCTGATATGGAAAAAGAGATGGGGCGAGAGCTTAACTATTCGGTATTGTCTTCGGAGGAATACCAATACCGGCTGAGTTTGAATGACCGTTTCATCACCACGATTCTTGAAACCAAGAAGATTGTTATTATTGATGGTCAGGAGAAACCGTTGGCTCACAGTGACGTCAGTTTTGGAGAGTATGTTGGACCGCAGGCGCCGATTACATCGGTGGCGGTAAGAGTTTCGGCGAAGCCGGGGCGGGGGCGCTAGTGGATATTACCTATCTTGGGAATGGTGGCGTGCGGCTTGTTGGTAAGGGTGCTGAAGTTGTTTGTGATCCGCCGGTGGGGGCGAAATTGAAGGGCGACGTGGCGACATGGTCGGCCACAGGTGGCGAAGAGCGGTTTGGCAGTCTGGATGGTGTAATGCTAATTGATATTCCAGGCGAGTACGAGGTGAAAGGCGCGAGCATTACCGGCGTGCCGGCGCGGCTGCATATTGATGAAAACGGCCATCGCGGAACGGTTTACAGTGTTGAGATCGATGGTGTGAACGTGGTGGTTACCGGTAATATTGCCGGTAAAATTGATGAAGACGAGGTTGAGAGCTTGGGTCAGGTTGATGTTTTGATTGTACCGGTGGGCGGCGGGGGACTGACACTTGACGCCGAAGGGGCGGCTGCGGTTGTTACCCAGCTTGAGCCCGGTTACGTTATTCCGGTTCACTATGATGATGGCGTTTCAAAGTATCCGGTGCCACAGGCCGGGGTTGAGCTCTTCCTTAAGGAAATGGGCTCAACGCCTGAGCCACTGAGTAAATTCCGCCTCACCGCCAGAGATGAGGAAGCCGAAACCCAGGTAGTTGTTCTAACACCAACCGGCTAGGCTGATCTTTGCTAAGTTTTAGCTTCGGCTGTTGCCGGAGTGGCGGCGCGAGCAGCTTCCGCGCGCTCCCATTTCTTGAGTGTACGGATGGTGGAAGTCGCCAGTTTAAGCCGGACTTTCTGGCCGTTTACAACAATAGTTTTTGGCTGCAGGTTGGGCTTCCAGACCTTGCGGGTCTTTTTCTGGGAGAACGGCACCGAGTTGCCGAACTGTTTACCCTTACCGGTAATGTCGCACGCGTATGACATGGTGCGGCTCCTTCGAATAACTTGGTTAGTTTAGCGAAGATGATCTGATAAGTCAACGCTTGGCGGCCGTGTTCGTGTACAATGGGATTCATGATTAGCGCTGCTCAACTGGCACAGCTTGTCGGACTGGTACTTGGCCTCACCCTGCATGAGTTTGCACACGGGTTGATGAGCTTGTACCTCGGTGATACAACAGCCCGCGATCAGGGCAGATTAACGCTCAATCCGCTGGCCCATATTGATCCTTTTGCAACCCTGGCGCTGCCGCTGCTGCTGATTCTGATCGGCTCGCCGGTGGTATTTGCCGCGGCCAAGCCGGTTCCGTTTAATCCCTGGGCGGTCCGGGGCGGGCGCTGGGGTGCGGCGCTCGTGGCATTGGCCGGCCCGGCGACCAATCTTTTGCTTGCACTGGTGTTTGCGGTATGGTATCGCCTCGTGCCCTTTAACCCCACAGCGGCGCTGTTTCTGGGTGCGATCATAATTGTAAACGTAGGCCTGTTCGTGTTTAATATGATTCCATTCCCGCCACTAGATGGCTCACGCCTGCTCTACGCGGTGGCGCCGGAAGGCCTGAGAGACGTGATGGACCGGATTGAGCGGTCCGGCTTCATTGTGTTGCTGGCGGTGATGTTGCTGGGCTATCAGTTCGTGGCGCCGTATGTGGCGAAAATTGTGTTAGCGATTGTGCAATTACTGGTGCCAACCGGATCATTGCCGTAAAATAGTGGCTGACTCTGCGTCACTCGTGTAAGGGCTCATAATTTTTCTCTGTACCATTACCAACGGGAGCCTAAGATTGTCCGGGGCCGCGGTCCACGTGACTGAGGGCACCCACCTGCGATTCGCAGGGAAAAGTTGGATAAGCCTGACGGTGGTGCGGAGTACATTTCGGGGTGTGGCGCAGTTGGTAGCGCGTACGGCTGGGGGCCGTGAGGTCGCAGGTTCGAGCCCTGTCACCCCGACCAGAAATTATTTTTGTGGAGAGATATGCAAATTGATGAACTGAAATTTTTTACCGATGGGGGATCGAGGGGAAATCCCGGTCCGAGCGCTTCTGGTGTTGTTATTTTAACAATGGACGATGAAATTATTGAGCAGTTTGGACTGTATCTTGGCCATGGCACCAACAATGTGGCAGAGTGGACGGCAGTGAAGTTGGCGCTGGAGGCGATTGAGAAGTACCATCCGAAGCGAGTACACGCCTTTATGGATTCAGAACTTGTTTGCAAGCAGCTGAATGGCCAGTATCGGGTGAAACATCCTGATTTGCAGCCGTTGTATGCGGCCGTTGTAGAACTTGCGAAACGCTACAACATTACGTATCAGCACGTGTACCGTGCCAGCAACAAATTGGCCGATGCACAGGTAAACATTGCCATTGATCGTGCTCTTGGGATGAAGGGCTAGCGTGAGCTTAGTTTGCCACAATGTAAGAAGAAGGCGCCGTACTGACTTTCCTCAGTTACGTCATGCCAGTCCAAAGCATATGTGGATCGTGGGCTGATACGGATTGGTGGCAGCCCTAGCGTGATCGGTTGGCGTACACTGCTTCTTAACCCGGAACTTGAATTTACAAATTGTGTTTCGTATGTCATAATCTGAATGTCAGACCAGAAGATGATCGCGCGGCCGAAAGGTCGTGAGGAAAGTCCGGACAGCATAGAGCAGGACGGTTGCTAACGGCAACCGCGGGTGACCGTAGGGAAAGTGCCACAGAAACGAAACCGCCGGGCCGTGAGGTCCGGTAAGGGTGAAACGAGAGCGGTAAGAGCGCTCAGCCGACCCGGGTGACCGGTAAGGGAGGTAAACCCCGTTCGCTGCAAGGCGCGCCGAATCGTGCCGCAAGGCCAGTTGCTCGCTGGATTCGGCGGCGAGACCGCACGAGGCCGGTGGTGACACCGGTCCCAGATAGATGATCATCTCCGAGTTTCGGCTCGGGACAGAATCCGGCTTACTACTGGCCTGGCAGGACTTATAATAAGCGTAATCATGCGTAAGCGCAGCGAATTATTTTTTAGCGTTATTCTGGTGCCGGTAGACTTTCTCGCCCTGCTGAGTGCGTTTGTGGCCGCGTACACGATCCGGGTGAAGCTTGAAGGCCGGCCGGTGGCGCATCCGATACCGGCGCTTGAGTTTCTGCAGATTATTCTGGTGCTGTTACCGGCTTGGATCCTGATCTTTGCCCTTAGCGGCTTATATGCGCAGTCGAGCGTGCGGGGCCGGCTTAATGAGGCGGGCAAAGTTTTTGTGGCAGTGTCGGGGGGTGTGATGCTGTCGATTCTGGTGGATTTTTTCCGTCCGGTTTCGATTTTTCCTTCCAAGGCAGTGCCGATTTACGCTTATGGTATGGGGCTGGTTTTTGTGATGCTGGCACGTACGATTGTGCGCGGCGTTCAGCGCTGGTGTTTCCGCTACGGAATCGGCGTGCACAACGCGTTACTGATTGGCAGCGGCGAAATTGCGCAGCGCATTTATCATGATCTGGTGGCGCCGTGGTCGGGTTATCATGTGGTGGCTTGTGTTGACTCTGCCCGGGGTGCGGACAAACGGATTACCGGAGTTCCAATTTACGGCAGCCTGGAAGCCTCGCTTGAGGGGCTGAAATCGCAGGCGCCGATCGATGATATCCTTCAGGCTGATTCAGCGTTGGATCAGGACGAGATTCTGTCGGCGGTTAATTACGCTACGAATCACCATATTGGGTATCGCTTTGTGGCCAATCAGTTTGGTATTTACGCCTCAAACGCGGCCTTTGGCAGCATGGCGGGTATCCCGATGATTGAGTTGAGACTGACTCCGCTTGAAGGCTGGGGCAGGGTAGTGAAGCGAACGCTTGATGTAATAGGCTCAACACTGGGCATTATTATTCTCTCGCCGGTGCTGCTTTTGGTGTCGGTGGCTGAGAAAATTGCTGATCCGAAGGGGCCGGTTCTTTATCGTCATCGCCGGCTCAGCCGTAATGGCCGGGAGCTGTATGTGCTTAAGTTCCGGAGTATGGCGTGGAAGTGGTGTGACGGACCCAACCGCCCCTTTAAGACCGCGGCTGAGACCTTCCGGGCAATGGGCAGGCCTGAGCTGATTGAGGAGTTTGAGCGGGTTCAGAAGCTGGATAATGATCCCAGGGTAAGCGGTTTGGGGAGGTTTTTGCGCAAGACCAGCCTCGATGAGCTTCCCCAGCTGCTGAATGTTTTGCGCGGCGACATGAGCATGGTGGGGCCGCGGCCGATTGTGCCGGCTGAACTTCAGCACTACGGGGTACAGGGCGCCAGCTTCCTGGCTCTCAAACCTGGAGTAACAGGTTTGTGGCAGATTTCCGGCCGTAGTGATTTGAGCTATGAGGATCGGGTGAAGCTGGATATTTATTACGTTGAAAACTGGAGCCTGCAGCTGGACGCAAAGATTTTATTCAAGACAGGGCTTGCCATTTTCCGTCGCGAAGGAGCGTACTAGGTGGCGAAATTGCGCGTGGCATTGGTGCACCACTGGCTGGTGTCACGTGGTGGCGCCGAAACTGTATTGTATGAATTACATCGGATGTGGCCTGAAGCTCCCATTTATACTGCTGCTTATATTCCAAAAAAGTTTCCCGAGTTCAGCCAGGCCGATGTAAGAACTACCTTTTTGGATAAAATACCCCTGCTTAAGCACAAACACCAACTCTTCCCGATTTTTCTCGGCTTGCCGTTTAAGACACTTGATATGAGCCAGTATGACCTGGTGATTTCATCATGCGCGGCGGAAGCCAAGTACGTTCGGACCGGCGCCAAAACCCTCCATATCTGCTATTGCCACACTCCGGTGCGCTATTATTGGTCCGATTATGAGTGGCGACTCAAACATTTACCATATGGCCCGTTTAATTGGCTCGCGCGAATATTTTTCCCTCTGGTGGTGGGTATTTTGCGCCGGATTGATTATAAAGGCGCCCAGGGAGTCGATGTTTATGTTGCGAACTCAAAGTTTATACAAAAACGCATTAAGCGCTACTACCGTCGCGACTCTACCGTGATTTACCCGCCGGTGTCAGCTCAAGCGTTGTTGCAATTACAGCGAAATGAGCGAGATTATTACTTGATTGTTTCTCGCCAGGTCGCAAGTAAGCGTATTGATCTGGCCGTGGATGCGTTCAATGAGCTTGGCTTACGCTTAAAGGTGGTTGGAGTGGGTGAGGAGCTTGAGCCGCAACGGGCTCGTGCCAAAGCTAATATTGAATTCTTGGGTTGGGTGTCTGATGAAGAGCGCAACCGTTTAATGGCCGGCGCCAGGGCTTTTGTGTTCCCGGCAGAAGAGGATTTCGGGATCGTACCGCTTGAGGCCATGGCGGCCGGAACCCCGGTGATTGCTTACAACGGTGGCGGGGCTCCCGAGTACATTACTGATGGCGAGACCGGCGTGCTGTTTGATGAGCAAACACCACAGGTACTGGCAGAGGCCGTGAAGCGGTTTGACGGCATGAAGTTTGACCCTGAGACTATTCGTTCCAGAGCCAGGCAGTTTGACGTGCAGGTATTTCGTCAGCGCATGCGCGATTTTGTGGAGGCGGAGTGGCAGAAATTTGTAGCCGGGAAAGGAAGGTAAGCTGTGGCGTTATTTCGTGGCCCTGGTGGCTTTAACGACGGCTTCGAAAGCGGCCGGCTGTCTGACCGCCAGCTCGGCGAGAATTTTTCGATCTAGGGTGACGCCGGCTTTATTCAGGGCGCCCATAAAGGCTGAGTAGGAGAGTCCAAACGGCCGCACGGCGGCATTAATGCGGGTGATCCAAAGAGCGCGCAAGTCGCGTTTCTTGTTGCGGCGGTCGCGGTATTGATAACTGAGGGCTTTGAGCACCGCTTGGCGAGCTTGGCGTACGCTGGAGCGGCGAACAAGCTGATACCCCTTGGTTTGGGCGCGTAGACGGCGGTGTTTGGCAGCACTGGTAACGCCTCGTTTAACTCTCATTTGTAGGTTCCTAACATAACTTTAACCTTGGCTGTGTCCCCGGAAGAGATCTCGAACTCCTTAACGTATTCACGCTTGGTAGCAGATTGCTTGTGGGCGAGCAAGTGGTTGCGGTAGGCACGGCGGCGCATTAGCTTGCCGTTTGCGCTAAGCTTGATCCGCTTCGCCATTCCTTTGTGAGTCTTGAGCTTTGGCATCTTTTCTTAATCCTACAATCATATTCAGGTCGCGGCCGGAGAGCTGAGGAGGTTGTTCTTGAACCGCTGTATCTTCGAGTTGCTTCATAACTCGTCCGAGTATGGCATAGCCAAGATCGGGGTGAGTAATCTCGCGGCCTCTGAAAATCAGGCTGATTTTGACCTTGTTGCCCTGGCCTAAAAAGCGGCGAACGCGATCGAGCTTAACTTCAAGATCATGCTGGCCGATTTTCAATCCGAGGCGAACTTGTTTTACCTCAACCTGCTTTTGAGCTTTGCGGTTTTTGGCTTGTTGTTTGGTTTGCTCATAGCGGTACTTGCCCCAATCCAGAATCTTAACGACCGGAGGGTTTGCACCAGGAGCGATTTCGGCCAGATCAAGATCCGCAGCGGCTGCAGCTTCGAGAGCCTCACGGAGGCTGACGACGCCAAGCTGTGACCCGTCATTATCGACCAAACGTACTGTTTGGGCGGTAATCTCACGGTTCAAGCGAATTTTGTTTATCTGACCTCTCCTTAAAAGCTCGGATGTACTATAGCAGCTTGCAGATAGCCGGTCAATGGTTACGGCTGGCTGACAGCGTCTTTGAAGTCGGCGATGATTTTTTCGGTAATGAGGCGGATGCGGCGGTCGGTGAGGCGGATGGCGATGGGGGTGCGGCCGGCGACTTTTCCGTCAACCGTGATGCCGGTGGCCGGTTCGGTTTCGATTACGACGCGGGTGGCCAGAAAGCGCGTGGTGGGGGCGTCGAGGCGGCTGTTTGAGCGGTCGCGCAGAGTTTGCCAGACAAAGCGGCCGAGGCCGAGGTTGCGACCGGGGTGGTTGCTGATTGAGACGATGAGGCGATTGTCGGCCAGGGGATTGAGAAATTTCTGGTTGGCGATGGTGAGGGTGAAGAAGCTGCATTCAAGTTGGTACCGGCCGTCGACATCGATGTGGCAGCCGAGATTGGGGTAGTGCCTGGCCTGGCCGAAGCTTTGGCCGAATTGTCTGGTGCGTGCGCGCCAGCCGGTCTCGCTGGTGTCCACGTTTTTATCGAGATCGGTTTCAAAGCCGATGGTGAGGGTGGAGAGGAAATATTTCTGGCCGGCCGCAATCAGCGAGTAACTGGTGAGGCGGCGGGCTGCGAGCGCTTCGCAGGCTTGAGGCCAGGTTACAATGCCAAGCTGGGTGGCGAGCCGGTTAGTGTTGCCGAGCGGGATCACGCCGACGGCAACGTTTGGTTGATCAACCGCGTTTATGACCTCGTTTACCGTGTCGTCGCCGCCGACCGCCACAATGGTGCTGTAGTTGCCACTGGCCACGGCGGCTTTGGTCATGCGGGTGGCCTCGCCCGGGCCGGTGGTCTTGGCCCATTCCCCGCGAATTCCCAGTTCATCGAGACGACTGCGGATTTTGGTCTGCAGGTTCCTGATTTGGCCCCGGCCGGCAGCGGGATTTACAACATAGTAGTACATATAAGCTCAGTTCGATGGCCCGGATCCGTCTGAGAGTCTTGGCTCAGCCTCCATGCGGCTTTGTCCAATGAATACACCGCCGGCGGCAATGGCGAGTCCGCCGGCCGTGATGTCGCCCTTAACGTGTCCGCTTTCGGCGATGCGGGCGGTGCCACTGGCGATGATGTTGCCGGTTACGTCCCCTGCAACATTAACGTTAGCAGCCTGGATACCGGCTTTGATGCGGGCATTTATTCCAATGGTGACATCGCCGGCGGTTTTAATGTCGCCCTCGAGTGTGCCGTCGACGGTAATGTCGGAGTCGGCTGTGAGCGTACCTTTTACGGTAACCCCGGAGCCGATAATCGTTTCGGTTCCAATTACTCCCAGAGTGTCGTCTTGAAATCTGCGTGGCATGATTGCCTCCTGTGCTTTAGCTTTCCTTTGGTACGCGCTTTACGGCTTGCCCCAGGGCTTGTTTCTCCTCGGTTGAGAGGGTGTATTTGCTGGTCCCGAAATCGATTGGCTTAACGTAAACGCGAGTGCCGGTGCGTGAATGAATGCTGGTGAGAATGTATCCGGAGTCGTGGGCGTCGAGTACGGCGAGGCTGAAGCTCTGATCGCCGCCGGTGTCGCCAAACGGATTGAACCGCACAATCGAGATTTTCTGGGAGGCCAGACTTGAGGTGTCAATTAAGTGGCGGTAGTTGGAGTTGAGTTCTGAAAGGCGCTGGTCAACCTCGTTTACGCGTTGAAGGTGTGTGGCGAGCGTGTCCTCCAGCGATTTGCCGGTGTCGCCGCCAAGCGCGGCTGCAAAGCGGCGTTTGAGTTGCATTGTTTCGAAGACACTGTAGCCGGCTATGAGCAGCGCCACTATCGCAATTGCAATCGAGATAATCATTACTTCACCCGGACCCTCTTTGCTCTCACCAGTATATGGTTTGCGCCGGCTGGTTCGCAACGTAGCGGTTTTCGACAGATGTGATAAGATGGCCGCAATGGCGAAGAAGAAGCAGAGCAAAAAGCACCGTTTTAAGTACACCGAGCCGTCGGTGGCGGCCGGTTTGCAGGCGGCCGGCGGCCGATTGAGCGAATCACACGTTCAGGCTGCGGCAACCGCCGGCAAGGTGACGGCCGATCAGAGTGCGGGGTTGGCGGTTGGCGTCCGCGATTTTTCGTATGTCGGGACTGATGTCCGGAGGATCGCAATGTTGGCAGTCTGGCTGGTAGCTCTGGAAGCTATTTTATGGTACGTGTTTACGCATACCGGCGTTGGTGCGAGCTTTTACTCATCGTTTAGCATTTAATTTTTGGGCCGTGCTTCGGGTTTGAAGATGGGGACGATATTGCAGTGCTTCGGTGAAGTGGTGCATTTGAATGTTTTCTGAGCTTTCGAGATCGGCAATTGTGCGCGCGATTTTAAGGATCCGCATATAAGCTCGCGCAGACAGGTTCAGTTGCCGCATCGCCAGAAGCGCGAGCGACTTAGTTTTGTTATCTAATTTACAGTACTTTTTGATGTGATCATTACTCATCTGAGCATTACAGTAAATCTTGCTGCCTTTGAGACGGTCTATTTGGAGTTGGCGGCAATTTGCCACCCGGAAGGCAACGGCTGAGCTTGGCTCGTTTGATTTTCCAGCGATAATGGCATCTTCGTCGAGCCTCGGGACTTCAACGGTAATATCGATCCGGTCCAGCAGTGGCCCGGAGACCTTCTTTTGATAGTTTGAGATGGTGCTTTGTTTGCAAACACAAGCGCCACTGGGGTCACCGGCGTATCCGCAGGGGCAGGGATTTCTGGTGGCGACCAGCATGAATTGGGCCGGGAAGGTGACCACTCCGGCTGCACGAGCCACGGTGATCCGGCCCTCTTCGAGCGGTTGGCGTAAAACCTCGAGCACATTACGGGGAAATTCAGGCAATTCGTCGAGGAACAGGACGCCTCCGTGGCTCAAGCTGATTTCTCCCGGTCTGGGTTTAACCCCGCCACCAATGAGGGCAACGCTCGATGCGGTATGATGCGGAGCGCGAAACGGCCGTGTCCTCATAATGCCTTCGATGGTGTGACCGGCCAGGCTGTAGATCTTGGTGATTTCAACTATCTCTTCGGAGCTTGGTTCCGGCAGGATGCCCATAATTGCCCGGGCCAGCAGAGTTTTGCCGGTTCCGGGTGGACCGGAGAGGAGCAGGTTGTGGTTGCCGGCAGCAGCGATCTCGGTGGCACGTTTGGCCTGAGTTTGACCGTAGATGGAGCTGAAGTCAACGAGCGGGCCAGCCGCGACTGAGGCCGGCATTAAGCCGTTGGTATTAGGTGACAGGGGTTGATCGCCAACCAGATGACGGTAGAGCTCGATAAGGCTGCTGACGGCGAAGATCTTCGTTAATCCAAGGATTCCGGCCTCTTCGGCGTTGGCGGTGGGGACAAACAGCCGTTCGAGCGCTTGATGGGCACTCATCTGGGCCGCCATAACGGCGCCTTTGATTGGCCGGATACTGCCGTCGAGTGCCAGCTCACCTAAAAATAAACTGCCTTCAAGCGCGGCCTGATCGATTTGTCCACTGGCGGCCAGAATTGCCATCGCCATACCAAGGTCGTAGCCGGAGCCGTCTTTTGGCAGGTCCGCGGGAGCCAGATTCAGAGTAATGCGTTTTGGTGGCAGGAGCAGCCCGCTATTCTTAATGGCACTGCGTACGCGTTCGCGAGCTTCATCAACGGCTTTGTCGCCCAAACCAACAACAACGAAACCGGGCAGGCCGTTGGTGATGTCGCATTCAATCGAGACCAGGCGGCCGTCAACTCCGAAGAGGGCAGGGGCGTAAGCGTGCGCGAGCATCGGTACCTCAGTTAGTTTCGGGTCACCTTACCGAACGTAAACCGAAACTGCAAGCACTAGTATAATACAGCTATGAGTACCGATATGAATGTGCAGCGTTTGATTTCGGAGCTGGAGGGCCTGGGTCTCACTACCAAGGAGGCGGCCGTTTATCTTGCCTGCCTCGAACTTGGGGCGGCTCCGGTGCAAGCGATTGCCACCCGGTCCGGGATTAAACGGGTAACTGTTTATGTTGTCCTGGAGTCGCTGGTGGCCCGTGGCCTGGTGAGCCAAATTAATGCCGCTAAGAAGAGCGCTTTTCGGGCTGAGGATCCGGCGCGAATTATCCAGATGCTTCAACGCAAGCGGCTTGAGCTTGATACCCAACTGCAGAAGTTTGATCAAATCCTTGGCGACCTGAAGCTGCTTAAGGATGCGGGCTCGGCGGATCATGGTGTTACTGTGTCTGGCGGAGCATCCGATGCCCGGGTGATTTTAGACGCGTTCCTGCAGCGGTGCTCTGATTCCGGTGCAATGATTTATCAGATGGTGAGCGAGGATAGCAGACTCATGCTTCAAGTGCTAACCTTCGTTTCTGAGCTCAGAAAGAGTGGCCGCGGTGATGTTGGTCCAGTCTGCCGGTTTTTGTCAGCGGCTGCGGTATCGCAGCCTGGGGGCTTTTCCAAATTCGCCAACTTGTGCGAATTCAGGCGCCTCGGTGAGACCCGGCAGTTTACTAACGGCAGCTGGCTGCTTGTGGGCGAGAGTTGTTTAATGCTCAATCCGGGTGCATCCGCTCCAGTGGCCGTAGAGATTAATAATCCGGAGCTTGCTCAAATCCCGAAGCTGTTATTTTCTGTCGCGTGGGATGTGGCCGGCGGGCATCGCTAGGCGGAGATTTTAGTGGCGTGGTGTTTGATCGCTTCCTCATACAGCTTAATTAGCTCGGCCGTCTGTTTTTCGGCTGTTTCGCGCTTTGCGAGCTGGAGACTGCGTTGTGAGAAGCGTTCGTGAAGCCTGGCGTCTGACAGGATTTTGACCAGCTTGGAGGCGAAGTCTCTGGCTGAATTACGAGCAAAATAGCCGTTTTCGTTTTCCATAACAGCCGTTGTGATGTTACGGTCGACCATTACAACAGGTAAGCCGGCCGCTACGGCTTCTTTTACAACCAGGCATTGAGTCTCGGTAGTGCTGGGAAAGCCAAGGACTGACGCCAGGCCGTAGAGCGCTCCCAGTTTGGCATGTTCGATTTGGCCGGCGAACGTGATGCGGTCTGAGTAAGGCGAATCCGCGGCCAGGTTCTTGAAGAAGGTTAGATCGTCACCGGTGCCGATAATGAGCAGTCTGGCCGAGGCCTCGCGGGTGGCCACGATGTTGAAGGCGCGGATCAGCAGACCGAGGTTCTTTTCCGTGCCAATACGCCCGACGAAAATGATTACTTTATCGCTTGCTTTGTACTTCAGTTGTTCACGCCAATGGCTGATAGATTCGTCATTTGTTGTTATTTTGTCTACACCTGAAGCTAAAACTTCTATTCTGGATCTGGTTTGGAATCTGATGAGCTGTTGTTTAATTTTCTCCGACGGTGCGATTACCAGATCACAATGATTGTGCAGGAGGGTGAGGCCGTTCACAACGACTTTTTCGTGCCATTGCGCCAGATTGCGCTTCGGCATCATGGCAACGAGATTTTTGCGATAATCCTCGAAGCGTCCATCAATGACTGCCGGTGCGAGTGCCGCCAGGGCCATCACGCCTACCATAACCTTGGGGTAATGCTTAATATATTCGACCAGATCGGTATGATAGGTCGTAACCAGGGGTTTGCCGGCGTGGATCGCGTAGTAGGCTCCCAGAAGGCCAATTTGCCCCGGGGTTTGAAAGTGAACAATATCAAGGTTCAATTTGTCTATCTGGCGTGTGGCCTGAGGTGGGAAATAAAAGGTCATGAGGTAATCCTCGAAGAACATACCTTTAACGGCCGCGAACCGGATAATCCGTGAGGTACGCTCGCGGTAGCGCCACGAAGGACGAGGCGCCAGAATGTAGACTTCGTGTCCCAATTTTTCCAATTCGATACGCATTGTCTCCACGGCTACGGAGACGCCATCGGTTTGGGGGAGGTAGCGGTCGGTGAAGAGTCCGATTCTCATACGTGTATTTTAACGCAAAACCGCGCCCCGCGATGCTATGGGGCGCGGTTTAAGCTGATTAAGTCTAAAACACCGGGTGCTGCTCCTCGGCGTCGCCGGTTTCGTCGTCGGCTGCGGCCTCGTCCAATTCTTCATCAGGTTTGAGCGTTTCTCCGAAGTCCTGAATGTCATCTTCAGCGGCTAATTCCTCCATGTATTCATCGCCCGCGACTTTGTCGTCCTCGTATGTCAGGTCATCGGTCTCCAGGGTCTTGTCGTCCTCATCGTATACCATTCGCGTGTGCTCCTCGTTAATGCCAACATGGTAGGGTAGGAGGCCGGTATTACGCTTCGTCGGTTGCCCCAAAAAGCTTAACGGTCCGGTCCGGTTTTTTGTTTAAATCGTCGTGCTGTCTACAACACTTCTTATGCTTAGACTTGCGGTTGGATGCAAAATCAGCTATACTTCTTATCTGAAACGTGGGGCTGATCAGCTTCGACGCCGGGACTTTTACAAATTATGCGCGCAGGCCGGAGGCAAACGTCAGATTCCAAAAAGTTAGCTCAAATGCCAACTTCCTTTCGCGGGTGAAGTCTGCTTTCAGCATGCCTTCGCTCGCTCCTGCTCTCGCCTAAAACGCGTGAGCCATCGGCACCTGATACCCGGTAGGGGTTCGCCGGTGTCACATTATCGGGTTGCTGCTGACAGCCTGTCTCAGCTATCAGCTTAAGCTTTGAGGCTGCCCCAAACGTGGTTTCGTCCGCTCGTCAAACGTTTGGCTAAGACTTTCAAGTGGACTAAGCCTGTAGTGCGCTAATTTGTGACCCGACGGACCGGGGTGCGATTCCCCGCAGCTCCACCAAAAGGGCCTCAGTGATGCTGGGGCTTTTTTGTTAGTGTCATCTTCAGCTCTGCTATTGTCGGGAAATGTACCCAGATTCCCATGGCGTCGTAAAATTTAATGTAAACAAAACCGCCGGTTCCTTTTTCGTCGGTTTTACCGCCATAATATTCGACGAGCCCATGCCAGGCTTGACCAAATAGCGTGTCGTTGCTAACGGCACCGGCCAAAGTATGCCTGACTAATTCCATTGATGAGTGCAAAGCCCCATGTAAATTCAGCTGATAGTAGTCGTGCCAGAGTATAATGGCGTTCTTTTCGTTTGGAGTTCCATCTCGCACATTTCGAATAAAAAGTCCCCGGGCCATTCTTATCGCATACTGGTGCATTTCGCGTAGATGTTTTTCACTGGCCTTCACTTCAACGAGTCTTTTTGCTCCGTCAATTATGCTGAAACTTTCACTGAGTTCGTTGGCAATAGTTCGTTTCAATTTATAATTCCGGATCTCAGCACTTTTGCCTACAAGGTAGCCATTATTTATTTCTTCATTTGCGCGTTTTAAGAAGGGAAGCAGGTCTTGTTGCGCGGATGTACTTCTGTTGGCTGCGAGCATAATGCGGATCGCGAACTTTTCATCTTCAGTTGACTTCTCGTTGTTACAGTCAGGATGAACCGTCAAGTATGGCCGATGCGGAGATCCCGGGTGAAATAGAGCCCGGGGTATCAAGTGGTCCTTTGAAAGTTGATTGCTCTTTGGCTTGCCGCAAATATAGCAATTTGACGACAGATCTTCAGTCAGGGGGAAATTTCGCGATGTATAGACCTGATTCATCGTATCCAGATGCTGTTATTAGATAGATATAGTAATCGGATTCTGGAAGGAAGCATAGTGATCTTTCTGATACAATCAGCCTAATGCGAAGGTGGGTGAAGTTTGGTGGTGTGAGCGTGGGGGCAGGTTTGCTGGCCGGGTTTGGCGTGGTTGCGTGGTTATATTTACATCGGAATGCTGCAACGTTGAGCGTCGCAGACAGTGGAAAGCTCTCAGCGGCGAATTTGAACGCGGATGATAGCGGGACGGCGATCCCGTTGCCGAATACGCCCAGTCCGACCCCTTACAACGGACTTGAGGTTACGAATGATGGTAATCAGGGTTCGGTGACGGACGGCCAGACCAGTACTGAGGCGAACGGAGGCACCGAGGGTGACTCGAGTAATAATTCAAGCTCTAATTCGCTGCCGGATCCAAGCGGGTTTGGGGTTTACGATCAGTATGCAACAGATACGGCCGCGTTGTATATCGATACTCAGCCCGGCACCGGCAAGGCGGTGGCGAAGGGTAGTGTTGTAACAGTTGAATATAGCGGCTGGCTGACCAATGGGACGGAATTTGGCGCGGTGACGAGTCAGAATCCGTATACGTTTACCGCGGGTTCATCGAATGTGATCGCGGGCTTTCAGGAGGGAGTGTTTGGAATGAAAGCCGGCGGCGAGCGGCGGATTATTGTGCCGCCGAGCGTAGGATACGGTTCGCAGGGTAAGACCTCGGTGGTGCCGCCGAATGCGGTGCTGGTGTTTGATGTGACACTGGTGAGTGTGAAGTAACGGCTAACTGGCTGCTAGCGTGGCCTTGTAGATCTCTAGGAGCTGTTTTGATCCGGTGAGGTTATCGAAGCGGTTGGCGATATCAGCCGCATTGCTGATAGCGAGCCGGCGGAATTCCCGGTCGTTTTTAAGTTTAAGGATGATATCGATAAAGGTTTGATCGGTGCCGCGCAAAACCTTGTCACCGAAGGCGGAGTCGTAGGCGTGCAGGTCGCGAACGATAACCGGCAGGCCGGCGGCGGCGGCTTCGAGCATAGCCACAGGGTGATTTTCCTGTTCTGAGGGCAGCAGGAAAGCGTCGCCGGCGTTGAAATAGCGCTTAACCTGATCGCGGCCGATGACGCCGGTTACCGTGAGATTCGGCGGTGCTGAGGCGATCAGTTTTTGCATGGCATTGTAATCGGCTCCGAGGTGTTTAAACGGAATGCCGCCGGCCCAAAAGAAGCGTAGCCCGGGGTTGGTTTGTGCCAGCTTGAGAAAAATGTCGAAGCGCTTGCGGGGTTGGACCTGGCCGTTGCCGATGACGGCGAAGTCCTGAGCGGTGAGTCCGAGTTCGCGGCGAGCCTGCTGTCTGAGCTCTGGTGTGGTGGCAAATTGGCGGCTGCCGATGGTGTTAAAAAAGACCTCGATCGGCTTTTTAATATGTAGCTGATTGATCAGTTGATCCTTTACCTCCTGCGAGACCGCGAGCAGCCGGTCGCCACGATTATAGAGAAAGCGCAAATAAATGACCGCGAGCTGATACCACCAGCGGCTGCCGATGATTGATCCCACGAACGAATCCGGGATGACGTGCACTGAGATGACCTTCTTGTTGCGAGCGAAAAGCAATTGGAGCAGAGCGTAGGGGCCGATGGTCTGGATGTGGGTGATGTCGGCTTTGCGAAAGGTGTTAACTTTAACGTCCACGCCCCGCAGTTGTGACAGGCCGGCTGTCATCTCCAGATAGGCTGAGTGCACGCCGTGGCCTTTAACGCTCCAGACGGTCTCAGATATCATATTAACCTTCATGTTGGGCCCATTATGATAGTGTTCCGGGTATAAAGCCACATGCCGGCCATTAAGCGTTATAATGCGAATGAATCGGAATTTAACTATGGCGCCAAAAACACTCGATGACATCAGGCACAATGGGTCAGAATCCGGGGACCGGTCGTATATGCCAACTCCGGAGCAATATCTGCATGGGGTCGCGGGAGAGGATCGCGGAGGTTCCAGGTCTGCGCCGCAAGGTTCTCAAACTCCACGCAAGAAGCGATCCAGGGTGCACACGATCTTCCGCTGGACCGGACGTTTCATACTGCTGGTGGTGCTCGCGATTATCGTTTATGCTGGATATCTTGTTCATAGTGTTGCAAAAATTTCAACGCAGCCGGTTAGTTTTACCGGCTTGAGTGCCGATGCGAGCGGTCGGACCAATGTTCTGATACTGGGGGTTGGTGATCCGGGTCACGCCGGCCAGAATCTGTCTGACACGATCATGGTTCTGAGCCTGAACACTAAAACGCAACAAGTTGCCCAGATTAGCGTGCCCCGTGATTTGCGAGTTGATATTCCCGGTTATGGTGCGGCCAAAATCAACGCCGCCAATGCTGACGGCGGACCCGGACTGGCGGAACAGACCGTGAGTAACACGCTTGGTATACCAATTAATTACTACGTGAAGACTGATTTTACCGGTCTGAGCGAGATTGTAGATGCGGTGGGCGGGATTGATGTTGATGTGCAGCAGGAGCTTGAGGATCCGGAGTACCCGTGCGCGAACAATCAGTACAAGGTCTGCGGGCTCGATATAAGGCCTGGTTTACAACACATGAACGGGGCCCTGGCGCTTGAATACGTGCGCTGCCGGAAAGGGACATGCGGTAATGATTTTGGGCGGGCGGCCCGGCAGCAGGTGGTACTTAACCTGGTGCGGAAGAAGATTTTGACCTGGCAGGTTTTGCTGGATCCAACGAAGCTGCAAAAGATTGTGGCGGCGGTACGCGATAATGTGCAGACAGATTTGGGTGCGGTGCAGATGGCGGAGTTTGCGCGAGACTGGGAGCAGTCTCAGAGCCATAATCCGGTGCAGCTGGTGTTTTCGACGGCCCCGGGTGGTTATCTCAGCCCGGCGGCCGGGTCGACTGATTTGCTCCCAATCGGTGGGAACTTTAGCGCTATCCAACAGAAAGTTCAGCACATTTTTGGTAATTGACGGCCGCACAGCGCCTCCGGCTTTACAGATACTAGTGGGCACGATAGGCTTTATATAAGAGCATAACTACTTAGCCGGCCCGGCCGGCGCGCGGACGAGCCATAATGACACGGAATTCACAATTGGGGCCACATTTTACCCGCGAGCGTTTGAGGCCGGCGCTCGAGTACATTGACGCCTACTGGAGGAAACTCGAGCGGTTTGCACCGCACGACGACGGCACGCTGGTGGGTTTGCCGCACCCGTATTTTGTGCCGAGTTTTGATACCGGCAAGGGTCATCAGTTTGACGAAATTTATTATTGGGACAGCTATTTCCAGGCGCAGGGTTTCCTGGGTACCAGCCGCCAGCATCTCATTAAAGGTGTGGCGGAGGATCTGCTCACCCTGCAGCAGCGTTTTGGTATTATCCCGAATTCGGGCCGATTGTATCACACGTCGCGGTCGCAGCCGCCGTTTCTCACCAGCTTCATTACGCTGGTCTACCAGATCGAGCGGAACAAGCGCTGGCTGGATCAGGCCATGACGATTGCCAAAGATGAATACCGGAGCGTGTGGATGGGAACAACGCATCCAAACTGGCGGCAGGTGTTTCATGGACTCTCGCGCTGGTACGACATTAACGTGTTGGATGATCTGGCCGAGGCTGAGAGCGGCTGGGATATGACAACCCGTTTTGATCGCCGGGCGTTGTCATTTTTGCCCGTGGATTTAAATGCGCTGTTGTACAAGTATGAGCGTGATTTTGCTGAAGCCGCCTTGATTTTGGGTGAAACTGAAGAAGCGGCGGAATGGACCAAACGGGCCCTGGCGCGCAAGAATATGATGCAGAAATATCTCTGGAACGAGGAAAAAGGTTGTTATTTTGACTACGATTATATGAACGGCAGGCAGAGTAAGGTGTGGTCGCTGGCGGCGTTTTACCCGATGTGGGCCGGTATGGATGAGGCGGTAACCGTGAGACGGATCATGGATAATCTTGATAAGTTTGAATATAAAGGCGGGCTCGTTACCACCGCCGATCAGCCGGAAATTGTGAGTCCGATCCCGGCGCAGTGGGCCTATCCGAACGGTTGGGCGCCGCTGCACCTGATTGCCACCGAGGCCATGGAACGGTATGGCTATCACGCTGAGGCAGAGCGAATTGCCCGCAAGTGGCTGGAGACCAACCTGATCTGGTTTGAGGAGAAGGGTGAGTTTCAGGAAAAGTATAACGTGGTTGATCCGCATGAGGCGCCGTCTGAAGGGGTGTATCCAACGCATCCCGGTTTCGGCTGGACCAATGCGGTCTTTCACCGCCTGAGTCAGCGCTATCTTGGACTTGATGAGATGCCCGAGATCCATGCGCCGGCTGACACCACCGCCCTGTCGCAATTGGTTCGCAATCCGCGCCGGACGCTGAAGCGGGTAAGTGCCAGACTTAATCTTGCGAACGTAAAAAAGCCTAATCCGAGCTGAGCCAGCATGAGCACCCTCCTGTTTGATATCGGGGCGACCAATACGCGGTTGGCGCTCCTGCAGGAAGGCCATATGGGGACCGTGGTTCATATACGGACTGATCACGCTCATGACGGATTTGAGCGACTGATTGCGCAGATGAAGGTAGTGGCTGCCGGTGAGCGGATTGCACAGGTGGTGGGCGGAATGAGGGCTCAGCGTGAGGGCCGCGAAGGCCGGCTGATCCTTGACGTTAATTTAACCGCGTGGCTCGGGATACCGGTGCGGCGGCGGCTTGAGGAGGCCTTTGGATGCCCGGTTTGGGTTGAGAATGATGCTGTGATGGCGGCTCTCGGTGAGGCGCATCTGGGGGCTGGAATTGCTCGAGGTGTGATGGCCTATGTAACGGTGAGCAGCGGTGTGAATTTTGTACGGCTGGTGGATGGGGTGGCGGATCCCACGATTGCGAGGTTTGAGCTGGGGAAGCAGTTGATTGGTGATGAGAATGGCCGGCCGGTGTCGCTGGAAGCGCTTACCAGTGGCGTTGCTATGCAGCGGCAGTTTGGTCGCCTGCCGGCTTCGATCAGGAACGAGCACGTGTGGCTGGGTGAAACAGAGCATTTGGCGCGCGGTTTGTATAATATGATGCTGTATTGGGCGCCCCTGAGGGTGGTGTTTGGTGGTTCAATGATGAAGGATGTTGACCTGCCTCAACTGAGGTCTGATCTGGCGGCATGGCCGGCGGTGTGGCCGCATGAGCTCGAGTTGGTGCGGGCAAAGCTGGGCGACGAAGCGGGTCTGCGGGGAGCTTTGTGGCTCAGTCGGCACCCGGAGGTTTTTGAGCGTTACTCTCCGACCTGAGCGTAAACTTCTTCGAGCGTGGTGTCGTGATTCAGGACCTTGAGCAGACCGTCTTGCAGCAGTGTGACGAGGCCTTCTTTAATCGCGGCTTGCTCGATGGCGGTGGCGGTGATGGCGGCGGTGCCGTGTGCGATCAGGTCCTGCATGGTGGGCGTAATCTCAAGCTGCTCAACGATGCTGATGCGCCCCTGGTAGCCGAAGCGATGGCAGGCATTGCAACCAACCGGCTTGCCTAATTTGAGGTGTTCGAGATCCGGGTGCTGGTTTTCCGGGAGGTTTTCGAAGGCGGTTTTAACTTGCAGTAATTCTTCTTTGGTGGC
>Ga0209420_1000475_pt1 | contig 21202 bp, 18 predicted proteins | sample BlaSpr_A8_OM1_O1_FD_187972 | JGI IMG/M metagenome (GOLD analysis project Ga0209420, IMG submission 187972) | Forest soil microbial communities from Thunder Bay, Ontario, Canada - Black Spruce, Ontario site 2_A8_OM1_O1 (SPAdes) (version 2) | ecosystem: Environmental > Terrestrial > Soil > Boreal...
CGGTGCTCGCGTCGGTGTCCGGCGGCACCGCTGCCGTGATCACCGAGATGGCCTACCCGATCTGCGACCTGCTGCTCGCCGCGCTGATCGTCGGCGTGCTCGCGCTGCGCGGCTGGCGGCTGAACCGCATGTGGGCGATGCTCGGCGGCGGGTTCCTCGCACTGGCCGTGGCCGACTGCATGTACGCGCTGCAGGTCGCCGGCGGGGCCTCGGCGCCCACCAGCATGACCAACTTCACCTACGACGTGGGCGTGCTGCTGCTGGCGCTCGCCGCATGGCAGCCCGTGGCCACGATCGAGGCCGACGCGGTGCCGGGAGCAGCCGTGCTGGGGATACCGGCCGCGTTCACCGTGAGCGCGCTCGGGCTGCTCGTCTATGACCACTTCAGCCGCCTGGACCCGCTCGCGCTGGCGTTGGCGATGCTCACGATCATCGCCGCGTTCGCGCGCACCGCGTTGACCTTTCGCGACGTGCGTGTGCTGGCGGAAACGCGCCGCCAGGCGCTCACCGACGACCTCACCTCGATGCCCAACCGCCGCCACTTCCTGCGGCGCCTGCGCGAAGGGATCGCCGCCTGCCGGGCCAGCGACACCGGCATGGCGCTGCTGCTGTTCGACCTGGACCACTTCAAGGAGCTCAACGACACGCTCGGGCACGACGCCGGCGACCAGCTGCTATGCCAGGTCGGCGAGCGCCTGCGCGCGGTCCTGCGCGCGAGCGACACCGCTGCGCGCCTGGGCGGCGACGAGTTCGGGGTGCTGCTGGGGGATCCCCGCGACAGCCAGCGCGCGGAGCTGGTCGCCGACAAGATCCTCGCCGCGATCGCCCAACCCTTCCCGATCAAGGGCGTCAACCTGCGGGTGACAGCCAGCATCGGGATCGCGCTCTTCCCCGAGCACGCCGGCGACGACGAGGAGCTGATGCGACACGCCGACGTGGCGATGTACGAGGCCAAGACCACGCAATCAGGGCGCGCGTGCTACGCCAGCGAGCGTGACCACCACTCGCTCGAACGCCTGACGCTGGCCGGCGAGATCTCGCACGCACTGGAAGCCGGCGAGATCGAGGCCCACTTCCAGCCCAAGGCCGACGCCAGCAGCGGCAGGATCGTCGGCGTGGAGGCGCTCGTGCGCTGGCGCCACCCTACGCGCGGGATGATCGGGCCCGACAAATTCGTGACCGTGGCCGAGCAGGCGGGGTTGGGCCGCGCGCTCACACGTCGCATGCTCGAGCTGGCGCTCACGCAGGTCAAGGCCTGGCGCGAATCGGGGCTGGACCTGCACGTGGCAGTCAACACCACCGTCGCGGATCTTCTCGACACGCAATTCCCCGCCGAGGTGGCCGCCAAGCTGGACGAGCACGGGCTGCCGCCGGAGGTGCTCGTCCTGGAGGTCACCGAGAACATGGTTCTCGCCGATCCCGTCCGCATCGGTGACGTGCTCGCACAGCTCGGCGAGCTCGGCCTGGGCCTGTCGCTCGACGATTTCGGCACGGGCTACTCGTCGCTCACGCACCTGAAGGCGCTGCCTGTGGGCGAGGTCAAGATCGACCGCTCGTTCGTCGGGCGGATGACCAGCGACCCGATCGACGCCGCCATCGTCGAGGCAACCATCCAGCTCGCACACAGCATCGGCAGCCGCGTGGTGGCCGAGGGCATCGAGGATCGCGTCACGTGGAGCTCGCTGGTCGCCAACCGCTGCGAGCTCGTGCAGGGCTACGCGCTGTCCAAGCCGCTGCCCGCCGCCGAGCTCGAGGGCTTGCTGCGCGCCGAGCCGGTGCCCACCCACGCGGCTGTGCAGCCGCCGGACAACATGCACGCCAATGGCTCGGCTCCACGCCCCACGCGCATCGGCGACGGCGCAGGGGCGCTCGAGCACGTGCCCGAGGCGCTGCGCGACCTGGCCGCGCTGAAGCGCTCGCATCCGATGATGGACGCGGTGATCGACGAGATCGACGGGCGCATGATCCGCGTCGGCTCGCAGTGGCTGGCGGACTTCGCGTCCTGCAACTACCTCGGCTTCGATCTGGACCGCGAGATCATCGAGTCGGTGCCCGCCTACCTGGACGCGTGGGGCACGCACCCGAGCTGGTCGCGCCTGCTGGGCAGCCCGGCGCCGTACGAGCAGATCGAGGAGCAGCTCACAGCGCTGCTGGTCAGTCCCGACTCGCTGGTGCTGCCCACGATCACGCACATCCACATGTCGGTCATCCCCGCGCTGGCTGGTGCTGGCACGACGATCTTCCTGGACGCGCGCTCGCACAAGACGATCTTCGACGGCTGCCAGATGGCCCAGGCGCGCGGCGCGCAGGTCAAGCGTTTCCGCTTCGAAGACCCCCAGCACCTGGACCAGCTGCTGCGCGCCGAGCGCGGCGCGACGGCGCTGGTCTGCATGGACGGGGTCAACAGCATGACCGGCAACGCGCCCGACCTGGCGGCCTTCGCGCGGGTGGCGCGCGAGCACGGCGCGCTTCTGTACGTGGACGACGCGCACGGCTTCGGCGTGATCGGCGAGCGTGGCCCCGCCGAGCGCTGCCCTTATGGCATGCGCGGAAACGGCATCGTGCGCTACTCCGGCGAGAGCTACGAGAACATGGTGCTGGTCGGCGGCTTCTCCAAGGCCTACTCCTCGCTGCTGGCGTTCATCGCCTGCCCCACCGACACCAAGGAGATGCTCAAGGTGCTCGCGCCCCCGTACCTTTACTCGGGACCGTCGCCGGTGGCCTCGCTGGCGACCGTGCTGGCGGGCCTGGACGTCAACGAGCGCCGCGGCGACGTTCTGCGCGAGACCCTGCACGGGCATACCACCCGCGTGCTGGAGTGCCTGGCGCGCCTGGGCGTGGCCACCCCCAACCACTCGGGGCTGCCGATCGTCGAGATCCCGCTGCGCGATCACGAGCGCATCGCGCAGGTCGGACAGCTGCTGTTTGACCGCGGTGTGTACGTCACGCTCGCCGCCTACCCGCTGGTCCCCCGCGACGAGGTCGGCTTTCGCGTGCAGCTGACCGCCGCCAACACCGACGCGCAGATCGACACGCTGATCACGGCGCTCGAGGAGCTCTGCGAGCTGGGCGAGCTGCGGTCTGCACAGCCGCACAGCGCCGTGGAACACGAAGCCGGCGCCAGGCAACACCAGACCAGCGGCGTACAACGCAAGACCAGCGGCAGGCGACGCCAGACCAGCGGCACGCAAGCGCCGTGATCGGCCGCTACCGCGCGCTGTTCTCCGTACCGGAGTTCAGCAGGCTGCTGTTCAGCTCCGTGCTGGGCCGCCTCCCCTCGGGCATGTTCTCGCTGGCGATCCTGCTGTTCGTGCACGCACGCACCAGCTCGTTCCTGGCGGCCGGCGTGGCCGTGGGGGCGTTCGCGCTGGCCGGCGCCGCTACCGGGCCGCCGCTGGGCGCGCTCGTGGATCGCATCGGCCAGCGGCGTGTGCTGCTGACGACCGCGGCCGGCCAGGCGGCGCTGCTGGGCGCCCTGGTCGCTGTCGGTGGCCTCGGCTCGCCCACCGCAGTTATCGTCGCGCTGGCGGCTCTGTGCGGTTCGCTGCAGCCGCCGATCGCCGGCTGTGTGCGTGCGCTGTGGTCGACGCTAGCCGTCGACGAGCAGGCCCTGGAGACGGCCTACGCGCTGGACGCGACCGCGCAAGAGGTCATCTGGACGCTCGGGCCACTGCTGGTCGGTGTGGCCGCGGCGCTTGCCTCGCCGGCAGCAGCGGTGCTGGTGTGCGCGGCCGTAACGCTCGGCGGGACGGTCTTCTTTGCAACCTCGCAGCTGTCCAGCGGCTGGCGTCCAGCCCCGCGCGAGGGATCGCGTGGGGCGCTTGGCGCCAGCGGCCTGCGTGCGCTGCTGGGCACGGTGCTGTTCGCGGGCGTGGTCATCGGCGCGGTCGAGGTGGGGCTGCCTGCGCTGGCCGTAGACGCCGGCTCGCGCTGGGCCGCAGGGCCGCTGCTGGCGCTGTTCAGCCTCGGCAGCATGGCGGGTGGGCTGGCGTACTCGGCCAAGAGCTGGAGCATGCCCATGGGGCTGCGCTACCGCACGATGCTGGCGGGGATGGCCATCGCGGTCGCGCCGCTGATCGCCGTGCACTCGCTGGGCGCCGCATTTCTGCTCAGCGTGCTCGCCGGCCTGGGGATCGCGCCGATGCTCTCCTCGCAGTTCTCGCTCGTGGGCGCGCTCGCCGCGCCCGGCACCTCGACCGAGGCCTTCGCATGGCACCGCGCCGCCACGATCGCCGGCATGGCGGCCGGATCCGCCTTGGGGGGGTCGTTGATTGGCGCGCGCGGCGCGCAGGGGGCGTTTGCGCTGGGCTGCTTGAGCGTGGTGCTGGCGTGGATGCTGGCGGCGCTGTGGCGCTGGCGCTTGGACCCGGATGCAAGGCCCGCAGAGGAGCTTGCACTTCCGACGCAGGCCGCCCGCACATGATGCCGCTATCGGTCGGGTAGGCAGGACGCGCCTGGTGTCGCGCGGCTGTTGCCGACTGGCGCTGGCACGTCGAACATACACTCGTCCATCGGGCACTCAAACGAGCCGAGGAGGCGGGCCTTTACAGGAGCGCCTCGAAACAGGTCAACCGGGCGAACTTCGAGGAGCTGATGACGCATGCGGCGCGGTTCATCGCGCCGGTGCGCGGTCTAAAACACGCCCCCACGACGCAGAAAACGCTCCACAACTTTGAAACCTCTCAATTTGCGGGGTTTCTGCTAGCGGGGGACCCAGGAATCGAACCTGGCGTTGCGGTTTTGGAGTTTTGGAGCCCACCTTGTTACGCAGGAGAAGCCCGAAACATTGGGATCTCAAGCATCGGCGCGAGCGTAGGGACCGTCGTAGGGACCGAGATCACTGTCGTCTCGCGGCATCCAGCCCGACACGCTCATGGTCCGCTCCCAGGCCATTCGGCGAACATTTGGAGGATGCCAACGAGCTTGCGGCGCGCCCCTTGGTACCACACGCCGCCGTTGACTTCGCGCCACGGCTCGCACCTGACGCAGGTTCTCGTCGCCGGCCCTTATTGACGCGAACCCGGGACAGGCCATGACCTCCTGCTGCGCCACGCGCCCTGACTACGTGATCGGCGCTGTCCATGCTGCCGACCAGGTGCTCGGCCCGACCTTGCCGTCGACCGCCAGGCCGACCTGCGCTTGAAAGCTGCGTGCCACCCGCTCGCTCGCCGGGCCGAACTTGCCGTCCGGATCGATCGTCCAGCCGCGGTCGCGCATCCGGCTCTGCCATCTTCGAACGCTCTCCGTGTCGGCGCTGGCGCCGGAATGGCACTTCGCGGTCTGGTCCGGCACGCCCAGGTAGTTGTCGCCCGGGTACGGGAACGCCGGTGGCCCAGCTGCTGGCGCCGCTGCGGCCCGCATCTGCCCTCCCGGTCCCGGGTCGGCACCGGAATACGGGCCCGTGTAGCACACGTGCCACCACTCGTTCGGCGCCTCCGTCTTGGACCAGCCGTATCTCTTTCCGATCCGGTCGACCAGCGTGCGCATCTTGGGTGTCGCCAGGTCGACGGCGTGGCCGAGTCCGTGATTGGACGTTCCCGGTCTCGCGGCGAGGTTGCCCTTGCCTGACCGGTAGAGGTTCCAGTAATACACCTGGCGGTCGTACGTGCGGTAGCTGCTGTCCCGGCCGGTCGGGCGCAGCTCTGTGCCGAGCCTGCGGGCCTCGACGTTCATCGCGTTCCAAGCCGCGGCAGCGGCCTTCGCGAGTTGGCCTCCGGCGATTGGAGCAAGTTGATCGGAGGTGAGCCGACCGTTCTCTGCCATCTCTGCCTCTCGTCAGCACGCCGAGAGCATGATCAGCTCGACGCGACCGCAATTACACTCACACATATTCTACCCCTGCCATGCGCATATGCAACCGCTGTCTCCATCTATTTCTCGCTCGCACGTCTTGACCGACTCGCGGCTAAGAGGTAAAATCTCTCACGTCATGAAAGTGTCCCCGGAACTCATCAACGCTGTCGCTCGGTGGGAGGGCGGCCGCGCCAAGGACGGGCTGTTTCACCCCTACCGCGACAGCGCGGGCGTGTGGACGATCGGTTTCGGGCATACGGCCGGTGTCTCTGCTCAGAGTTCGCCCTGGACCTTGAAGCAGGCGCAGGCTGCGCTCAGCCAGGAGCTGAACGACAGATATCTGCCGGCGATCGTCAAGCGCGGCCTGCCGCTCGACCAGAAGCAGCTCGACGCGCTCGCCTCGTTCGTCTACAACCTCGGCGTCGGTACGCTCGATGCCGGCCGATCCATCGGCGATGCGCTTCGCAGCCGCGATTGGCGACGCGCGGCCGCTGACGCGATGCTGCTATACGACCACGCTGGCGCAAAGAAACTGCCGGGACTGACCAGGCGCCGTCAATGGGAGCGCCAGCTGTTCCTCGGCGGCACCTACGACCATTGACGGCGCCCGCGTAGTGGACGGCGCCCGCGTACCTGCTCTGTCAGCCTTCTGAGGCGCCGCCTCACACCTCAGAAGGTCTGAGTGGCGATGATGTCTCTCGCTGCCGCCACGTTGGTCGGGTCCACGACCACGCTTATCGCCTGTGAGTCACCGCCACCCTTGAAGCTGTCGGTGATGTCCTTCGTCACGGCGATGAAGTTGGCGGTCTGCGTAGCCGTCATCGTGCCCCGCAGCCGGATCAGCCCTTGCGTCGGGTCGTTCGGGTCACGGCCATACATGTACGAGTCAGCGCCCGCCGATCCGTACATGTTGATCCATTCGCAAAGGGTCCCGGCGTCGACCGTCCAGTGCCGCTCGCCGTTGACCGGCGATCGGAAGTTAGCCGTCGACTGACCCTTCAGATAGACGTCGGCGTAATACGGCAGCTTGAGGTCATCCTTGTTGCACAGCAGCACAACCTGATACACCCTCCCTTCCGGAACCGCCTTCAGGGGTATCTGCTGCGAGAACGTCAGCGTCTCGGTCTTCGAGACTGTGGTCGCCTCGGTCCAGGAGTAGGTGTAATCGACGCTGAACTTGACCGTCACGCCGCCGCCAACCCCGAAGAAGTCCGCCTTGGTGTTTATGTCGACCGCGCTGCCAACTTTCAGGCTGTGGGCCGTCGAGTGGGTGCACGAGGTCTGATTCTGGTAGGCATAGGCCAACGTGACCGTCTGATCGGGGGTCTTGCCGTTGCGATTGTCGACCGTCGCGGTCTGGGCGGCGAGCTGGTGGGGCGTGAAGACCTTCTGGCTCTCGTCGAACACGAGCTCGGTGGCCAGCGCGTCGGTGAGCTGGCCGTAGAGCCCGCCATTGTTTCCCGGTCCATTGGTGAACCACTGCCCGTCGGCCGGATCCATCTCGGTGCCAAGATGGTTCTGCCATGCATCGATCAGCATCGCTGCGACGATCTTCTTGTCCATGTACTGCAGGCTCATAGCTCGTTCACCTTCTCAGTCGTCACGGTTTACGGCGCGCGCGTGGCGTCAGCCGCCGGATATGTCGGTCAACCCGAGGTCGTTGTTCAGGGTGGTGCCGCTGATGTTGTAGTGGGCGACCGCGGTGTTGCCCTTCTCGTAGGTGAATGCGCGGCGCGCCTCGTTGTCGGTCCCCCAGACGACGAACACGTGCATGTAGACCATCGAGCCGTCGGTCACCCCAAGGCTGCCCGGGTCGTAGGTGTCCGTCTGCCCGAGCAGCACGTCGCCCGACTGGCGAGTGAGCTGCTTCTCGCCGTTCCCATCCATGTAGCTGAACTGAACTCGGGCCACGAAGCCTCCGGAGTTCTTCAAGCTCATCTTGCCAATCTTCTGCAGGGGCATGGGCCTACCCTCCTTCATCGCGGGAGATCTCCGAGCGATCGCCCTAGTTGTCGGGAAAAGTCACTACCTGGCGAGCTCCAGCGCGAGCCAATGCGGTGCCAGTTATCGGTGTTGCTCGAAGCTAACAGACGATGCTGAGCGCGCCATCGCCGGGGCGGGCGGCGAGCGAGCGCACGCTCGCGTTTTCGCTGTCACGTGGTTCGGCGAGACGGCCCGTGTAACTCATTTGCAGCGCTTTCGCCGCCACGCGCTCGCCGGGATCTGGCGAGGCCACGTGTGGACTTCGCCATCGAGGGAGCGAGCCCATGTCTCCGACTCAGCTGAGGGTCCTGCCGATTCGCGCGGACTCGCTGTCGTGCACCGTCAGCGCGTCGAGCAGGAGCGTCGAAGCGGTCGTCCTGTCGGAGACATTCGCCGACAGATACTCGCGCAACGCGTCCCTGGCGAGCCTGTGATCCGCGACGGTGTGGGCGTCATCGAGCATCTGCACACCGACGTCGAGATGCTCTGCGCATCGGGCACGCCACGAGTTGTTCAGGTCACGTACCACTCCAGGCTCGTTGGGCTCGATCCGCCCGTCCGGGTCATAGGGCTCATACAGCGGCGCCCAGGACTCGCCTCGGCCGAGATGGATGGACGTCGGCGGATAGCCCTGCGCCGTCATGAACAGGGTGCACGGGAGGCAGGAGGCCATCTTTGTCGTGTGCTCGCCCACCGCGATCTCGTACGGGGTGCAACTGGGACCCAGCGCGTAGGCCTTGTAGATGGCCTGGATCATCCCGTGGGTATACGCCGCGATATCGGCGTAGGTCGGTTCGCCGTTGAACACCATGCCGTCTGCCGCGCCCATCTGCAGGGTGATCTGGTCCGCGCGGTTCGTGGCGTACGTATCGTTGGGGAGCGTGGGCGCTTCTCCGGCCGCGTTCCCCCCGATCAGTCCCCATGGGACGTACGAGCCTACGGTCCCTCGCCTCAGACGAGGGTTCCAGCTGGCGCTTCCCACCCGCGGCAGCCAGCGCGCGGGAGACCCAGCCACAGGCGCGCCATCCACGCCGGCTAGCTCCGGCTCGCGTATCAGGAAGCGGGCGGTCGATCGGGGACCCACCGGGTCGGTGTTCTCTTCGGTGTTGTGATTGTCGACGAACCCGGTGTACGCGCCCCTGCCCGTGTACTGGGGGATCTCGCCGTTCTTGATCTTCTCGTAGAGCGCTCGACCCTTGACCGAGAGCACCGGGTCGGAGACCGAGACGGGCGCCGACTGACCCGCGAGCGTGTAAACGCCTACGACTACCGCGCCCTTGCTGTAGTCGGGAGCGAGCCCGGCGTGAACCTTGCCTGCCGGCTCCAGGTCGTGGCTGCTCAAGTAATCCACGACCGCACGGTCGATCTTGCCCACGACCGCCGCGAAGTCCGTCCAGTCCCTTCGCTCTCTGGGGTCGATGTCAAACCGAACCGGTAGGCCATCCTTGACGTACGAGGCGGCGAAACCGAGCGCGATGGCGGTCATGATCACGTCGGCTTCCACGCTCGGCTGCGATGAGCGAGAGTCCGTGAAAATGCCCGCTGTTCTTCTGAACGGCACGATCGGATCACCTCCGGCGCACGATGCGGTTGTCAGCCTGGACGAGCACACTCAGCAGGCACGAGCGAAGCTAGCCAGCCGCTTAACACTTGTCAACTCGTGCCGATCCGTCGGGGAGAGCGTTCACTCGTGCGCCTGCATCGTCACCGATCGCGCTGCCACTAATAAGCGGTCGCGTGTCTCTGACTTTCGTGCCGGCACGTGCAGGTGAATCACGCCGCGCGGCGATTCCAGCTGGGGCCGATCTTGACATGTCGTAGGAGTGCCGCAAAGATCCGACGATTGCACCTTGAAGAGCTAGGGGAGAAAGATGAGCACGGTCGAGCCGCGCGGAGGACAAGCTGGCGGAGGCACTGTCGGCAAAGCCGCGAGCGCGCAGCAGGTCTCACGAGCTCCTGGCGCTCCCGCGCCGACGCCCGCGGCTGCGGCCCCGGCCACACCGGTGAAGCCCGAACCGGCCTACGGGGCGTGGGTGGTGATCGCAGGGCTCGCCGCGATCGTCGTGGTATTCGGGATCGCCGTCCTTCGCTACAGCACGGCCGCCGAGGTCACGACCGCGGTCGGCGCGGTTTCGGGGGTCATCGCGGCGCTCGTGGGCGCCTACTTCGGCATCAGGGGCGCGACGCTAGCGCAGACCAACGCCGAATCGTCCAGCGACGCATCGGCAACGCCGAAGCCCTGACCGGTGGCCCGTCCGGGAACGGCTGGCGCATCGCGCCGATCCCATCTGGCGTGCCCGCCGCAATCACGTCGCCGGGCTCGAGCGTGAATGCCTGCGAGAGATGCGCCACCTGTTGGTAGCAGTTGCAGATCATCTCGCGGGTGCTGGCGTCCTGGCCCAGCTCGTCATTGACGAATGTCCTCGACGGCGAGCTCGACCCCGAAGCCGACCGCCGCCATCGACGATGAGGTCGCAGCGCTGGAGCAGGACAACGACGGGCCGGTCATCGGGAGCTTCGCCGCACATGGGCAACGAAGGTCGTCCGAGGCGATGCAGAGCTGCTCGGTCACGCCGCAATAGGCCGTTGGTGGACAGTCCAGTGGACACAACTCGTCCTTCGGGGAGGGATTCCAGCGGATCCATGCGGATCGCCCGCGTAACACGCGCGGTCTAAAAAGGGGCTCCACAACGCAGGAACCCCGCAATTTGCGGGGTTCCTAGCAGCGGGGGACCCAGGAATCGAACCTGGCGTTGCGGTTTTGGAGACCGCATTAGGAACGCGTCTCGGCCAGCAACGACGGGCGGTGCCTGACCCGATGGACCGCTGTATGGACCGTGTTCATCCGGTCGCCTCCCGCTTCGTCTCCCTGGCGAGATAGGCGTCGAACTGCTCGCGTGCGCGCTCGAGGTCACCCGGGAGCGCGTGCGTGTAGCGCTCTCCTTGAGTGATCTGCGCTGCTCCTTCTGATGTGCAGATAGGACAGTCTATGGTAGGCTGGTCGTGATGAAGACCCTGCATCTGGATCCAGCCTCGCGCGATCAGGCAGCCCTCGTGACAGAGGAAATCGACAGGATGCTCGAAGCCGGCAAGCACATCGCCGTGACACTTGCCGAGGAGCAAGAGCTACTTTCCCCTCAACAGGCCGCGGATCGCCTCGGCTTCTCCCGCCAGCACGTCATGCGGCTCATCAGCTACGGCGACCTCGATGCGCAGCAGCTCCCCGGATCGAGCCACTGGAAGATCCCACTCCCCTCGCTGCTCGCCTTTGAGGCCGAGCGGGAGCGGCGCCGGAACCTCACCGACGATTGGTCACGCGAACTCGACGCACTCGGCGCCCCAGCCGAGTGAGCGACAGCGAGCGGCCTCGAGCGGTTCTCGACGCCGACATCATCTACTCGCGCGTCATGCACGAGCTGATCGGGCGCGTTGCCGCAGAGCTGCGACTACTGGACCTGTTCTGGAGCGAGCAGCTTCTGACAGAGGCGCAAAGGTCGCTCATCGAGAAGAAGCGAATACCACCAGACTCCGCACGGCGCTGGGTCGACTACCTGCGCCGGAACTTCCCGGCGGGGCACATCGACCCCGAGCAGGCGCCCGTCCCCGACCTCGCCAGCCTGACCAGCGATCCCGCGGACGCCCACGTGTGCGCTCTCGCCGTGGCCGCCAACGCTGACTACCTGTTCACCCACGACCGCGGCTACCTGCGCGACGGCCTCAAGCGCCACGGCGTGCAGGTCATCACCCCAGACGAGTTTCTCGCTCCCGCCTTCGACGCACACACCCAAGCAATGCTCGAGCTGCTCGGGTGGCAAGCGAGCGTCTGGGCTGGAGGACGACCGATCGAGGACCTGCTCGACACCATCGAACGCGCCGGCGCACCAACGCTCGCCGACAAGGCGCGCGCCTGCATATAGCCGTCAATATGAACGCCCCGACTCAACTCCACCCACGAGAAAAGACACCGGCACGAGCACAAGCGCCGACGGCGAGCAAGTGGCCGCGCTGAATCCAGGTGGTTCGGCGCCAGCTTCTACTTCGTGATCTGCCAGATGACTGGTCACGACGCTGTGGGAACGCGCGGGCTGCGAGGGGCATGAAATGGCAGGCCACGCTTGCAAAATCGGCCCTCATGGATTCCCGCGCCTAACCAGACTTTCCCGATCGGCGCGACGGCTTGCGCTGGCCCCGGCGCGACGGCTGTTTCCCGTCGACATGTGCGTCGGATGTGCGCCAAGCAGCAGCTGTTCGGTGACCGTCTGCGTGTACGTCGACGATCCCCGCGGCGACCCTCGCTAGCCGGCTCTCGCCGAATGCGCCCAGCAAACGCTAGCGACCTTCCAGCCGCTCGCCGCGAGGAACCCGAAAGTCTCCTGCGGGTCGCCCGCGGCTCAGCTGCCGGCGATCTCAGGCGATCAACTCGACCGCGATACCGGCCGCTTGCGCCAGCGCCGCCTGGCGTGCGTCGCGCGTGTGCAGCCTCCGTCCCGTGGCTTTTGCCGTGGCGATGATCAGCAGATCGGTCGCCTTGGTCGTGCGCCCGGCAGAGCGGGCCGCGGCGAGCACCTCACCGTAGTGCTCGGCAACCAGCTCATCGACAGGGATCGGCTCGAATGCCTCGCGAACGGCGAGAAAGCGTGCCTGACGAGCGGCCTGCACAGACGGATCACCGGCCAGCCGCACACCCGCTCCTAGCTCGCCCAGGGTGATCACCGAGATCGCCGCCGCCTCCGGGACCGCCGTCTGCAGCTGCTCGACCCCACCGATCACAACGGAGGTATCGAGCAGCGCTGCGCTCAATGACGCTCCCAGGGATCGCCAACCGTCGCCTCTGCGTCACGCATGCTGGCGATATCCGCCGCAAAGCCATCATCGACAGGCGTGGCCACGAGGATCGCGCGCAGCGTCTCGCGATCGACGTCCCGCCTGCGCTCCCGTGAGCGATCGGGCGGCCCCAGCCGCGCGACCGGACGGCCGCGCACCGTGATCGTGAACTCCGTGCCCGCCTCAGCGCGGCGGAGTACCTCCGCGACGTTGTTGCGCAGCTCCCGCTGTGGAATCGTACGACTCTCCATAGGCTTGCTACACAGCGTAGCAGTTGACGTATAGGCGGCCGCACGCCGCCCTCTACACCGATCCCGACCGCCCCATCAGACGCCGCCGCCTCGAGCGGCATCACTCCGGGTGGCGGTCAACCAAACATCTATGGGGGGGCCAAGCCCTCACCCCCGCGTCTTATAGACATGAGCAGAGAGCCTCACGGCAGCGCAACCCTCAGCCGCGCCGCACACTTGCCGCCCTGCCGTCAGGCGCCCACGACTCTGGCGACGCCGCCCCCAACACCACCCACGAAGCCGACGACAACACCAAAAGCAAGATCGAGCGCCCGTGGGGCCGCTCACCGCACAGCAGCGTACCGAGCTCGAGAACACGTGAGGGGACCCCTCAGTGGACTGCCCAGTGGACCCAAGTCGCCCTCGGAAGCGGACTCCAGCGTATCCATGCGGACCACTTACCGGTCGAAAAGACCACATTGTTACCTGCGGATTCCGCCCTAGAGCGCCAAAAAGCCCGCAAATTGCGGGCTCCTGGAAAGCGGGGGACCCAGGAATCGAACCTGGCGTTGCGGTTTTGGAGACCACCGTGTTACCGATACACCAGTCCCCCAGCGGGAGCTGAATTCTAGGGCCCTCGCGGCACGCCCCCCTGGCAGACCTCCCTGCGTCTAAATGCCTGGCGCAGCGCTCAAGCACCGCGTCTGCGATGCCGAAGCACGAATAGCACCCCTGCTTCTTGTGACAATGCGCACTTTCCTCCCCAACATCCGGCCCTACGCACGCGTCCGGCCAGACGCCGAGCGAGCCGCTGGGGCGCCTACGCGCCCGGGCTCCCAGGACGGCTTCACGCTGATCGAAGTGATCGTCAGCTCCCTGATGGTCGCCCTGATCGTCGTGGGCACCTTCACCGGCTTCCAGGTCGCCGACCAGTCCACTGCCCACGACAGGCTGCAGGACGTCGCCGCAGTGCTCGCCGCACAGTCTCAGGACCAGCTGCGCAGCGCGCCCGCCAGCGCCCTCGAGGCGCTCGCTATAAGCCCCCACACGTTCACCAAGGTCGAAGATGGCGTGACCTTCTCGATCAAGCAGGAAGCGCGCTTCGTCGGCGGCCCCGAAGGCGGCACCGGCTGCAGCGTGACCGAACACAAAAGCCAGATCACCAATGCCCTGCGCATCACCTCCACCGTCAGCTGGACCCACGCCAACAGCAACGCCAAACCGGTCGTCGAGACCGGCGTGGTGACACCGCCGACCGGCTCCGCGCTGGAGGTCGACGTGGGGAACGCCCCCGCCCCCACCGCTGGCGTGTCCGGCGTGTCCGTGATCGTCAAATACACGGCCGCGGGCACCTCCACCGTGTCCACGCTCGAAGGCATCACCACATCTGCCGGGTGCATCGTCTTCGGAGCTATACCGTCCATCGCCGCCACCGTCGAAATCCCGGAACAGGTTGGCTTCGTGACACCCAGCGGCAGCCAGACCATCGAACCCAAAGAAGTGGTCCTGGCGCCCAACACGACCACCTACTACGCCGTGGCCTACCAGCGCGGCGGCGCAATCCAAGCAATCTTCAAGTACAACAAATCGGCCAAATACGAACACCTGAACAACAAGAAAGTATCCGAAACCGAAAAAGTCATTCCAAGCGACACCTTCGTGGTCGCAAATGCCGACATGGAAAAGCCGCCAAAGTATGAGGTCGGCAGCACCCGCGGCGAATTCATCAGCGCCAGCGGATTGTACGAACCGCTTCCCGGCGTACCCCTCAAAACCGAACCGTACGCATACCTGCCAACGGCCACCTCGCCTGAGACGACCAACTATCCGCAGGGCGACCTCTTCCCCTTCCCCGAAAGCGAAGGCGAAGGCGGCTGGGAAGTCTACGCAGGCGACTGCAAGGCCAACGACCCCGAAACGCTCAAAGTTCCAGGGGTGGCAGTCGAACGCAAATGGATCACGCCCGGGGCGCCTGCCACGGAATTCAAAGAAGTGCCGCTCAGCCACCTGTCGCTAAACGTCTACAAGAACAGGGAAAGCGAAGTGGCGGCGCTCGGCTCCGAAGCGGTGAAAGACCTCGAAACCAAAAACAAACTCGTCGCGACGATCACGGACACGAGCTGCGCCAGCGTAGCTCCCAACAACGAGACCACTGTCAAAACCGAGCACAAACAGTACACCACCACCGAAGAAGCCGACGGCGGCCATCTCCAGTTCCCCTTCCAACCCTTCGGCGCCTACCAGCTCTGCGTGTACAACTCAGAAACGCAGAAGACGTACACGATCCTCGGCGAAGATCTCACCGTGGCCGGCTCGACAAAGAGCATCTACCTCCCACAGCATTCGCCCGAAGAAGCTAAAACGCTCAAAGAAGAAGAAGAAGCGAACGAAAAAGCGGCCGAAACGAAACGCAAAACCGAAGAAACGCAAGCTAGAGAAAAACGCGAAAAAGAAGAAGCGCCGGCTCGGGAAAAACGCGAAAAAGAAGAAGCCACGGAGAAGTCCACCCGCGAAAAACAGGAATCGGCCCAGAAAAAATGGGAAACTGAAGAAACGTCCCAGAAAGCCACCAAAGAAAAAGAAGCAACGGAAAAGGCCACGCGCTTGGCTAAAGAAAAAGAAGAACTCACAAAATGGGAAACCGAAGAAAAAAACGAAGAAAAAAAAGGTAAACACCTCAAACCCACCCTAGCCGAAAAAAAGAAAACACAGGAAACCACTCGGAAAAGCATCGAAGCTACCGAAAAAACGGCAGAAGAAAAACGCAAAACCGAAGAAGCCTCGACCAAAGCTACGAAGGAAAAAGAAGAAGCCGCTATAGCGACCCGCAAAAAAGAAGAAGAAGCGACCACCGCCACCAAGAAAAAAGAAGAAGAAGCCAAGGCTGCCGCCGCCAAAAAAGAAGAAGAAGCCTGGAACGCCAAAAAGGCCGAAGAAGCCACCAAAAAAAGCGCCCGCGAAAAACGCGAAAGCGAAGAAGCCAAAGAAGGAACCGGCGTATCCGTCGCATCCAAAAAGGGTGAATGCCCATGAGCCCCGTGCCCCACATCCCACCGCTGGGCGACGAGCGCGGCTTCTCGCTGATCGAACTTCTTGTCGCCATGGCAGGCGCCACCGTCGTCGTGACCGCAGCTCTTACCATCTACATTGTCGCGTTGCACCAGACCACCCGCATCGGCGACCGCGAGCAGGCCGACCAGACCGGCCGCACCGCCATGACTCATATTGTCGAAGAGTTGCACTCGAGCTGCCTGCAGAAGGAATTCACGCCGGTACAGCCCGAATCCACGCCTACGGAACTGCGTTTTCGCGATGCCGCGAGCAGCGCGGCGACGATCAGCTCGAGCAAAGCCAAACCGGAAGCCTACGAAGACCGCATCCTCTGGAAAAAAGAAAGCGGCCTGCAAGGAAGCCTCGTCGACGAACGCTATCCCGTCGAAAGCGGGACCCTTCCCAAGGAATTCAAATTCAACCAGACGACGCCGAGCGCCAAAGTCCTGCTTGCGACCAACGTCAGCCAGACGATCAAGGAAGCAAAGACGCTTCCGATTTTCACGTACTCCGAATACGCCGAAAAAGCAAGCTCTGGGTCTGAAACCACGGGAGTGAGTGCGTTGGAACCGATAAAACTCAAAGAAGGGGAAAAACTGACCACCGTGAGCGCCGCGGAAGTCGCCGCCGTGGAAGTCAACTTCACCGTTGCCGCACGCGAAGCGAACGCTTTTCAGAGCCACGAAGCGATCCCCTTCTCCAACGAGGTCGTCCTCGCCTTCGGACTGCCGGCCTCTGAAGCCAAGATCGAAGAGAAGCCATGCCAATGATCTACGCCATTCGCAGAGCTCTATGCCGGCTGCGCTCCGACGAGGGGTTCACCATGCTGGTCGTGCTCGGCGTGATGCTCGTCACGAGCGCGCTGCTGGTCGCCGCCTTCACGGGCTCAGGCGAGGACGTCACGCTGTCGCACAGGGACACGATTGAAAAGCAGGCGTACTACGCCGCTCTCGCGGGCGTCCAGGAATACGAGTACAAGCTCGAGTCCAACCCGGACTACTGGCAGACGTGCGAAGAACCGGCCGCCACGGTGTCGGCCTTGACCGCGGGCGAAGCCGACCAGCGTTTTGAAGACAAGATTCTCGTCGCGAGCACCGCGCCTTCGGGCACAACGAAATGCACGACGAGCAATCCCTTCGAAAGCGTGATCGAGTCCAAGGACCCGGTCGCAAACACGTTCCGCATTGAATCGATTGGCTGCGCGGGCGCGATCGAACTGACGAGCTGTGCTGGGCAGCCAGCGTCGAGCGTCGCGACGCGCAGGCTGATCGCGACCTTCCAAGTGACGGGCTTTTTGAACTACATCTACTACACGCAGTTCGAGGATCAGGATCCTCAGACATATCTCGCCGCCGAAGGGAGGACGCCTACCGAAGAACTCGAAGCGAATGCGTGCAGCGGAAAGTATCGCGCAGAACGTGAAAAAGAAGAAGCGGCGCATCACATCGAATGCCACAACATATACTTCGGCAGCAACGACGCGGTGAACGGCCCTATGCACACAAACGACACCGCCAATGTCTGCGGTGGCGCAACGTTCGGACGCAAAGGCCACGAACCACTGGACGTCGTCGAAATCGACCGGGGCGTCAACACGAGCTGCGGCGGGGGACCAGCCACGTTCTACACGGCCAAAGGCGAACCCGAAAAAGGCCAGGATCTGACCCCTCCGGAAAGCGATGCCAGCCTGAATGTCTACGTCGAAGCCGCCAACAGGTTCGAAGGCCGCACCGAACTTGAACTCAAAGGCACCACGATCCAGGTCACGACGCTGAACAGCTCAACCAAAGCGAAGGAAAGCAAAACGATCGAATGGCCGAAGAACGGCCTCATCTTCGTACGTTCGAAGGGCTGCAACTACGAATTCCAGCAGGAAGGGACCGACACGAGCCAGACCTACGAAGAAGAAGCCAACTGCGGCAGCGTGTACGTCCACGGGACGTACAGCAAATCGCTGACCATCGGCGCCGAATCGTATTTGATCATCAACGGCAACATCACCCCAACCGGCGTCACCAACGGTTCCGCACCGACCGGGACCACCGCTCTCGGGCTGATCGCCACCGACGACGTGCGCATCTACCACCCCTGCACCTTCAACAAAAACGGGTCCGAATCGCTGAAAGACCCCTGGATCTACGCGGCGATCCTGTCGACCGCCCACTCCTTCCTGGTCGACAACTACGCATGCGGCGCGGGCCTCGGGGAACTCAACATCTACGGCGCGATCGCGCAGAAGTACCGCGGGATCGTCGGCATTCTCGGCGGCAGCGGCTACGACAAGGACTACATCTACGACGAACGCCTGGCCACCGAGGAGCCGCCCTACTACCTCAGCCCCTTCAAAGCCGGCTGGAAAATCGTCCGCCTGATCTCGCCGTAGGGCTGTCGACCCCGTGCGCTTTCGCCGGCCCACGGGCGACCGGCGCGACCCTGCACGAATGCGGGCGAGAGGACTCGAACCTCCAAGGGCTAGCGCCCACCGGCTCCTAAGGCCGGCGTGTCTACCAATTCCACCACGCCCGCAGGGGCGCCCCAGAGCCTAGCTCGCAGGCCCGGCGATCGCTGACGACGCGGGTCTCGCCGCCCACGAGGACCGCGCCGGGCGATATGGTCATGTGGATCATGTCGTTCCAGCCCGCACAGCAGCGCCAGCCAGGCGTGGTCGTCACCCACCCCAACCGCAGCAAGCCGGTCGTCCAGGCCACGCGCGCGACCGTCGTCGTGCTGCTGCTCGTCAGCGCCGCGCTCGTGCTGATCGTGACCGTGGGCGGCTGGAGCGTGCTCGAAAGCGCCACCCCCGTGCAGATCGCCTACGTGGCGGTGTACCTGGTGTTCGCCTTCTTCGCGGCGCGCTGGAACCGCGGTGTGCTGCCGGTCGCGGCCGTGCTGGCGGTGCTGCTGGGCATCTTCGCGCTGGTGGCCGGCCCCAGCTGGTTCGCGCGAGACAAATCCGGCTTTGCGCAACCGGCGCTCAACGCGGGCCTGCTCGGCGTGCTCACGCTGCTGATCGTGCCCGTGCAGCTGCTTCTGATCACCTTCGCCATGCGCGGCTTTTCGCAAGGCTGGAACGTCGAGCTGGAGCGCAGCGATCCGGCAGCCGGCGAAGACCTGTACGCGCAACCGCCGCTGTACCCCGCCTGAACTCCGCCGTCCTGTCTGTGAGCTCCGCCGTCGCCTTTACAGAGGCGCCAGCGCTTGGAGTCGGCGCGCCTGCCATACACTGGAAAGCGGCGTGCGGCGGTGGCGGAACGGTAGACGCGGGGCCCTCAAAAGGCCCTGTCCGCAAGGGCGTGTGGGTTCGACTCCCACCCGCCGCACCTCAGCCGACGGGGGCGCTTTGCGCGGCGAGCGGCCCCGGCGAGCGGCCCGCTACCAACAGGGCTTGAACGTGGTGCCGTTGAGCGCGAGGTTGAAGCGCACGCCCATCATGCCCGCCGCGTTGTCTGACGTGCAGAAGCGCTTGGTCGGGAGGCTGTACTCGGCGTTGAGCACGGGCTTGCCGGCAGCCAGATACGGGTCGAAGTCGGCGCATTCGCTGAACTGGTTGCACTGCTCGGTCAGCGCGCCGTCGAAGTAGGGCTGAAGCTGGGGCGTCTGTTCGCCGTCGTTCTTCTGCAGGACGGCCATGCCCAGCGAGTGGACCTCGCCGGCGACCCACTCGTTGTAGGTCAGCTGCTCGGCGGCGGTCAGCGGGAAGCCGCTGTTGTTGGAATAGCCTTCGATGTTGTCGGGCTCGACCGCGTCAAAGCCCTTTTCTCTGCACATCTGGAAGCGCGCGGTCATGATCGGCTCGAGCACGCCCAGCTGGCGGATGTCCAGCCAGCGCTCGCCCGGCCAGCCGTTGGAGTGACCCAGCACGGACTTGGGAAACTCCTTGTAGTCGGGCCGGAAGTTCTCGGCGGTGCCGACGTCGATGTAGCAGATCACGTGCTTGCCCTGCGCGTGCAGCGCGGCGACCTCAGCGGCGCTGTTTTCGAACCCGTCGATGTCGTAGGCGGCCACGGGCTGGTCGTTCTTGACCGTGCCCTGCAGTTGCCAGTACCAGGTCAGGCGCTGAGACGGCTGCCACCACGAGCCGCCCGACGCCCCGGCCGTGGCTGCGCACAGCGCAAGGCCCGACAGCAGAGCCGCCGCGAGCGCCGCGACTGCGAGACGGTTGACGAACATAGACGAGCGGGATGCTACGCGACGAGCTCCAGCAGAGGCGCAGCAAGCGCGGACGGCGCCGCGAGGATGCCCCACGGCAGGTTCTCGCGCACGGGCAGCTCCAGCACCTCCAGGCCCGCCCGTTCGCACACGAGCGCGCCGGCGGCGATGTCCCACTGCTTGACCGTGCGCTCGAAGTAGGCGTCATAGCGACCTGCGGCGGTCCACGTCAGGTCCAGCGCGGCGCTGCCGAAGCGGCGAATGTCGCGCACCCGCGGGGCCAGCCGCGCGAGCACCTTGGCCTGCGCGGCGCGCACGTCTGAGTCATAGGCCAGGCCCGTGGCGACCATCGCCCGCGGCAGCGCCTGGTGCCCGGCCGCCTCTCCCCCCTCCACCGCGTCCCTGTGCGCGCCGACCAGCTGTGCCATGCCGGCAGGGCCGCTCAGCGTCGCGGGTCCACAGCGCGTGGCCGTGAACAGCTCCTGGCGATTTGGGTCAAAGACGGCTCCCGCGAGCGTGCCGCGCCGGTCGCGCACAGCCACGCTGACACACCACTGCGGTATCCCGAACAGGAAGTTGACGGTCCCGTCGAGCGGGTCGACCACCCAGCTCAGCCCGCTGGTGCCCTGCGCGTGATCGCCCTCCTCGCCGACGAAGCCGTCGTGCGGGCGCCGGGTGCCCAGCAGCTCGCGTATCGCGCGCTCGGAGGCCAGATCGGCCTCGCTGACAAGGTCTGTGGGCGTGCTCTTGCTGCTCACTTGACGCTCGGCGCCGCGGCGCGCTCGTTCGAGCAGCAGCGCACCGGCCATCTGCGCGGCCTCGACGGCCACCTGCAGGAGCGCGTCCTGGTCGCTTGCGTCGGGCGCGCCAGCCCCGGGGTCGCTCACGAGAAACCGGGCGGGCGCTGCTCGGCCCACGGCCTCTCGGACTCGACCTGCCCGGCGAGCGAGAGCAGCGTGGCCTCGTCGTTCGGGCGCCCGACGAGCTGGACCGCGCGCGGCAGCCCGTCGGTGGCGAAGCCGGCGGGGACCGACGCGGCGGGCTGGCCGGTGAGGTTCCACACGCTGTAGTAGGGCACCCAGCGCGCAACCGTGTTGAATGTCACGAGCGCGCTGCGCCCCTGCAGCCGGCCGATCGGCGGGGGGCCGACGGCGGTGGCGGGCGTGAGCAGC
>Ga0209420_1000477_pt1 | contig 21151 bp, 19 predicted proteins | sample BlaSpr_A8_OM1_O1_FD_187972 | JGI IMG/M metagenome (GOLD analysis project Ga0209420, IMG submission 187972) | Forest soil microbial communities from Thunder Bay, Ontario, Canada - Black Spruce, Ontario site 2_A8_OM1_O1 (SPAdes) (version 2) | ecosystem: Environmental > Terrestrial > Soil > Boreal...
TGGTCGGGACGGGCAGATTTGAACTGCCGACCCCTCGCACCCCAAGCGAGTGCTCTACCAGGCTGAGCCACGTCCCGACTAGGAAGGAACCCGCTGCTTCGCATCTACAGCGGATGGGGTTACCAAAGAAGTTTATCACCAGCGGCTCAGTTTCCGCCTACTTTGATTGTCAACTCCGCTTGCGTTTCGATTTGCGACCTGAGGGTTTGGGCGCGGGCCGGTGCGGGGCTTCTTCCAGGATGGCGAACTGGATTTTCTTCTCTACCGGATCGATGCGGTCGACCAGAACGCGAATCCTTTGCCCCAGGCTGTAAGTCTTGCGCGAACGCTGGCCAATAATCTGGCGCGTGTTCTCGTGGTAGGTGTAGAAGTCGTCGGTGAGCATATTCAGCGGGACCAGGCCTTCAACAAACAAATCGGTGAGTTCAACGAAGAATCCGAACTTGGTGACGCTGGTGATCAAGCCGTCGAAGTCCTCGCCTACACGATCTTGCATGAACTTAGCCTTTTTCCACTCCATCAGCTCGCGCTCAGCATCGTCGGCGCGGCGCTCGGACTGGCTCGACTCTTCGGCGATCTCGTGCAACTCCTCAACCTTGATGGGTCCGCCCAGCGGTGCGAGCGTTTCGCGGTGCGCGCCGTGGTCGCGGCGCTTCGACCAAGGCGTAGTGCCGGCGCCTTGCCGGCCCGACGTCGTCAAATCAGAGTGGTCCTCATCCTGTAAATGAGCCGGGGGGGCGCCGGCGCTACTGTCGCGAGCTGGAGAGACTCCAACCGGAACCTCGCCGTCATGGATCTCCGCCGAGTCGCGCAACACTTCTTTCAAGATGCGATGCACGATCAGGTCGGGATAGCGGCGGATTGGCGAGGTGAAATGTGTATAGCTGGTTGCCGCAAGAGCGAAGTGGCCCAGGTTCTCTTCCGAATAACGTGCCTGCTTGAGCGAGCGCAGCATCAGGTAGCTCAGGATGCGCTCTTCCGGTTTACCTGCAATCTTCGCGGCCAGCTTCTGGTACATGCGCGGGGTGATGTGCACGTCTTTTGGTATCTCAATCTGACGCACTTGCTTGCCGGTGCCGCGGGTAGAGCGGCGATCGGTCTTGAGTTGCACGCGGTGAATGGGCAGCGGGCCCACACCCAGCGAATATCCAAACGTCGCGGCGATCACCTCGAAATCATAAACGCGCTTGGCGTCCGGCTTTTCATGAACTCGATATAAAGACGCGATGCGTTTCGATTCAAGATAGTGCGCAACGCACTCGTTGGCGGAAAGCATGAACTCCTCGATCAGACGATGAGCGATGTTGCGCTCCGAGCGCGTGATGCTCTTCATCAGTCCAAATTCGTCAAACTCGATGACCGGCTCCGGCAGATCGAAGTCAATCGACCCGCGGCGCTGGCGTTTGCGGTTGAGAATCAGGGCGAGATCGCGCATGAGTTCAAAGGTGGGAACGAGCGTTGCGTAACGCTCACGCGCGGCAGCATCGCCTTCGATCACCGCGTTGACCGCGGTGTAAGTCATGCGCTCAAATGATCGGATCACGCCTTTGCACAGCTCATAGCCGACAATTTCACCACGGGAATCGATCCGCATCACGCACGACACCACCAGCCGGTCGACCTGCGGACGCAGACTGCAGATGCCGGTCGAAAGTTCAAGCGGCAACATCGGCACAGCACGGTCGGGAAAATAGACGCTCGTGCCGCGCAGCCGCGCTTCCTGGTCGAGCGCCGAATCAGGCGTGACGTATTGCGCGACGTCGGCAATATGGACTTGCAACTCGAAATCGCCGTCGGCGAGATTACGCACAGTGACGGCATCGTCGAAATCGCGCGCGGTCTCGCCGTCGATGGTGACGATGGGCAGAGGACGGAAGTCTCGGCGTCGTGGTAATTCCGTCGCCGGGATGACGGCTGGAATATCTTGCGCTTCTTCCAGCGTGGCCGCGGGAAAATGATGCGGTAAATGAAACTTGCGGATGGTGATTTCAACATCGACGCCGAAGTCGTCCTGCCGGCCTAAAATCTCGATCACGCGTCCGCGCGGATTTTGCGTGGGTGTAGGCCAGTCAGTGATTTCAACGTCTACCACCACGCCTTCAAGATCATCCCATTCCGAGCGGCGAGCCGCCTCGTCGCCCAGCACGCGGTCGACGGTGTTTTTTCGTAGCGCCGGCGTCCCGCCGGCCTTTTTGGAAATAGCCGCCGAGGACGGCACCACAACTTCGGGATACTCCATGCCTGGCGGAATCACGATATCCATCGTGATCTTGCTGTCGATCGGTTTCACGGAATTGTGGCGGTTGCCGTAGTGAAAAATCCCCACCACCGTGGGATGTGCTCGCACCACCGGCCGCACGATGCGGCCTTCAGCGCGCCCATCGGGACGAACCGCCATAATGTCGACCAGCACGCGGTCGCCATGCATGGCGTTGCCGATGGCGTGGGGCGCGATGAAGATATCTCCTGCCAGCCGCGATTTAAGCGACGCACTCAGCGAACTCGCGTCGGGGATGACGAAGCCAAAGCCGTCGCGGTGCATGCTGAGGCGTCCAATGACAAGGTTCTTGTCCGCGGCGGCTTGAGGCAGGGCGTAGCGATCGGAATTAAGCTGAACCAGTTCGCCCGTAGCGACCAGCTTCTGAAGATGCGAGTCGAGGTCTCCGCGGGCGTCGCCATGCAGGCCGAGTTCGCGCACCAGTTGCTTGAATCCGGCGGCACGCTTAGGCTGGCGGGCGATGTGTTTCAGGATGGTCGAGTCGGAAAGCATGCGGAAGGTGTGAGCTATCAGCCCCTTCGCCTGACGCCTCAGGGCAGGCTAAGATCAGCCCTCAGGATAACCGAAGGACTCGAGACCGTGCAGCGGACTGCTGACGAATCCTCGCTTCTACCACGTGTCCCCGCCGCCGCGTGGCGGCCACACGCCGAGCGCGCGCCGGATCATCGCGATCTGGCCGGTATGATAACTGTTGTGAGCCACCGTCTGCCAGAGCACAGCCTCAAGCGTTCCCGCGAGTTTCGTATCGCCGTCGTGCACCGTTTCAAGCTGGCGCTGCATTTCTTTCAGAGAGGATTTCGTCAGCACTATGAAATCAGCGAGCAGGCCGGCAAAGCGTTTCCGTAGCCGATCCCAATCTTGCGCATCATCTTGCACATCGGAGCGCGACGGCGCAGGCGGAAAGCTCTCCGAGGAATGTTCCGGATACGCTGGCCGCTCGCCGCGAATGCGGCGCTGCTCGTAGTCCATCCAATAATTCATGTGGAAGACAAGTTGTCCGATGGAGTGAGGAAAGGCTTCCACGTGGCGCACCGCCAGTTCGGCAGAAAGATCCTCAACGCAGGCCAGCGGATCCGCGTGAGCACCTTTACCGTGCAGCAGTTCAGTCAGTGCGCGTGATGACATGGAAAATCAGGTCCTAGGTCTCAGGTGTTAGGTCTTAGGATACTGGCACCAGTTCCCTGATGTCGGGGACCCGAAGCCTAAGACCCAAGGCCTACGATCCGGGAGCTACGACTGTCCCGCAAAATATTTCTCTTCCAGAATCCTACGATGATGCAGTTCATGCCCCGCGATTATGTAAGCCAGAGCCCGCACGCTCACTTCATTTTTATTGGCAAGACCGCGGCGCATCCACGCCGCTTCGTCGAGATTGCGCAACAGCGAAATCGTTGCCCGCCGCACGGCGATGAACTCCTCGACCAGGTCGGCCACGGGACGCTGCGCAAAACCACCGTTGCGGACGTATCCGTCCTGCTCAAAGCCTTCCAGAGGCGTGGCGTCGGCCCGCGCAATGCGCAAGGCGCGGTAAGCGAAAATGCGCTCGGTATCGCAGATGTGGCCGAGGACTTCTTTGGCGCTCCACTTCTCCGGCGCGTAGCGGAAGTTGCCTTCTTTCTCGTCGCGGCACGAGAGCAGCAGCATCATTTCGCGGCGCTGCTGGTCGAGCGTACTGAGAATGTCTTCTCCCTGCACTGGAGAGACATAGCGCTCGTAATAAGGCGCGTATTCGCCCGCCTGCGGTCGGGCAACAGTAACGGAGGACGGGGTTATCACGGCTGGCTCCAACATGTTCTTGCTCCTGCGGGGCTGGATTGCATCTTCGACAAATCTTCGATGCCAAAGAGCATACTCCGACCAGCTGTGAAACTGGTATCCAAACGATATTTTTTCGGGAGTCCTTACACGGTTGCAGAGCACAAACGATAGGGCATGACAAATCGATGGCAACTTGGGAACGTTCGAATCCCGTACCAAAGTAGGAAACTCTGTTGAAAATAAAGGCTTTTCCACAGCGCTCATTTTGAGACACCGGAGTACAATTCGGTTTGGTCACGCAAGTGCGGCACGAGACCTCTAATCCCAACCAGGAAAGGAACTTTTCATCCATGTGGAAGCCGACGAATCAGCCTCAGACCCCCGGACGGCCAGCCGAGCCAGAGCGTCCAACTACGTCTACCCCGAATGCCCCTGCCATGATGGCGAGCGAGCCCGCCGCCGGGCCGCGTCCGGCCGCTACTACCACTACCACCGCGGACCAGGCAACGATCGGCAAGTCGCTCGTTATCAAGGGCGAGGTAACTGGATCGGAATCTCTCTATATTGATGGCCGGGTGGAAGGTTCGATCAACCTTTCCGGCAATCGCGTAACCGTCGGCCGCAATGGCGTGGTCGCGGCTAACATCAATGCCCGCGAAATCGTGGTGCTCGGCAAGGTTCGCGGCAACCTGACCGCCAGTGATCGCGTGGATATCCGCAGCGACGGCTCACTCACCGGTGACGTGGTAGCAGCGCGCATCTCCATTGAGGACGGCGCCTACTTCAAGGGCGGCATCGACATTCGCAAGGGCGGCCAGCCTACGCAGCAAAAGGCCAACGGCGAAGACAAGAGCGTTACCATGCCTGAGCCCGCAGCAGCGGTCGGCGCCCGCGCATAGGTTCGCTTTAGCGACGTCTCGCGGGTTTCGAAAGAAAGCGTTTCGAGAGCCGGTTTCGAAAGCGAGTTTCGGAAGAAAGATCAGCGGCGGAATTCGCAGGACGTGCGAATGTCCGCCGTTTTGTTTTACTATCCGCTTTACGGCTGCGTTCCAGATCCCAAAATCTCCTTGCTCTCGCCTTCCGCCACCGCAGGATAAGCTGTCGTCTTCCGTCGGCGCAGGTCGTTGGGCAATTGCGACTTCAGCAGCCACAGTCCCACAGCGGCCGCCGCTGCCCACGTGACCGAAATCAAACTTAGCCGCAGCAGGTCAGCGATGCGGCTGCCTTGAGCCGATACAAACGGCGCGACACTTTTTGCCACTCCCAGGCTCATAGCTCCGGCGACCACCGCAGTTATCGCGGACTTTCCCAACTCATCCCAGCGCAGCGTCCGCAGCGAAACCAGTTTGCGGTAATGCAGCAGCAGGGCGAGTGCGAGCAGGTTCGCTCCAATACCAATATCGGAGGCCCACGCCAGCCCGACGACTCCATACCGGTGGAAGAGCAGCGAATACACCGGCAACGAAGCGCTCGTGATCACCGTCACTGCAGCCATGGGAGTCAGGGTGTCGCCGGAAGCGTAGAAAGCGCGGGCATATAGTCCCTGCGCCGACCAGAGCGCGAGCGACAGCGAGAACCAGAAGAAATACACAGCCGTGGTTTGTGTGTCTGAGACCAGGAACCTTCCGCGGCGGTAGACCAGGTCGATCAGCGGGAAGGCAGCGGCCATCATCCATCCCGTCGCGAGAAACGATGCGGCTGCTACGCGGTAGACAGAATCATTTACCGTCGTGGCAAATTCCTGCAGGCGCTTCTCGTTGAACAGCCGCGAAAAAAACGGCAGCGAGGCTTGACCCGTTGCCTGCCCGAGGACGGCAATCGGCACCGCGAACAACCGCTTGGCATAGTTCAGGCGCGCGATGTCGCCAATTCCGCTGGAGGCGTAGTGGCGCAAAATCCAATCGTCGGCCGTCACCAGCGAAACTCCAAGCATCAGCGGCACGGACAGCTTTACCCATTCGCGAAACGCCGGATTGCTAATCTCGAACGAGGGACGGTAGCCCGTCCCAATGCGCGCCGCGCCAATCACGCTGGCCAGAAACGGACCGACAATGCTCCCCACTAGCGCGCCATAAGCCAGCGAGGCGATCCCGAAATGGCGTCCGCCAATCACTCCGCCAGCAATAATGAGTATGTTGTAGAGCAGCGGCCCGAAGGCGGGGAAAAGGAACAGGCGATGCGAGAGCAGCACGGCCGACACTACTCCACCGACGTAGAAGAAGATCTGCGCCGGCAACAGAATGCGGGTCAAGCGGACGGTCAGATCTACTTGCGCCGGCGAGAAACCATGAAACATCCAGCGCACGAATTGCGGCGTGAAGATCTCCGTGAAAATGGTGCCGGCAATCATCACCGTACTCATAACAGTGATGACGATGGAGAAAGTCTTCTGCGCGTCCGCGTCCCGCTTCTCCGCAAGAAACCGCGTATAGATCGAGATGAATGTAATGGAAGCCGCACCCCCGGCCACGATGTAGTTGAGCCAGTCGGGCAGGGTGAAGGCGGCGACGTAGGCGTCGGTCTGCGGTCCGGCGCCGAAAGCATAGGCGATATAGGCCTCGCGGACGTAACCGATCACCCGCGACAGCATCACCGCCGACATCAGCAGCAACGTGGCCGAGAAAGCCGTGTGCTGGTGCGAGGGACGGAAGAACCGTAGAAGTCTGGTCATGGGCCGCAGATTTACGTGCGCGGGACGCGAATTTCCTTCAAAGCGTACCAGAGGCTCGCATCCGCGACGGAGTTTATCCTCCGAATCGGACTGCGATGGTTCCTTTATTGACACGGGAGTGGACAATCTGGCGGAGAAAAGGCCGCTCCAGCAAGCGCATCCGGCAGATGACTTCCCGCTATAACGAACTGCGAAAGAAAGACTTGCCAGTAGATGTGCAGTTGAGCCGCATTTGATCCCCAGTGCATTGCTCCGACGGTCCGCTCCCGTCAAAGTGAGTCCGGCTGCCGGCCCTGGGTGCCTAAGACCTAACCCAAGACCCAAGACCACCGCGACCTGGAGGTAGACATGCTAATCCGATCCCTAACGAGCCCCTGTTCTAAACCCATGACCGAGTTTTGTGAGCAAGTGAACCCGCGCGTCCTCTTGGAAATGAGACGGTCGCGACCGTTCCCCGAAATGCAGCGAGTGCAAGAAAGCTGGGTTGCGGCGCATGAAAACCGTGCGCTGTTGTGGCTCGCCGCGCGTACACCGCAATGGATCGGCTCCGACCATCTCACCGGTTTGGGACTGGCGGCGCAACTCGCAGCGGGCGCGTGTTACATGCTTGCAGCGTGGAACCGCTATGCGCTGCTCGGAGTGATTGTCTGCCTGGCGTGGAACTGGCTCGGAGACTCGCTCGATGGAACGCTAGCCCGAGTGCGACAACAGTTGCGTCCGCGTTACGGCTTTTATGTCGACCATATGGTCGATAGCTTCGGCGCTCTTGCCCTGATGGGCGGCCTCGCCTTGTCTGGCTACATACATCCTTGGATTGCAGTCGGCTTGCTCGTTGCGTTCCTCATGCTCTCGATCCAATCCTATCTGGCGACCCACGCTCTCGGCGAGTTCCATCTGTCGTTCTGGCGCTTTGGTCCAACCGAGCTGCGCATCCTGCTGGCCATGGGAAATCTGGCGCTGCTGTGGAAGCCACAAGTCCATTTTCTCGGCGGATATTACAAGCTCTTCGACCTGGGAGGAACGATTGGCTTGGCCGGAATGTCGCTGATGGCCTTATTCTTCACCGCACAAAACACAGCGCGGCTCTATCGCGAAGAGAGGATCGACGAAGAGATCGCCCGAGAGAGGAGCGCCAAGTGATAACCCGAACCGGAGACAACCCAACGGCGACCTTCCGCCTCCTTCACGGGAGAAAGTCGGTCGGCAGTCGCGAGAATGTCGCTCGGCGCGCAACCGCCGTGCGCTGGTTGAAATTCAACCTCGTAGGCGCACTCGGGATCGCAGTACAGTTGGCGGTCCTGCTCGGATTGAAGAGCGGCTTCCATCTCAACTATCTGCTGGCGACAGTGCTGGCGGTGGAAGCGGCGGTCTTGCACAACTTTCTCTGGCACGAACGTTATACGTGGGCAGACCGGCTGGGGCCGTCATGGCGGAAGTCGCTGCCGCGGCTGCTGCGTTTCAATCTTGCCGCCGGCGGAGTTTCCATCGCCGGCAATCTGGCGCTGATGAAACTGTTGGTCGGCGTGGGCCATGTGAACTACTTGATCGCGAACGGCGCCGCCATTGCATCCTGCTCGCTCTTGAATTTCCTGGTAAGTGATGCGTGGATTTTTGAGAGTGAAGCCAAGCACGCGCAGGGAAAGCTTGCCGTACCGAGCAAATGATTCCATACTCGAACCATGCCGGGGCGGAGCGCAACCGTGAAATGGCTGCTCGTGGTGGCGCTCGAAGCATTGTGCGTGGTGTTTTCCCCCGCGCAGACCGCTTCATCGTCGCCTTCCCCAGCTCGCCCCATCGCCGCTCAGAAGCTCACCGTCATCGTCACCGACGAAAATGGACTGGCCGTCAGCTCCGCCCGAGTGCAGTTACAGCCGCCGCCGCCCGCCCTCCCGCTGCGTTGCGGCACCGATTTCGCCGGCCGTTGTGAATTCACCGACCTGTCGCCTGGAACTTACGAATTGCGTGTCGAACAAACCGACTTCTATGCCGCAGTTCAGTCCGACGTGCAAGTCGGCGTCACCGCCAATGTAGATGTAACTCTTTCCCATCAGCGAGAAGCACGCGAAGTCGTGAACGTGGTTGAATCCGCACCGGCCATCGACCCCGAGCAAATTTCCACCAAAGAGGAGCTCAGCGGCGACGAACTTCTCGATATTCCTTATCCAGGTCCGCACGATTACCGCAACGCCCTGATCTTCATGCCTGGAGTTACGCCTGATGCCTACGGTCAGGCGCATATAGCGGGCGCTGAGACCTACCAAACGCTCCTGGTCCTGGACGGTTTCAACGTGACCCAGCCGACAAACGGCGCTCTCGTGGTGCAGACCAGCATCGATTCCTTCCGCTCCGTCGCGGTCACTCCAAGCCGCGAGCCCGCCGAGTTCGGCAAGGGCTCCGGCGGGGTGATGGCCTTGAACACCCGCATGGGCAACGACCACTTCCGCTTCCTCACGACCGACTTCATTCCCGCGCCGCAGGACGTCAAAGGCATTTCGCTTGGCAACTGGACTCCCATCTATACAATGTCCGGCCCCATCCGCAAAGGAAAGATGTGGTTTTTCGATGCGCTCGACGGCGAGTACGACAACTACATCACCAAGCAACTGCCGTCTGGCGCCGACTTTGACCACGTCTGGCGCATCGACAACCTGGTCAAACTGCAATCCAATCTCACCACCCGCAACATCGTCACGGCCAGCTTCCTGTCGGATTACTTTCACGATCCGAACGCGGGAATGGGGTTTCTGACGCCTCCGCCGACCACTCCGAGTGAAGTCGAAACCGCCTACCTCGGCTCGCTCAAGGATCAATACTATTTCCGCGGCGGCGCGTTGCTCGAGACTGGAGTCGGCGGCGACCAGTACAACCTGACGTTCGCTCCTCATGGAGACGCCGGTTACATCGAGACGATACTGGCAACTGGCGGAAACTACTATCTGCACGAAGATTCTTCCGCGCGCCGGCTGCAGGCCCTGGCGAACCTCTACCTTCCGCCGCATCAGTGGCACGGCCGCCACGATATCAAGCTCGGCACCGACCTCGACCGTCTGAATTACGACGCGCAGTTCCTGCGCCAGCCGATCTCGTTTGTGCAGTCGGGGCCGCTGCAGCCCTGTTCCACTGATGCGAATGGACTTCCTGTCGTGCCTGAGCCAGCTTGCGCGCGCTATTCGATTTTCTCCGGCGGCAGTTACTCCACCATTTACAACAACGAGGCCAGCGCCTATGCCGAGGATCGCTGGCTGATCACCAACCGTCTGCTCATCGAGCCGGGCGTGCGTTTCGATTGGGATGAAATTGTTCGGACGCCGCTGTTTTCGCCGCGTCTGGCCGGCACGTATATTTTCGACGACGAGAGCAACACCAAGCTCTCAGCGGGAATTGGGATAACTTACGACGCGACCAGCCTGGGATTGATCCATCAAGCCCTCGACGGGCAGAGGGTCGATTATTTCTTCGATGCGAACGGTTGCCCGCTGGAAGCGAGCGGCCAGAGTGTTCCTTGCACGGGTCTGCCACCCGGCATACCCGAGCCCGCGCCGATCCCGTTGCCAACCAACTTTGTCGTTGACCGCAACACGCTCGCTGCCCCGCGCTATCTGAACTGGAGCATCGGCCTGGAGAAGAAACTGCCGCAGGCCATCTTTCTGAAACTGGAGTTCATCGAGAAACGCGGCGTGCACGGCTTTGCCTACAACACCCTGAACGGCGCGGTAGACGGCAACTTCTTTCTCGAGAACCAGCGCGATGACCGCTACGATGCTTTCACAGTCAGCTTGCGCCACCGCTTCCGGCAGCACTACGAGATCTTCGGCGCCTACACGCGTTCCCGTGCGCACACCAACCAGGTGTTCGATTTCAGCGTGGATCTCCCCGTGCTGAGCCAGCAGATGCCCGGTCCGTACCCCTGGGATGCGCCCAACCGCTTTGTCGGATACGGCGTCGTGCCGTTTTTCAAGCTGCCCATCGTCCACAAACTCGATCTGGTTTATTCCGCCGAAGCACGCACCGGTCTTCCCGTCAACGCAACCCTGGAGACAGGAGAAATCGATTCGTCCGATCCTCCCGGAACTTTTCGCTTTCCCACCTATTACACCGTAAACCTGGAGTTTGAGAAACGCATCCATCTGTTCGGCCGCTATTGGGCGGTGCGCGCCGGCTTCGACAATGTCACCAACCATCCCGACCCCCTGCTGTCCAACGGCATCATTAATCCACCGACCCAGCCGGTCCCGATCTTCATCGACGGCAATGGCCGCGCCCTCGACGGACGCATCCGCTACCTGGGCAAACAGTGATTCGCAAGCCTGATTCTCAAATCCTGACTCTCAGTGCCTGATTCTCAAATCTTAAGCACAACCTTGCCGTAATTCTTACCTTCCTGCAGCAGCTTGTAAGCCTCCACCGCCCGCTCGAGCGGAAACACTTCGCCGATCACTGGGGCCAGCTTGCGTTGCGCGATCCATTCCGAAAGCTGCTTCCACGCCGGTTCCATGATCTCGCGCTTCTGCGACAAATAAGTCAGCCAGAGGCCCTGCAAGCTCGCGGATTTCGCATATAGCGCCCGCACATCGAGTTGTGGCGGCTTGCCGGTTGCGGTGCCGTATTGGATCACGCGTCCAAAGTCGCGCAAACAGCGCAAACTTTTCGCAGTGTGTTCCCCGCCCAGCATTTCGAACACCGCGTCCACTCCTTCGCCGTCGGTCAGGTTCTTCACGACTTCTTCATAGTCGTGACGCTTGTAGTTGATGCCATGCTGCAGGCCAAGTTCTCTCACGCGTGCCAGCTTCTCGTCAGTCGATGAAGTCCCGTACATTTCGACGCCCAGGATGCGGCCGATCTGCACTGCCGCCGTGCCCACCCCTCCGGCGACGGCGTGAATCAGCACGCGCTGAGTTTTGCCGGCCACCGGCGCCTCCGTCATCCCTGCCTGCCAGTAGCCGAGGTAGGCGGTGAAGTAGTTCACGGGGAAAGCGGCGGCTTGTTCGTCGGTCCAGTGCTCGGGAACGCCCCACAGCATATGCGAATAAGCGGCAGTTTTCTCAGCGAAGGCACCCCACTGGGTATAGCCCATTACGCGGCCCCCGCTGTTTTCTTCTACGCCCGCGAATTCGCGGCCGGCAATCAGCGGTGGCGCAGGTGTTCCCGGGTAGCCGCCTTGAGCCGTCATGAAGTCAGCAAAATTCACCCCTCCAGCGGCCACGCGAACCAGCGTTTGTCCCGGCTTGAGGACGGGTTCGGCGGTGTCCTGGATCGCGAGTGCATTCGGACCAGACAGGCTGGTGATCATCAAAGCTTTCATGAAGCGAGTTTAGCAGGACGAATCTCTGGCCGCAGATTCACAGGGCAGGCGTCACGCCCAAGCTGACTGCGGAGAATGATTACTCCGTGATGCCGACAAGAGCGTACCTGCGGGTTTTATTGTCGGGGAAAATGATTTCGTAATTTCCATAGACGTCGTAGGTGTGAAGATCTTTCACCTTGGGTGGCAGGGCCTTGGCCTTGTAGTCGCCCGGTATTAATAGAGAGTTCTCAACATCGATGCCCTCCAGCTCACATTTTTTCCCATCGAGAAGGACCTTCAGCCTGATCGCTCCCCGGCTGTTGACGTGCGACGAACTGACGTGGACTTTGATCGTGTAGTCGGCGGGGTTGGGCTCTGAACCTGCCCAGGCCAACGCGGTGCACAGCAGCAGAACAACGAGTGGAATTTTCTTCGTCGTTTCCTCATCAATTCCGTTTTCGGACACGCATAGTTTACAAACATGCCGCGACAGCAAAAGTTGCGTTGATGCAGCTGCAATCCCGAGTTTCTTAGCCGGTCATTTGCCGTCAGGTATATACTTCCGGCGTAGGTTTACCGAGGTCTCCCGGCGCGCCTCCAAGGGCCGGGACGGGGCGTACATTCATTCCCCTAATTCTTGCGCGCCCCGCATGCTGAATTGCCGATTCCCGCCTGAGGCGGCGAGGAGATGGCACCGGTGCATCGCGCCAGATGTTTAGCGGAAGGCATCCGGGGGAGGTTATATTGTGGATTTGATTCTTGTACGTCTTCTTTTTGTCATCGTAGTTGCAGGCACTTGTTACGTTATTGGTCCTTTCGGATTGCCTCGCAACCTGGATGCCGGAATCGGCGCGCTGGTTGGGGCAGGAATCATTCTGTTCGAATGGAAGCTGCGCGCGGTGAGCCTGAAGCGGCTGATCGGCGCGGCCATTGGGAGCCTCCTCGGCATCTGCGGCGCCTACCTGTTTGCCCTGGTCATTCGCAGCAGTGTGCCCGCCGGCAATACCCAGAGCTTTCTGCAAATCCTTGTGATGCTGCTGATGGCCTATGTGGGACTGATCGTGGGCGCAAGCAAAGGTGATCTGCTGAACCTGGCTGCTCTGGGCGGCGTTTTTGGCGGCGAGAAGCAAGGCAAGAAAAGCTATAAGATTCTCGACACCAGCGTCATCATCGATGGCCGCATCGCTGACATAGCCGAAACCGGATTCCTCGACGGCATCATCGTCACTCCGCAGTTCGTTTTGCGCGAGCTGCAACTCGTCGCCGATTCAGCCGACTCGCTCAAACGCAACCGCGGCCGCCGCGGCCTCGACGTTCTCCAGCGCCTGCAGAAGATGGCCACGCTGTCGATCCAGATTGTGGAGGACGACTTCCCTGCCGTCCGCGAAGTCGATCTGAAGCTGATCGAGCTGGCTAAAGTTTACGAAGGAAAGATCATCACCAACGATTTCAACCTGAACAAAGTGGCGCAACTGCAGGGCGTAGAAGTGTTGAACATCAACGAGCTGGCGAACTCGCTCAAGCCCATCGTGCTGCCCGGCGAGATCATGAAGGTATTCATCCTGAAAGAAGGCAAGGAATACAACCAGGGCGTCGCCTATCTCGATGACGGCACCATGGTAGTCGTCGACAATGCTCGGAAGATGATCGGCAAAACCATCGACGTCTCGGTCACGTCGGTGCTGCAGACGACAGCGGGGAAAATGATCTTCGGCAAGTGGGACGAACGCGCCTTTGCGCGCACCAGCGGCGTGGTGCCGCCCATAGTGCCGCCAATCCCCAGTGCGCCGGGGCCTGCAGCGGTAATCCCGAACACACTCGTCGAGACCAAGCCCACCCCGCCGTGAGGGTGGAGCAGGCCTTCTAGGCCTGCGTTATAAGGTAGGCCTTCGGATTGGGCTCCCCTGAGGTAAGACGGCGATTGACCGTCTTCTCCAAGCGCCGTTACGGGGTGCTCGGCGGTGAATTGCTTCTGGATTTGAACTCCCTGTCCTGCGCCCGTATACTTACTGCCCGCTATGAAGGTGGTCGTAATCATCCCGGCTGCGGGCCTTGGAACCCGCATGGTGCCCGTGCCCGTCGGTGCTAAGGGCAAGCGCAAGGCGTCTCCCTCCAAGCAGTTCACCGAACTCGGTGGCACGCCAATTCTCATCCACACGCTGCGCAAGTTCGCCGCCGTCAACGTGGTGAACGAGATCTGGATTGCTCTGCGGGAAGGAGAGATTGCAGGATTCCGCGCGCGACTCGGGATCGAAGCGCGCGATGTGCCGAATAAAGACGTCCTGAAGAAGAAAATAGAGCTGGTCGTCGGCGGCGAACATCGCCAGCAGTCGGTGGGGAACGCACTGAACGCGGTTGCAGCCGCGGCGCATGACGATGATATCGTTCTCGTGCACGATGCCGTGCGCCCGTTTGTGACCCGCGAAATCATTCAGGAAGTGATCGATGCGGCCCGGAAATATGGCGCGGCGATCGCCGCTCTGCCCGCGGTAGATACGGTGAAACAAGTCGAACGCACAGCCGAAGGCGCGCTGATCAAGGCCACAATCCCGCGCGCCGGAATTGTCCTGGCGCAGACCCCGCAAGGCTTTCGTTACGGCGTGATCAAGAAGGCATTCGATGAGGCGTCAGCGGACGGCTTCCTCGGCACCGACGAGGCTTCGCTGGTGGAACGTTCAGGCCACGAAGTGGCAGTCGTAATGGGCTCGCCGCGAAACATCAAGATCACAGCCCCGGCCGACATGGAACTAGCGGAGTTCTACTTAGGGAAATGAGCCACGGATTTTCACGGATTCTCACGGATCAGGGTCATTACTGCGGGGTAGACTCGCTGGTGATGGACTCACTACCGTCTGCGCTGAAACATTCCGAATTAACCGAGAAGATCATCGGAGTTCTTTACGATGTGTACAACGAGCTCGGGCATGGATTTCTGGAATCGACCTACGCAGAAGCGCTGAGTGTGGCCTTGGAGGACATAGGCCTGGGCACTGCGCGTGAGGTGCCCGTGCCAGTGTGGTTCCGTGGAAGAAAGGTCGGGCAGTATTACGCTGACCTGATTGTTAACGGCGTAGTTCTCCTCGAGTTGAAAACTGCAAGAGCCCTCGAATCTGCACACGAGGCGCAACTTCTGCACTATCTCCGCGCGACCGAAGTCGAGGTTGGCTTGCTGCTGAACTTCGGGCTGCGCCCCCAGTTCCGCCGGCTCCTCTTCGACAATGCGAGAAAAAGGATCCGTGAGAATCCGTGCGAATCCGTGGCCAAGGCTTCCGCATGAGAATTGGCCACGGATTTGATTCGCACGAATTTCGTGAGGGCATTCCGCTGAAGATTGGCGGCATCGCTCTTGCCCACGAGAGGGGACTGGGCGGGCACTCCGATGGCGACGTGCTGCTCCACGCGATCACCGACGCGCTGCTCGGAGCTGTCGCTGCGCCTGATATTGGGGCACTGTTCCCGCCGTCTGACCCGAAGTGGAAAGATGCGGACTCCGCAATATTTCTGCGCGAAGCGCTCAAACGCGTGCACCGCGCGGGATACGGCGTGGCAAACATCGATGCCAGCCTGATCCTGGCTGCACCTAAGATTGGACCCCACGCTGTGGCCATTCGAGTGCATGTGGCGAAACTCTTGGGAGTGCGCTCCGATTGCGTCGGGTTGAAGGCGAAGACTCCAGAAGGGTTGAATCTGGAGAACGCCGCGCTTGCGCATGTGGTCGTCTTGCTGGAGAAGCGTCCCAAGAAAGCGCGGAAGAAGACGGCGCGGACGAAGAAAGCCCGCGCGAGGACCAAGTAGCCTTCGCATCTCGCCGCTCAGTGTTGGGCCGCCTTGATCAGAGCGCGGAAGATGGCGCGAGAAGCTTCGTCTTCGTTGACGGAGCGCTCAGGATGCCATTGCACTGCCAGCACGAAGTGATCGGGATCAGTTCCTTCAAGGGCTTCGATGATGCCGTCGTCGGGGCAGCGGGCGGAGATATACAAGCCATCGCCGATGGTGTGAGCCGACTGATGATGCGAAGAGTTCACGGGAATCATGCTCTTGCCGCTTCTGCTCAGGATTTCTCCCAGCTTTGAATCGCTCTCGATCTCAACTGTATGTGCGACCGGGACTGTCCGTCCCGCTTCATGGTTGACCTTCGTGCGCAGATCTTCCGGCAGGAAATCCGGGATGTGCTGAATGAGCGAGCCGGCGCGGTGGACGTTCAGGCTCTGCAGGCCGTAGCAGATGCCGAGAACTGGCTTGCGCCCGCTGTAGGCGTCCTGCAGCAGAAGCTGGTCGACGGCATCGCGGCGCGGGTCGGCGGCTGCGGTGTGAGGTGAGTGCTGCGCGCCGAACTTCGAGGGATCGACGTCGGCCTTGCTGCCGGGCAGCAGCATGCCGTCGCAGGTCTCCATTATTTTCAAGACTTCGAGCTTCATCACTTCGGCTGAGGTCTGGTCGAGCGGGATCCGGACTGGCTCGCCTCCGGCCTGCTCTACGCCGCGCTCGTACTGGGGGATCGCTCGCTCGGCATACTCACGATCGATCGAGTGCGGCATGGGGATGGCGATTCGGGGTCGTGGGTTAGTTGGCAATCAGCTCATCCTCTCGTATCAGCCAACCCCTCAAGCGCGGCCAGGGTTTTCGACTGGCGGTAGTGGCGGATTTCCGTGATGAGCGCGAGCACGAAGATGATGCTGGCTGCGACTGCGGCTGCGGGCAGGGCGATTTGGCGGTAGGCAACAGTCATGTTAGGGCGCACTCCGCGCAGAGCGGACACGACCACGGTCCCGATGATGCCGAGCAGGAGGCTGACGGCGAACGAGAGGAGCGTGCCGATGAAGGTCAGCAGCAAGACTCGCACCGGAATCGCGTACCAGCGAGGTGGGCGCGGGATTGGTGACATGCTTTTAGGCTACCACCATCGGGGGCTGGTTGAGCCGCGATCTGGATTCAAAAAAACACAGATCAATCCTCGGTAAAATCCATCGAATCAATGGGTTGCAAGTTATTGAGATGGCTGGTATCCGGCTAAAATACTGGAAGTAAAGGACTTACTTGCAAAATATTCCATTGAAAGGACTTAGATGACCTTGGCTCGGCTAAGTGCCTTGGAATCAGCGGCCGGATCGCAAAATCTTGAATTCGCGGTAGTTAGCCCATTGCTATTCGGATATCAAATACCTAATGCCTGTAGAGATAGGATCACTCTTTCGAAACCCACGTCAAGGAAATTATCGGGACCGCTTCCAGCTTTTTCTGCCTACCCCGGACTTACGTCCGGGGCTGCCATATGCCGCCCCTAACGGGGCTGGAGCCCGGTGGCTCCGCTCTGCATCTTTTCCTGAAATGCAATTCTCATGCTCTTCCTCTCAGGGGCTGAAGCCCCGATCATATCCGGGCGGCCAATCGCAGCGCTGAAGCGCTGCGCCACCCAAAATGGTCCGTCCAAAATCGTCCGTCGCGCATCAGAGGCACGTTGAAGGCAAGAGCAAAGTCAAAAGGCAGCGGGCAGGAGTGCCCGCTCCACATGAGCAGTCTCATACGAGCAGTTCTGGACGAGACGTAGTGTATAAAAGAGTAATTATGTCGCAGGCAGCGACGGCTATAACGCGGAGCCCCGCGGATGTGGTGCGGATGACGCCGGTTTCGCAGGCGGCGAACGGGGTGTGTTATGCCGTGGCGGGCGAGGTCTCCATTGGTTCATTTGACTTGGAGCGGATGATTGCGGCGGTGCCTGCCAAGATTGCTTCGGCCCTCAAGCGCAAGGCTTATTACTTTGTCCCGCTGACGGTCAGCCAGGGAGAAGAGATCCTGATCGCGGATCGCTATGACGTGGCGCTCAGCGACAATGCGGTTTGCCATCGCAACCTGAATCTTGGCGATTCGCAGTGCGTGTTCATCTCGACCCGGCTGATGGACGACAAGTTTTCCGTGGCCTTTGAGTTCTACATCAACGTGGGGCACGCGCTGGTGGAGATTGCCGGCGTTTCCGCGGAATTCAGCGAGCTGGCCTGGAAGCAGGCGGAGGCCGGGACGCGCGGCGAAACCTCGCTGGACGCTTTTGAAGCGCGCAAGCTGGCTACGGCGGGCGGGCCGGATGCGGAGCGCTTCAAGAACGAATACCTCGAGGCAGCGTTTTCCGACACTATCTCGATTTACCTGCTCTCGCTTTATTTAGATGTGGATTACCACGATCTGCGGGAGCGGGACTATCCGCTGCTGGCGCCCTCGGCGCTGGCGGAGCGGTTGAGGAAAGTGGCGGAATTGTTTCCGGCGAATGCAGGGTTTGAGTTTGCCGTGTTGTATAAGCGGCGGGGATAGACTTCTTTTGCCACGGATTTACACGGATTGAACTTCGGCTTTGAACCCCCAGGGATCGAAAACGGGGTGGCTTTCCGCTTTCGACGGGCTGGCGGCAGTTGGCGGACAAGCGTGTCCGCCCCACACGATCACAGGCTTTCCACAAGATCAAAAACCAAATACTACTTGTTGCCTATCGCGAAATTGACCGTGCTCGGCTCGTTGGCTTTGACCGTGACTGGTTTTTCCCAGGTTTTTGGTTCGGTGAAGATGGGCCGTTGTACGGTGTGCTCGGTTAGCACGTCGTAGGCTTGTTCCTTGCCCGCCAGTCCCCAGCCTTCATGCCAGGCGACAATCTGATAGGTACCGGGGGGGACGCCGCTGAATTCGAAGCGGCCGCTCTCGTCGGTGACGGCGTAGTACGGATGGTTCACGACCATCATTTCCGCGTTCATCCAGACGTGGCCGCCGTTGCAGTGAAGATTGATCAAGCCGGGCGTTGACATGTTGCGCGAGACGAGCTGATTGGGGAACGGGAAGGGCAGGTTGAATGTGGCTGCGCCGTCCATGTGGATGGTGTGCAGGGTGGCGTCAGAGCTTTGCATTTGCAGCGCCGCGTTTTGGGGCACGAGAAGAATATGCGGAACGTAGCGACACTGCTTCTGATCGAGGTGACGCCTCTGCTCGGGTAGTTCCATCGCCTTGCCGGCGGAGATGTTTCTCAGGTAAACGACGGTATTGGCCACGCCGCCATCCGGCCCGATGATCAGGCGTTCGAGGCTGACCGTTTTCTTGCCTTCCGGATCGCAGATCTGCGGATCCTTGGTGATGGGGAAATCCAGTTCGCGGGGCACTGGTCCCGACCATTTGACGGCGCCCGAGATGGTCCCACCATTGTTGACGGAGATGACTGAATAGCCGCCCTGCGCCGCGGCTATGGTTGCAACCGCAAAAAGGAGCGCCAGTATGGAAAAACGGGCAATCGTGCTGCGCATAGTGCAAAACCCCTGTTAGCCCGGGCCTTTACACGCGGCCGATCCGTGGTCGTCGTGGTGACGCGGGCTGAAATTAGGTCGAACCGCTTTACTTTTCCGCCGACAACGCCTTGCACCCGGCTATGCGGGATAGCGCTCACAGGGGGCCCCATGGAATTGGCGGGCCAGCGCTCGTGTTTGCGGTCGTACTTATCCCAAACGCTAATCCAAAATGGGAGGGCCGTGGGGAGGCGGCTCGTGTGATCGAAATCACGTACCTCCAGAGTGCGCTTGTGCAATCGTGGAGTCGAGATTACCGAGGTCATGTGTCGGGTGGGGGCGCGCTTTGGCCGGGACCTCCGGCGCCAAGCCCTGCCTGCTTTCGACGCTCCGTGTCTAGGCTGGCCAAACTCCCGGCTGATCCTCATTTAATAGTGCTGACCGTTCCGGATGGCTGGGGTTGGAGCGCGCAAAGACCATTTGGCCCTTCATGGCACCAACGAACCTGTCGGCCGGGCGTTCTCTTAAGAACACCCTTTCCAGGTAGCCAGAATAGTATTCACCGTTGACAGAGTAGGAGTAGTCAATTCTCGCAATGTAGTAGCTACCGTAACGAGTTCTGCCTTCCTCGACGCCTCCGAATTCCACCGTTCCCTGGCCGGTTGTCCACCCTCCGGCGAGCAAACTCTTTACGTAGTTCCAGGGCAGGCCTCTGACTGCCAGCGTGGTGAGGGCAGCGACGATCAGAGCGCTTACAATGGCGTCTCCGGAAATCGTATGGATGGCCAATCATGACCCTTTCCGAGCTTCGATGCCGTGACAGTATAGGCATAGAAGACAGAAAAATCGAACTGCACATGCCTATGGACGCCGGGCTGCTCGTCTGCCTGGGTACATCGAATTTGGTAGTTTCGAAATGGAGATCCAGCCCGGCAGCGTTGATGCAAAGAAACGATCCTCGAAAATCAGCGATCGACATTTACAATCGTGCGGCCATGATGATATCCGTCCGAGCGTTCGCGAAGATTAATCTTGGGCTGCGCATCGGCCCGCTTCGGGAGGATGGATTTCACGAGCTGCTGACCGTGTATCAGACGATTGGGCTGCATGACGTGATCCGGGTGAGCTTGGGGCGGGGCAGTGGAATTGAGATTCGTTGCGCGGAGCCGATGGTTCCGAAGGATGAGTCGAATACCTGCTATCGCATCGTGGAGAAGGCGATGCGTTCGCTGAAAGCCAAAGGGCATGTCGTCGTCGATATTCAGAAGCGGCTGCCGGTGCAGGGCGGGCTGGGTGGGGCTTCGGCGAATGCGGTGGCTGCGCTGCTGGGGTTGGAGCGGGTGCTGAAGAAGGTGTTGCCGGCGGAGGAGCGGTTGCGGATTGCGGCGGAAGTGGGGTCGGACCTGCCGCTGTTTCTGGTGGGCGGAACGGTGCTGGGCGTGGGGCGCGGGGAGCAGGTGTATCCGCTAGAGGATTTGCCGGCTGCGGCGTGTGTGGTGGTGACTCCGGAGGTCGGGGTTTCCACGCCGAGGGCGTTTGCGCGATGGGATCGATTGTGTGGCGCGGGCACTCCTGCCCGCGAAACTGCGTCTGCGCCGAGTGCGTCCAGACAAGTGGAGGGTTCAGAGCCAGCCGGGCTTCGCCCGGCCCGGATAGGCAACAGTGCCCGTCCCCACCCGGGCAGTGGAGAATTGACGCTGGCTGGAGCGTCCGATAGAATGGTTGAGCTTGGCCGCGGATTGTCTGCGTGGCTGAGCGATAGTTACTCCGGTGCTCCTCAGATTCAGCGTGTTGTGAAACCCAGGAGGGGCCGGGCCGAGAATCCGCTTCTCGAGCTTGTCCGGGCCGGGATCAAGAACGACTTTGAAGAAGTCGTCTTTCCTGAGTATCCCGAGCTGAGTGAA
>Ga0209420_1000478_pt1 | contig 21005 bp, 18 predicted proteins | sample BlaSpr_A8_OM1_O1_FD_187972 | JGI IMG/M metagenome (GOLD analysis project Ga0209420, IMG submission 187972) | Forest soil microbial communities from Thunder Bay, Ontario, Canada - Black Spruce, Ontario site 2_A8_OM1_O1 (SPAdes) (version 2) | ecosystem: Environmental > Terrestrial > Soil > Boreal...
CCGGCGGGGTCGCGGCAAATTCGCGATTGCGCGACAGGCTGGCGGAAGCGGCGGCTGCCGATGGGCGGCGGCTGGTCGCACCCGCGCTCAAATACTGCACCGACAATGCGGCGATGATCGCGCTCGCGGGCAGCTACCGGCTGTTGCGCGGCGAGCGCGACGCGCTAAGCATCGATGCGGAAGCAAACCTGTCTTTGTAGATGAAGATCGCACGAAAATCGCGCGTGGCTGATGGAACGGCGGCGCGTCCCGCAGCAGCACTCGCGCGAGTGGGCGTGCGGCCGGCCAAATCGCGCGGCCAGAATTTTCTGACCAGCGGTGGCGTAGCAGATCGAATCGTCGCGGCGGCGGAGCTTTGCGAAGCAGATGCGATAATCGAGATCGGTCCAGGCCTCGGCATCCTCACCGAGAAAATCGCGGCGCGGCCACGACGCTCGCTGACGCTGGTGGAGCTCGACCCGCGCCTCGCAGTCCGGCTGCAGGAACGCTTCGCGGATATGCGCGTGGTCAACGCCGATTTTCTCGCGATCGATTTCGCCGCACTCACGGGCGATTCTCCGGTCAAGGTAATTGGGAATCTTCCGTTCAATGTCGCTGCGGCGATTCTGCGTAAGCTGTGCGACAACTCGCGCATGATTTCGAGAATGGTGTTGATGTTCCAGCGCGAGGTCGCCGCACGAATCCGCGCAACCCCCGGCGACGATGCGTACGGCGCGCTGAGCGTGTTCACCGCGCTCTACTGGAAGATCGATCTGCATTTCACCGTCGCCGCCGGCAGCTTCCATCCGCGCCCCAAGGTTGACGCCGAAGTTCTCGCCTTCACGCCGCTGGCGACGCCTTCCTTTGCCGCTGGTGACGAGCGCGACGTGCTCGAAACCGTGCGTGCTTCGTTCTCCGCGCCGCGCAAGACGATTCGCAACGCGCTCAGCCATGCGCTCGGAATCGACAGCATGCGGACCGTGCGCGCGCTCGAACGCGCCTCGATCGATCCGGGCACGCGCGCGGAGAAACTGGGCGTACCGGATTTTCTGAGACTCGCGCACTCGCTGCGGGTCGAACTCGATGACCGGGTCGCCGCGCGCGATGCCTGAACTACCGGAAGTCGAATCGCTGCGCCGGATACTAGTTCGCACCGCGGTCGGCAGAACGATCGTGAAGGTGCGAATCGGCGAGAAGCGGCTGCGCCGCCGCGTCACCGCGGATTTCGGTGGAACGGTCGCGGGCCGGCGAATCGTGAAACTGTCGCGCCGCGCGAAATATCTGATCGTAGAGCTCGACGGCGACCATGTGCTGCTCGTCCACCTCGGCATGTCCGGCAGCTTGACTCATCGGCACGACGGCTTCGATGCCGGCGAGTTCAATCCCCACCACGACCATCTTGAATTTTCGCTGGATGACGGGTCGCGGCTGGTGTACAACGATCCGCGGCGCTTCGGCATGGTTCGTCTGGTCGAGCGCGCCGCGCTGGCTTCCACGGCGGAGCTGAAGGGTCTCGGCCCGGAGCCGCTGTCGCGCGAATTCAACGCGGACTATCTTGCGGCGAAGGCGCGCGGACGGACCGCGGCGATCAAGAACCTGATCATGGATCAACGAATCGTCGCCGGCGTCGGCAATATTTACGCGTCCGAAATTCTGTTTCGCGCCGGAGTGCGTCCTACGCGGCGGGCCGGACGCGTTACGCGGAGCGAGCTCGAAAAAATCGCGGCCAGTGTGCCGGTGATTCTGCGCGCCGCGATCGGCAGCAACGGGACGACGTTTCGCAGCTACCGGGATTCGCGCGGACAGCCGGGCCGATTCGCCGCGCGGCTCCGCGTGTACGGCCGCGAGGGAGAACCGTGCTACACATGCTCGACGCCGATCAGGAACGTGGTCGTGGGCCAGCGCGCGAGTTTCTATTGCCCGAAATGCCAGCGCTGACGTGAGTGAACAATATGATGATGCAGCCGCTGAAATCGGCGATTCGACTTCTTTGCGCGATGATCGCGCTGCTCGCTCTCGTGACTTCATCTTTCGCGCAGAGTGCGCCGCAGATTGATTGGAACAAGGTCGATTCCGACGCGCTGGAATATTTCCGCACATATCTGCGCTTCGATACCACCAATCCGCCGAGCAATACCGCCGCGGCGATTGCATATCTCAAATCGATTCTCGACAAAGAGGGGATTGCGACCGAGACTTTCGAAAGCAAGCCCGGGATGGTGACGCTGGTCGCGCGGATTCCGGGACCGTCCGGCGTGAAGCCGCTGCTGCTGATGTCGCACGCGGACGTGGTGCCGACCGTCGCCGCCAACTGGACGCATCATCCGTTCGATGCCGACCTCAAGGGCGGCTACGTGTGGGCGCGCGGCGCGATCGACAACAAGGCGCATGGGATCATGGCGCTGATGACGATGCTCGCGCTCAAGCACAACCACGTCGCGCTCCGGCGCGGGGTCGAGATGATGGTGAATCCCGACGAGGAAGCGGGCGGCGACAACGGTGCGACTTGGATGGTGAACAAGCATTGGGACGCGATCGACCCCGCGTTCGCATTCAACGAGGGCGGTGAAGGCGCGCCCGACTGGCTCGGACTCAAAGGAACCACGTTCTGTGTTGCCGTCTCGGAGAAACGCGTGAACTGGCTGCACGTCACCGTCCGCGGCAAGGGCGGACACGGCTCGGTGCCGAAGCCCGACAATCCCAACCTGATCCTGATCAACGCGCTCCATCGACTGCTGGAAAATCAGCCGCCGATTCGAATCACGAAAATCTTCGCCGAGGCGATGGAATCGATCGCGCCGCTCGAGCCGAGTCCCGCGTCGTTCCAGCTCGCGCATCTCGATCAGCCCGGCGTCGCGCAGGCTGCGATCGCGGGCGTGCTCAGCCCGTACGAAATCCAGGCCCTGATGCGCGACACCATTTCGCTGACGATGCTCAACGCGGGCGTCAAAGTGAACGTCGTGCCGACGGTCGCCGAGGCGGGACTCGATTGCCGCCTGTTGCCGGGCACCGATGCTTCCGCGTTTATGAAACGTCTGCGCCATCTGCTCGGCGCCGGCAACTTCACGATCGAGTATATCCAGCGGCCCGATGACGCACCGCCGTCGCCGACTTCCGGCGAGGCGTGGGATGCGATCAAACGCGTCGTTGCCAGCGATTTCAAGGACGCCCGCGTGGTGCCGTGGATGACCACCGGCGGCACCGATTCGCGCGTGCTGCGCGCCAAGGGCGTTCCGGCCTACGGCTTCATCCCGGTGATTCTTGGCGAGGGCGAAATCTCGCGCATCCACGGCGACGACGAGCGCCTGTCGGTCGAGAATCTGAATCGCGGCATCAAGGCCACCTACGATTTGACGATGGACCTATGCGCCGCGCAGCATTGACGCCGCGTATGTTATGGTGACGCGATGACACCCGACATGCCCACCGGAATCGGCGCCACGATTGCCTTCATACTCGGCGCGTGCGTCGGCAGCTTCGCCTGCCTGGTTGCCTACCGGCTCCCGCGCGATCTTTCGATCGTCACGCCACGTTCGTATTGCGAGAGTTGCGAGCGCGCGCTGCCGTGGTGGGCGAACATCCCGATTCTCGCCTACCTTGGACTGCGCGGGCGCTGCGTGATGTGTCGCGCGCCGATTCCGTTCCGCCATTTTCTCGCCGAGATCGGCCTCGCAATCATCGCGCTCTTTCTCTACTTCGCCTTCCCGATCCCCGACGCGATCGCGCGATTCGTGCTGTGCGCCGCGCTATGGATCGTCGCGATCATCGACTACGACTGGCGGCTGATCCCGAACATCATCACCTGGCCCGGCACGTTGGTGGGATTCATCGCGGCGGCGACGATGATGCCCGAGGTCGGCTGGAAAAGTTCGCTGCTCGGAATCCTGCTGGGCGGCGGCGTCCTGTGGGGCACCGGCTTTTTCTACCAACTCGTGCGCGGACGCGAGGGCGTCGGCCTGGGCGACGTGTGGCTGCTCGGGATGGTCGGCGGATTTCTGGGCTGGCCGGGAGTTTTCTTCACGATGTTTTTCGGCTCGGTAGTCGGCGCGATCGGCGGAATCGCATTCGCACTCACCGGCGGCGGTTCGACCGCACCCGGTCCGCTGGGTGAGCCGGCAACCGATCCGGAGGAAGCGGACGTTTCGATTTTGAAAACCGAAGTTCCATTCGGTCCATACCTGGCGCTGGCCGCCGGCGTGTTCGCGCTCTTTCAGCCGCAATTGGCGCACTGGTATCTTGGCCGATAACAATGCCTGCCGGTGTATTCATCACGCTCGAAGGCGTCGAGGGAAGCGGCAAGACGACCCAGGCCGCGATTCTCGGCGACGCGCTACGCAAAAGCGGGCGCAACGTAACGGTCACGCATGAGCCGGGCGGCACGCGCGCCGGCGAAACGATTCGCGCGATTTTTCTAGACCCCGCCGTGTCGCTCGACGTCGCCGCGGAACTGCTGCTGGTGCTTGCCGATCGCGCGCAGCATGTGCGCGAGAAACTGCGGCCCGCGCTGGCGTCCGGCGAGATCGTGATTTCCGATCGCTACTCCGATTCGACCACCGCCTACCAGGGTTACGCTCGCGGCGTCGATCTCAAAGTGCTGGGTGAATTGAACCGGCTCGCGACCGACAACGTGACGCCCGCTCTCACTATCGTGCTCGACCTGCCAGTCGAGACCGGACTCGAACGCACTCGCGCGCGGGCGAAGGGAACCGGACGCGGCTCCGATCGTTTCGAGGGCGAGCGCGCGGAGTTCCATCGCAAGGTGCGCGACGGTTTTCTCGCGATCGCGAAGGCCGAGCCATCGCGGGTCATCGTGATCGACGCCGACCGTCCGGTGGCCGCGGTCACCGCCGACATCCGCCTTGCCGTGGACGAGCTGCTCGCGCGCCAATGATTGAATCGCCATGCCGCTAACGTCGATCCTCGGGCATCGCGAAATCGCGACGCGGTTGCTCGCCGAATTGCGCGCGCGCCCCTCGCACGCTTACCTCTTCGCCGGGCCGCGCGGCGTCGGCAAGTCGATCGTCGCGACCAGCCTCGTGCACGCGCTGATGTGCGAGCGATCGCCCGGCGAGAATTTCTGCTGCACGACCGCGCGATGCCCCGTGCGAATCGCGCCGCAGACCGAGCGCACCCGCGCGCGCGCAGGCGACGCCGACGCGCCGCGATGCGGTTGCTGTTCCGCGTGCGTGCAAATCGCGACCGGCGTGCATCCGGATTTTACTTACGTATCGCGGCCAGTTGGACGTTCTGAAGTTTTGATCGACCAGGTCCGCGAGCTGATTGCGCGGCTTGGAATCCGGCCGTCGCGCTTTTCGATTCGCATGGCGATCATCGACGACGCCGAGGTGCTCGGTATCCCCGCGCAGAACGCGTTGCTGAAGACGCTCGAGGAGCCGCCCGGCCACGCGATCATCATCATGGTGACGGCGAGCGAGCGAGCGCTGAGCGACACCGTCCGCTCGCGCATGCGCATCGTGAGATTTCCCTCGCTGCACGCCGCCGATCTCGAGGCCATACTTGCCGCTCACGGAGTAACCGACAAAGCCCGCGCCCGCGCGCTTGCGATGCTCGCCCGTGGCAGCGCCGCGAATGCGATCGCGCTGGCCGACGGCGAGGAGCCGCCGATGAAGGAGCTGATCGAGGCGCTCAGCTCCGCTAAGTCGATCGATTTCGCGCGTGCGCAGTCTCTGGCGCAGGAGTTTTTTGCCAATCGCGACGCGGCCGCGGGCAATTTCGAGCTGCTCGCAAGACTGCTCGAAGAAATACTATGCTACAAATTGCTCAAGACCGATTTCGTGGCGTTTCCGCCCGAGGCGAGATCGCAGTTGGTGAGTCTGGCTGATAGTCTCGCGGTCGATGCGGTCGTGAAATGTATCGACGCCGCGGTGCGCGCCAACGTGGCGGTTGGAGAGAACGCCAATCCGCGCATGCAGGCGGAGAATTGGTGGACGATAGCCGGGCATGCGATGCGAGGTGAGTAGAGATAGTGGCAGATATCGATCCGTTTGAAGGCGCACCGGCGCTGCCGAAAATTGTAGCGGTCAGTCTCCAGCAGACCGGTCACCTGTACAATTTCCTGGCGGGCGAGCGTCCGCTGCGCCGCGGCGAGCGCGTGCTGGTCGAGAGCGAGGCAGGCGCGCGCGTCGGCACCGTCGAGATCGAACCGCACGAGCCGGCGCAGACGATCGATCTTTCGCAGCTGCGCCCAATCATTCGCATCGCGAGTGACAACGACTTTTACCTCGAGCAGGAAAATCTCTCGCGCGAGGCGTATGCGCGCCGCCTATGCGTCGAGCGCATCCGCGAGCGGCGAATCCAGATGAAGCTGGTGAACGCCGACTACACCTTCGACGGGCGCAAGGTCACTTTCTATTTCGTCGCGGAGGGCCGCGTCGATTTCCGCGACATCGTCCGCGATCTCGCCAACACGCTGCGAGTGCGCGTCGAGATGAAACAGATTGGCGCGCGCGACGAGACCAAAGTCACCGGCGGGCTGGGTCCGTGCGGACGCGAGCTATGCTGCTCGAGCTGGCTGCGCGACTTCGAGGCGGTGACAGTCAAGATGGCGCGCGAGCAGGGACTGGCGCTCAATCCGTCGCGACTGGCCGGGATGTGCGGACGGCTGAAATGCTGCCTGCGTTACGAATACGCCACTTACGTCGAACTCAAGCGCGCGCTCCCCAACCTCGGCAAACGCGTGCAATGCGTCAAAGGCGACGGCAAAGTGGTCCGCCAGAACATCCTCAAGCAGACCGTTCTCATCCAGCGCGAGGAAGACGGCGGCGTCGTCGAGGTCACGCTCGAAGACCTGGTCGCCTCCCGCCCGCAGTAGCCAGCGTCCTTCTACTATCTCCGCACTCCGCGCCTCACGGTGCGCGTCAACGGATCGATCTGATTGCCGACTATCACGTTGGTGACGTCGAAGCATATGGTGCGCCCGTTCGAGATCCGCGATTACCCCGGGGCCAACCGGGCGCCATCCGAGCCGCTCGCGCGTCAGCTTGCAGACCAGCGGTTCACTCCGTCACCGACATAGGCCGACACTCCCTTTTATGAGCATCGAGATCGCATAGGTGACCCGCCCTGCCGTGGTCAGGCTAAGTGCGGCTGACCCTAGGCCACGGTGTAATCCATGTTGCGCAGGTCGGTCAGAAGGTCCGGCCCGGTGGGGTTCCAGCCCAGCTGTTGGCGTGTCAGCGCGCTGGACGCCGCAAGATCGATCGTGGCGAGGTGCGCCATCCAGCCAAAGTACTTCGGCGCCTCCTCCGGTGTGATCGACTCGACCGGCATCTTCAACCCCGCACCGATCACCTCGGCGATGTCGCGCAGGGCGACGCCCTCCTCGCCGACCGCATGGTAGCGCGAGCCTGCCTGGCCCTTCTCGAGCGCCAGCCGGTAAAGCCGGACGACGTCGGAGACATGCACGGCCGGCAAGCGGTTCTTGCCCTCGCCGACATACGCCACCCGGCCCTGTTTCCGCGCCGTCTGGATATGATATGTGACCCGGCCCTGCTTGCTCGTGTTGTGCACCTGCGGCAGCCGCATCACCATCACGCGCCCGCCCTTGGCGATGAGGCCGTCGGCCGCCTCCTCGGAGGCTGCGCGGGGGAACTCCGCCGAGCTGACGTAGTCGTCGGTCTCCAATGCGGGGCCGCCGGTCTTTGACCGGGCGAGGCCGGTGCCGGAGCTGATGACAAGCGGCCGGTCCGAGCCAGCCAGCACCTCGCCGAGCTTCTCGATGACCTTGCGGTCGTCCTCGCTGTTCTGCCTTAAGTTGGAGAAGTCGTGGTTAAAAGCCAGGTGAATCACACCATCCGACCTGGCCGCGCCGCTTTTCAGGCTTTCCAGGTCTTCGAGGGAGCCTCGATGCACCTCGGCGCCCGCCGCGGCAAGAGATCTTGCTCCCGCCTCGGATCGGGTGAGACCCAGCACCTGATAGCCTGCGTTGATCAGCTCGGGGACGAGGGCGGAACCGATAAAACCTGTGGCACCGGTGACGAAGAAACGCATGACTACTTCTCCATTGGTCTTTTGAACCATTTAGCGCGCGCGATGCGGGGCTACGCGTACACATCGCCACTCGGATGTTTCTGAAATTTCTCGACACATGCTTGATCCTGTACTGTTGCGTTCACAAAAATTCTCGAGACTACATCACCACGGGAGCGGTCCGAGTTTCGCGTGCGAGAACGTACCTGTCGGGCCGGCTTGGCGGGGGTTTGCGCCACGACCCTTTCAAATCGAAAGGTCAAGGTTTGACGGCGATCGACTCCACTTCAAGCAGCCATTCTGCCCGGAACAGACGGCTAACGAACACAAATGCACTGGGCGGTGGTTTCTCGAGGTTGATGTATTTATCGCGAATAGCGAAATGCGACGCGAGGACATCGGCCATCGGTACGGCGCTAGATACGAAAAAATTGAGCTTGATAAGGTTTTCCAGACTCGCACACGCCGCCTTGAGTCCAAGTTCGATATTGCGAAATATCTGCTCAAGTTGAGTGGCGTAATCCGCGCCCACCAGCTCGCCCTCCGCGTTTAGCGCGACCTGGCCAGAAAAATATAAGAGCTCGCCGCCCTTAACGTGCGCTATTTGCGAGTACCCTCGCGTCGGGGGCATTGTGTCAGGCGAATAGAATTCAACGACTGACGTAATGATTTCTCCTCGAGAAAGTGCAATCAGCGAAGTCTTTCCGAACGTGAAGCTTTCACCCAGGTTGTTCGGTCATCTTAGGTTGCTCCGAGTGTTAGAGGCTTCGATCTAAGTCAGATTTCGAGATTGTGCGCCCGTTCGAGATCCGCAATTAGCCCAGGGCCAACCGGGCGCCATCCGAGACGCTCGCGCGTCAGCGCGCTAGAAGCGGGACCATCGAGACCAGCGAAGCCTCCCATCGTTCCGAAATGCTCCGCGGCCTCCGCCGGGGTTTTCGCGACGACCGGTAGTTTCAGACGCCGACCGATCACCTCAGCGATATCGCGCACGGGCACGCCCTCTTCGGCAACCGCGTGATAGCAGCCCGCTGAACCCTTCTCCAGCGCGAGCCGGTAGAGACGGGCGGTATCGGACAGATGCGCCGCCGACCATCGATTCATGCCGTCGCCAACGAACGCCGAGACGCCCTTCTCGCGGGCTATATCGATCAGGTATGTGACAAGTCCCTGCTTGTTCTGATCGTGAACCTGCGGAAGCCGTACCACACAAATCCGCACGCCAGGCCCCGCTAGCGCGGCGGCCTCTTCCGCCGTGGTGAGGCGAGGAATCGTGCCACTGGGCGCATCTTCTTCAGTTGCGAGGCGGCCGGGCGCGACCAGTAGCGTTCCCGAGGTGGCGATCAGAAGACGATCGGATCCGGCAAGCGCGGAACCGAGCGCCTCAATCGCGCGGCGGTCGGTCTCGCAGTTCTCCTGAAATTTCGAGAAGTCGTGGATGAAGGCCAGGTGAATCACACTATCCGCCTTGGCCGCTCCGCTTTTCAGGCTTTCCAGATCTTCAAGGGAACCTCGATGCACCTCGGCGCCGGCCGCGGCAAGAGACTTCGCTCCCGCGTCGGATCGGGTGAGACCCAGTACCTTATGGCCTGCGTTAATCAGCTCGGGGACGAGAGCGGAACCGATAAAACCTGTGGCACCAGTAACGAAGACACGCATGACTATTTCTCCCTTGGTCTTTTGGACCATTTAGCGCGCGCGGAGCTGAGCCTCGCGCGGTTGGAATTTGGAGTTCAACTTTTCCTGATCAAAGCTGCGATGACCCTCCGTCGACGGCTAGCTCGGATCCAGTCGTGTAGGTCGCCTGGAATCCGAGAAAGCCGACCGCCTTGGCTCACCACGGAACTTTCCGGCCCAGGTAATCCAGATACTGGAGACCCGCTTTTCCGGCCTGCGCGTCCATCGTATTCGCGAGGTTCGGTATGCTCTCCTCGATGCTCAGACGTGCTTTGGGGCCTCCCAAATCCGTTCGCACCCAGCCCGGCGCCATGAGTAGTAGCGTTCGCGGATCATCGGCGTGGCGGGCGGCGAAACTGCGCATGAACGTGTTGAGCGCCGCCTTGCTTCCACGATAGACCTCATGGTTTCCGTTCTCATTGTTCGTGATGCTGCCCTGTCCGGAGGACATGATCCCGATCGTGCCGCTCGGGCGTACGAGATCCTGCAAGGTCTCGACGACGCGCATGGGACTTAGGGCGTTGGTTAGCATCACACGTATGAATTCGTCGGTCGAAACGTCGGCGATCGTTTCACGATCGTCGTTCGTGACGCCGGCATTGACGAACAGCAGGTCGAACTTTCTCGAAGCCAGACGCGCTCGCAGCGCGGCCACTTGATCGGGATAGATAATGTCGACGGTCTCGATTTCGAGTCGGCCGTCGGAGCCCCCCAAAAGATTGTGTAGTTGTGAGGTGGTTCTGAACCGCTCGGTGGCCACAACCTGCCAGCCGCGCTTGAGGTACTCCTTAGCCAAGGCGAAACCGAGGCCGCGGGACGCACCAATGAGAAGGAGCTTTTTATCAGACGATAGAGGTGGCATTTAAATTCCCTTAGTGTGCGGCCAGAGATCAACAGCGTCCACACCTTTCCGCCTCAAAGCTGGGACGAACCTCCGTCGACAGCGAGCTCGGCTCCAGTGGTGTACGTCGCCTCGAATGCGAGGAAGGCAACCGCCTTGGCGACCTCGTCCGGGCGACCGAACCGCTTCATCGGATTACGCTCGCGCATCTGCACCGCGATCTCGTCCGCTGCGTCCTTGGGCATTACTTTTCCTAGAATCGGCGTCTCGATTGGACCGGGACTCACGGCGTTAACCCGGATGCCGCGTGGCAAAAGCTCGCTTGCGAGACATCGCGCCATCGAGCGGAGTGCCGCCTTACTGGCCGAGTAGGCACTTTCCATAGGAAGGCCTTTCACGCTCGCAACCGAGGTAGTGAAAACCACGGCGCTCCCTTCGCTCATCAGGGCGCGAATTTCTGCACCGTGAAATAAGCGCCCTTGGCGTTGAGCGAAAACAACTCGTCGTACGCTGCCTCGGTCACGCTCTCGAATGGCGCGAAGCGCGCAATACCTGCATTTACGAACAGCAAGTCGACCGTTCCGAATTCTGACTTCGCGCGATCGGCGAGCTTATTGATGTGGGCGAGTGACGCCCCATCACTTTCGGCTACGATCCCATTCTTGCTGAGTTCTTCGCGAGCCCGATTAAGCGTTTGCTTCGTATGCCCGGTGACGAGAACGCGGGCGCCCTCGTCGGCCAGGAGCTTCGCGGTGGCGAGTCCTATTCCGCTCGTCCCACCGGTAATTACCGCTCGTTTTCCCTGGTATCGTGCCATCTTGAACTCCCTCACCTGGTGAGCGGGCCTGCGAGTTTGATAGACAAATCGGCATCCCTTCTGTTAAAAATGGAGGTAGCCTCCGATTGTCTATAATATATGGACGAGTCCTCCGCTTTGTCAAGAAGGAAATGGAGGTAGGCTCCGTTTGCAGGAACACTGGGACGAAAATATGGGGACACAATCAATTGAAATGGCGCGCAGACCGCGCGCCGACGCGGTCCGCAATCGCGAGCGCGTGCTGGCGGCGGCGAAACTGGTCTTCAGTAAGGGCGGCGCCGATGCGAGCCTCGAAGCGGTGGCGAAGCGCGCCCAAGTCGGAATCGGAACGCTCTACCGGCATTTCCCCACGCGTGAAGCTTTGTTCGAGGCGGTCTTTCGGCGCGAAGTCCATCAGCTCTCGGAGCTCGCGGAACAACTCAAGGATGAGACCTCGCCGGTCGAGGCGCTGCGTCGATGGCTGCACTCCGATATCGAGTTGGTCGCCACCAAGAAAGGCATGTCCGCCGCGCTGGCGCTTACGATAAACAGCTCCTCGAAACTCCACGCGGACTCATTGGAACGGCTGGCGAAAGCGGTCGGCGTCCTGCTGGACCGCGCCGTTGCAGCTGGAGAGATACGCTCCGACATCAGTCCCAAAGATCTCCTTCGCGCCCTCGTCGGCATGTGCTACATGCAGGATCAGCCCGGCTGGCAGGCGAGTGTTGTGCGCCTGGTGGATATTTTCGTCGACGGTCTTCGCCTCCCAGCAAAGATCAGCAAAGCAAATCACGCCGACGCGCCAAAGCGAGCACGAACGAAGCGCGATCCTCTCTCTGCGTCCGGTTCCCCTTCCCGCTCAAGAAGGGGTTAGGTTCCTCGCATCGCTCGCGACACTGGCCGCTCATAGCTACTTATGGGTTGACCACGTGCAGCGGATCCTTGCCCGCGAGCGCGCGTGCGATGTTTTCGGCCGACTCCATCATGATCCTGTGCATGCCTTCAGATGACATGCCGGCGATGTGAGGAGTGAACAGGATCTTGTCCTCCGGGACCTTGAGCAAGGGATCCGCCGCGCCGGGCGGTTCTTCGGCATAAACGTCTATAGCGGCGCCGGCGATCACTTGTTTGAGAAGGGCATCCGCCAGCGCGGCCTCGTCGACCAGTCCCCCACGGCCCACATTGATCAGATAGGCGGCGGATTTCATCGACGAGAGCGCGCCGGCGTCTATCATGTTGCGAGTCGAACCGTTCAACGGCGCATGAAGACTGACGATGTCGCTCGATTTCAGCAGCATCGGCAGCGAGCTGTACTCGACGCCGTACTCCTCCTCCACCGTTTTCGCGGCCTGGTTAGGAGCGTAGTACAGCACTTTAGTTAGCCCGAACGGCCTGAGCCGAAGAGCCACGGCGCGCCCGATTTCGCCAAGACCGACGATGCCCCAGGTCTTGACCCCGAGTTCGAAGGGCTCGAGCGTCAGCCGATCCCACCGGCCCTCGCGCACGCTGCTGTTGGCGCGAACCAGCTTCCGCGACAAAGCCAGTGCCATGGCGATGGTGTGTTCGGCGACGGTCACGACATTTCCGGTCGGCACATTTGCCACCCGGATTCTCCGCTCGGAACACGCTTTGAGGTCAACATTGTCGTAACCGATGCTTGGCTGCTGGATCAGCTTGAGCGGTCCCGCCCTGTCGATCAAATCCTTCCCGATGCGCTTGAAGGTCCAGGTTCCGAGGACGACGTCCGCTTTTGCGAAGGCTTGGCCAAGCTCTTCCCCGCTCATGTCGTGGCCGTCAATAAGGTCGAATTCGGGAACCCCCGGCGAGCGTTGGATCAAGGATTTGAGCGTTTCGAGCGAGACTGGCGCCAACGACAACAAATTCTTTTTCATTGGATATCTCCTCTCCAGGGTTGAGGACTATCAGGCGTACGCCGGCGAACGTTTCGCGGGCAGGCGTAGCTGCGATCCAACTAACTGATCGCCACGCTTTCCAATTCGCACATAGCCGGCTCTGGTCGATGCCGGGTGCGCACTGGGGTTCTCAGACTAATTATGCGTTGGATAGTTTTTTGATGGAATCGAGTATTCTCCTTAAAACGCGCGGGCGGGATGTCATCGACATCCCGCCCGTAAGCTTTCTTCCTAGGTGTCGGTGACACTTAGGAAAGGAGTTATAGGTTACCGGTTACTCTTACCTCCGTACGCCGCGCCTCACCGTACGCGTTGGCGGATCGATTTGATTGCCGACTATCGCGTTGGTGACGTCAAAGCAGCCGGTGTCGCCGTCCGGGTTGGTAAGAATCAGCGCGAACGGCCCATTACCAAGCGGCGTCAAGTCGTCGCCTGCGAACTCAAGGTTGATTGTCCATTCGCCACACGCCGGTGCCGCCGGCGTCGGCAGCTCGACCATCCTGACCAAGAGGGTCTCGGGCGGCTCAACAAAGGATAAAGTTCCGTAGGTCTGGTGGTTGACCGTTTGTACCACCCAGGAATCCAGCGAAAACTCTATTGAGTCGAGGCCAGGCGCGGCACAACTGCCCGGCTTTATAGTTATATCGATGCCATTGAACGGATTGTCGCCGGCGTCGCAAGACGGGAAGCCAAGCTCGGTGAAGGTGAACGAAGTATTGAGCTGATTTCCGGCTGGATTGCTCGAATGGACTATCTGCAGCCTTTCGCCGATCGACGAGATCACAACCGGCATTGTCTGCAGTTCGAATGCACCCGCGTCGCAGAAGTCAGGGTTACCGGGATCGGGCCGCGGGAAGCCGCGCTGATCGGTTGTGAGCGGTAGTGGCGTCGGCGATGACTGGTCGGTGCAATCGGCGACCGGAATAAAGTGGAACGCCTGGCTGTCCGACTCGATTGCGATCGTCTTCGTCGGGCCGCCATTGTTCTGCAACCCTGCCGGGTCCAGATGCAACGTCGTGCTGTCATTCACGCTGGTGCCGCTGAAGCCGCAGGTGTCGTCGTCGGAAATGTTATGGCCGACGTCAGTGAGCGCACTCCCCCCGCAATTGGTGGGAGTGCTGGAGGCCAAAATCGTGCCTTTGAGACTTAGAGTACTACCGTCATTGTCGACGGCGCCGCCGACGTTCTGGCCGCCGCCTCCGCCGCCGGGGTGAGCTTGATTGCCAGAAAACGTAGCGTTGGTAACAGTCAGCGCCGCGGCGGAAAAGATTGCGCCGCCGTCGCCGTCACCGCCATCACCGCCGTCGGTGCCAAGGCCACCGGTGGTATGGTTGGCCGAAAACGTGCAATTTACGATGGTCGCCGTGCCAAAATTGTGATTAATCGCGCCGCCGCTGGCGACGCCGCCTGCGGCGCCATCGCCGAGGCCACCGGTGACGAAGTTGCCCGAGAACGTGCTGTCGGTGACGGTCATCGTACCGTCGTCGTTATAGATGGCGCCGCCGTCGCCGTCGCCGCCACCGACGCCTGGGGTGACGCCGGCGCCGCCGGTGGCCTGGTTATCCGTAAAGGTGCTGTCGGTGACGCTCAACATACCGTCGTTCCAGATCGCGCCACCCTGTCCTGGCAAGCCGGCGCCGCTGCCACCGACGGCGCTACCGGTGGATTGGTTGTCCAACAAGGTGCAGTTGGTGACCGTCAGCGTGCCGCCCTCGTTAAAGATGGCGCCGCCCGCGCCTTCGCCCTCCTCGTTGCCCAGCACGATTCCGTGAGCCAGCGTCAAAAATCGCAGGTTTAGGGTGGCGCCGGAGTTGACCATGAAAATTTGATACAAGCTCGCGCCATCGACGGTAATGGCTTGTCCGCTGCCGTCGATCGTCAGGCTGCCGGGTGAGGTATTCACGATGGTAGGAAGGGCGCTGCCGAGCGTGATGGTACCGTTGAGGTTGAAATTGATGGTGGTGGCTGCGGTGGGCGTGGTGTTTGCGGTATTGATTGCATCGCGCAAGCTGCCAGCGCCGGTGTCATGATTGTTAGTGATGGTAATCGTTGCCGCGCGACCTAACCCCGACATCATCAAGAAGAAAAACGGCAGCGCAATTGCCGCGAGCGAAAAGCGCCGATTCCGATCTGCCATGGACCCCTCCCCGCGGCCTCGCGGCCGCGTTGGCAAAATTTCACCCAGTCAGCTAAGTCAGGCGGGGATGACTTTCCCATTGCGGCGATTTACTGTCAATTCCTCGCAGAACTAGCGTGGGTGGGACCTCTCCACTAAGCCACCTCTCCCCTAACCCCCCTCCTTCTGAAGAGGGGAAAAAAGAAGCGCGTATTTCGCGCGCGATTCAAGATCCGGCTGCGCTCAGACGCTGCGAGGGATGCGAACAACCTAACCCCGAGCGGGAAGGGGAACCGGATTATTGGGAGTAACCCTCCTCCCGAGCGCATAGGGGAACCTGACCTGTGTTATACGCGAAGCGTTCCGTTCTGGGAGAAGGAAAGAAATCCCAGCCGAGGTTAGGCAAAGGTCTCCTTTCCTAAGTGCCAGTGACACTTAGGAAAGGAGTTACCGGTAGCTAGCGCCCGACTTAGCGGCGTACACCGCGCCTTACTGTGCGCGTCGGCGGATCGATCTTACCGCCGACTATCGCATTGTTCACATCGAAGCATCCCGCGTTGTCGTCATCGTCTTCAACAAATAGTGCAAATGGATTGGTGCCCGTCAGACCGAACTCAGATAAGTTGAGTCCGGACAACTCAAGGTTCAGGGTCCATTCACCGCACGAGCCTGCCGGCGTCGGCAGCGCGACCATCCTGGCCGAGAGTGTACCGCCCTCCGGGCCTGTCAGCGTGTAGAAGTCCGTTCCGTAGGTCTCGTGGTTAACCACCTGCGTAGCAAAGGTCATTTCCGCAAACAATCCGCTGTCAGGGAGATCGGCGCAGGTGCCCTGTATGATACCGACCTCGAGGAAATTGAACGCATCGTTGCCCGAGTCGCAGGCCACGGTATCCAAGCCCGGCCCGTTATCAATGAAGGTAAACGCCGTATTGATTTGATCTGACATATCGCCCGCATGCACAAGCTGCAGCCTTTCGCTGCCCGGTACCAGCGTAATGGGCTCCTTCCCATTGAACTCGTATGCGCCGGTGTCGCAGAAGCTGGGGCTGTTGGGCCGGGTATAGAACCGCTGGTCAAATATCAGTGACTCGGGCGTCGTTTCCTGGTCGGTGCAGTTGGTGTCGAGGCTGCGCGCCACGCTGGTTGATTCGAGCGCAACCGTCTCAGTCGGACCGCCATTGTTCTGCAGCCCCAAGGGATCCAGCGCAACCTCAGCAGAAGTTCGGTTGTTTTTGCTCGAACCGGCGGTAAAGCCGCAGCTATTGTCGACGGAAATGTTGTAATTCTTGTCGGTCACCGGTGGGGAAGTGATTCCCGCACAATTGCCCAGCGGCGCAGTCACGCCAGTGCCCGCGTGCGCAAGGTTGTCCGCGAAGATGTTGCCTTTGAGGTCGGCGGTTCCCTGATTGAATATGGCACTGCCAGTTTCGGAGACGTTATCCTCGAACGTCGAGTTGGTGAGCTTGAGCGTCGCTCCAGTGTCGACAAAGATAGCGCCACCCTCGGTGTCGATGGAACCCAAGGGGAAGGTGGTGTTGCCATAAAAGGTGCTATTGGTGATCTCGACCGTGCCAGCATGGGCATCGATTGCCCCACCTACGCTTAAAACACTAGCTTGAGGCGTAGTTTGATTGTTCAGAAAGAGGCAGTTACTAATCTCCAGATCGGTGCCGTCGGCGAATATGGCGCCGCCGAATTCGGAGTTTCCGTCCTCAAACGTCAGGGTGTCCAATTCGAGTGTAGTGCCCGGCTCAGGCAGGATTATCCCACCCGCTGGCACCACCCCAGTGAGACCGCCGCTGATCGTAACGCCGCACGGGCCTGCGCCAGAGCAGCCGAGGTTCGGGCCTATGATAGCCAGGTCAGGGTCGGAAATTTTGAGCGGAAGATCGAAAGGGTCAACCGTGATCGTGCCGGTGACGTCGAAAAAGATCAAGTCGTCACCGCTCCCCGGGGCGCACCCATTCACCTGCGACCCTTCGTTAGCCGCTGTGATTGCGTCAACCAGGCTGCACTGGCCCGAAACACTCTCGCCGCTGGTCGTAGTGACGACGATCTCGTTGGCTCGCGCCAGACCCGACATCACCAGGAATAAAAACGGCAGCGCGATTGCCGCGCCGGTAAACCACCGATTCCGATCTGCCATGGACCCCTCCCCGCGGCCCCCCGGCCGCGTTGGCAAATTTTCACCAGTAAACCAAGTCTGGCTTGCCTGGAGACTTTCTCACTCCTCCCGGCTACTGTCAATTCGACGCAAAAATAGCGCGGGCGGGATGTCATTCGACGCCCCGCCCGCAATCTTTCTTCTTCCTAAGTCTCACTAGCACTTAGCGAAGGAGTTATAGGTTATTTTATTTCCGCACCCCGCGCCTGACCGTACTCTTCGGCGGATCGATCACACCGCCGACTATCGCATTCGTGATGTTGAAGCATCCCTGGTTGCCATCGTCGTCTGTGAGTACGAGCGCAAACGGTCCCGTGCCACTCAAGTTGAGGTCCGCAAGATCGAGACCCGACAACTCGAGGTTCAGTGTCCATTCACCGCACGCGCCGGCCGGCGTCGGCAGCTGGACAATCCTCGCCGACTCTGTCCCTCCCTGGTCCAAGGGTCCGAAAGAAGTTCCGTAGCTCTGGTGGTTGACCACATTCACGACAAAGGACAGGTCCGCAAACAAGAAGTTATCAGGAAGAGCGCTACAACTGCCCTCCTCAATTAAGACCTCAAGCCCATTGAGCGCGTTGTTGCCACTGTCGCATCCCGGCCCGGGAGAGCCAGGGCCATTATCGATGAAACTAAAGGCGGTATTGATTGTATCTGCCGCCCCAGAGCTCGAATGGACTATCTGCAGCCGTTCGCTATTTGGCACAAGCACGAGCGGCGCCACCGCATCAAATTCGTACGCGCCACTGTCGCATTTCGCCGGGCTGTCGGGCCTTGCAAAGAGCCGCTGGTCGGTTACCACAGTATTGCCCGACTGATCGGTGCAATCTGTGTCGTGACCGATCGCATTGGCGCCTGCTACCAGCGCGATAGTCTCCGTCGGACCGCCATTCTGCGCCAATCCTGGCGCCAGACCCGGACTCTCGACCTTACTCGTGGACATACTGAAGGCGCAGCTATTGTCGTCGGAAATGTTGAACCCAATGTCCTTGTGATCCGCCCCTGCCGCGGCGGCGCAATTCTTGGGTGATCCGTTCGCGAAGAGAGTGCTCTTGTACTTGCTGACCGGATTAGCGCTGTACAACGATCCGCCGCTGCCGGTGGTGGCAGTGTTCGCGTCGAAGGTATCATTGGTGAGTAACAGGGTCGCATCGTCGTTATAGATGGCGCCGCCGCTGTCCCCCGCGGTATTTTTGTAAAAGGTGCTGTTGGTGATCGTGACAGTGCCATCGTCGGCGACGATTGCCCCGCCAAACTCTGCTTGATTTTCGGTGAAGGTGGAGTTTTCAATCGTCAGACTGGTGCCCAATGCTTCGATGGCGCCGCCATCGCCCAACCCAGCTGCCCCTTCGGTAAAGGTCAGGTTTGTCACAGTGACGTTGGTGTCGAATCCAGTCTGCAGGATTTCAGTGGTGGCGCGACCGCTGAGCGTAATGCCGCCGATCGCGGGACCGTCGATCGATAGAGCACTCGTGGTAGTAACTACCAGCGTGTCGATAAGATTGATGGTGCCGGTGACGCTGAATTCTATCTCGTTGACCCCGGGCTCCCCTACGCAGTTGTTTACCGTGCCGCCTACATTGGCTGCCGCGACCGCGTCGGTCAGGCTGCACGGCCCCGGAACAGTCTCGGAAAAGCCGTCGAGCGTGTCGACAACGATTGGGTTGACAACGGCCCGCGCCGACCCCGCCATCACCAGGAATAAAAGCGGCAATGCAGCTGCCGTAAGAGTAAAACGCCGATTTCGAACTGCCATGGACCCCTCCCCGCGACCCCCCGGCCGCGTTGGCAAATTTTCACACCAGTAAGCCAAGTCTGGCTTGTCTGGCGACTCTCTCACTCCTCGCGCCTACTGTCAACGCTTAGGGAAATAGCTAGAAGAAATGCGGGCGGACTGTCATCAACACCCCGCCCGCAAACCTTACTTTGCCGCAGCGTCTCTTAGCGTCGCACTCCGCGCCGGACGGTGCGCGTCGGCGGATCGATCTGGTTGCCGACGATCGCATTGGTGACGTCGAAGCATCCCGTGTCGCCATCCGGGTTGGTAACGATCAGCGCGAACGGCCCATCGCCAAACGGCGTCAAGTCGACACCGGCGAACTCGAGGTTGATTGTCCATTCGCCACAGGCGGGTGCAACCGGCGTCGGCAGCGCGACCATCCTGGCCGACAGAGTCTCAGGTGGCTCGATAGAAGACAGAGTTCCGTAGGTCTGGTGGTTGACCGTCTGTACGGCCCAGGAATCGAGGAAAAACTCTATCGAGTCAGGTCCATTCACGGCACAATTGCCCGGCTTGATAGTTACATCAATGCCATTGAACGGGTCGTCGCCTGCGTCACAGGTCGGGAAACCGCTCTCAGTAAAGGTAAACGACGTATTGAGCTGATTTCCGGCCGGAGTGCTCGAATGGACTATCTGCAGCCTCTCGCCGATTGCCGAGATCACAATCGGCGTCGTCTGCAGTTCAAATGCGCCGGCGTCGCAGAAGTCGGGATTGCCAGGATCGGGCCGCGGAAAGCCGCGCTGATCGGTGGTCAGCGGAAGGGGCGTCGGCGATGACTGATCGGTGCAATCCGCGACCGGAATAAAGTGGAACGCCTGGCTTTCCGAATCGATTGCGATCGTCTTAGTCGGGCCGCCATTGTTCTGCAGCCCCGCCGGGTCCAGATGCAGCGTCGTGCTGTCATTCACACTGGTGCCGCTGAAGCCGCAGGTATCGTCGTCGGAAATGTTGTGGCCCACATCAGTCACTGCAGTCCCGCCGCAATTGTCGCCGGTGCTGGACGCCAGAATAGTCCCCTTCAGGTTTGCCGTCCCTTCGTTGTAGATGCCGCCGGAGACACTAGCCTGGTTGCCAGAAAAAGTGCTGTTGGTGACGTAGAGCGTCTCGATACTCTCGATGGCGCCGCCGAAGCCCAGGAGGGCCAAGTTGCCAGAAAACGTGCTGTTGGTGATGGTGAGCGTGCCTTGACTGGATATGGCACCGCCGAAGCCTTGGGGGGCCGAGTTGCCGGAAAACGTGCTGTTGGTCACGTTGAGCGTGCCCTGATTGAAGATAGCGCCGCCGAAGCCTTTGGAGGCCGAGTTGTCAGAAAACGTGCTGTTGCTCACGTTGAGCGTCCCCTGATTGTAGACGCCGCCGCCGAAGCCCATGGAGACGAAGCCATCCGTCAGGGTCATCAAGTTCAGGCTGAGGGTGGCACCTGAATTCACAAAGAAAATTGTATAAAGGCTAGCTCCATCGAGAATGATGGCGTGTCCGCTGCCATCAATCGTCAGGCTACCCGGCGAGGTGTTCGCGATCGTGGGAAGAGAGCTGCCCAGCGTGATCGTACCGCTGACATTGAAATTGATGGTGTAGGCAGTGGTAGGTGCGCTGTTTGCGGTAGTGATTGCATCGCGCAGGCTGCCCGAGCCGGTGTCGTGAGTGTTGGTGACGGTAATCGTCGCCGCGCGACCTAACCCCGACATCATCACGAAGAAAAGCGGCAGCGCAATTGCCGCGAGCGAAAACCGCCGATTCCGATCTGCCA
>Ga0209420_1000479_pt1 | contig 20979 bp, 14 predicted proteins | sample BlaSpr_A8_OM1_O1_FD_187972 | JGI IMG/M metagenome (GOLD analysis project Ga0209420, IMG submission 187972) | Forest soil microbial communities from Thunder Bay, Ontario, Canada - Black Spruce, Ontario site 2_A8_OM1_O1 (SPAdes) (version 2) | ecosystem: Environmental > Terrestrial > Soil > Boreal...
CTCGCACCTGCCGCCGACCACCGCGGAACCAACGCCGCCTTCCGCCGCCCCGCGAATCTGTTTCCCCTGCGCTTCGGCAACGATAGCTTCAAACCGCATCTAGCGGCGGCCAAGGCCACAGGGAAACCGTGCATCGTGCTACAGCTGCAGGGAATTGCCGTCGATGTCGACAACCCCGAAGATTTGCAGACAGTGCTCGCGCATCCCGGCGAAACCCGTACCCAGAGCCTGCTTCGGCGGTGGGCGCTAAACCACCGCTTGTTCGCCAAAGGAACGGTGTGAGCAAACCTCGCCGCAGCACCAAGAAAAAAACGAGTGAGCGGGACCGGAAGCATGGCCTGAACCAGTTCCACACCGTTCTCAGCATCGTCCCGCTCCCTCTTGCTGGCGAAATCAAACCCGGTGACTCGATCGCAGACGCACTGCTGCTGTCCCTGCGCCAACGCTCTTACGCATTTCAATCCGGCGACATTCTTGTCGTGAAGCACAAAATCGTTTCCAAGGCGGCGAACCGCATCGTCGACCTCGCAACCATCAAGCCCTCAGCGCATTCGACTGCCTGGGGAAAAAAGTATAAGGTAGATGCCCGGGTCGTCGAGCTTGCCCTCCGCGAGAGCCTCGCGGTCATCCGGCGCAAGAAAGGCGTGCTCATTACCGAGACGCGTCATGGTTTTATCTGCGCCAACAGCGGCGTGGATGTCTCCAACGTCGATGGCGGCCGCCACGCCCTGCTTCTGCCCACCGATGCCGACCGCTCCGCTCGGAAACTTCATCGCGAACTTAAACAGCGTACCGGGCTCGCCATCCCCGTCTTGATCACCGACACATTCGGCCGTCCCTGGCGCGAAGGCTTGGTCGACTTCTGCATCGGCATCGCCGGGATGAAGGCGCTGCGCGACGATCGCGGCCGCCGCGATCCGCACGGCTACACATTGCAGGCCAGCCTCGAAGCCATCGCTGACGAACTGGCTGCCGCCGCCGCTCTCGTCTGCGGCAAACTCAACCGTACGCCCGCCTGCATCATTCGCGGATTCCCCTACGAACCTGCCGACAGCCGCGCCCGCGACCTGCTTCGTCCCATAGCCAACGACTTGTTTCGCTAGGCTCTCGCCAAGCGGCAGTCTTTAGGAGTAATTTGGAGTACCAACAGGTTTGGAGAACCCCGTGCCCCGCGCCCTCTCAATCTCGGAACTCGAAAGCTTCCCTTCCCTCGGCTGGTTCGAGATCGCAACGCGAGTAACGCCCGAAGTACGCTCATCGGTGGAAAGAATTCTGGAAACCCAGGACGGCGCCTCGATTTCACAGGAAGCCGCGTTCACACTGGCTCGCGCGGAAGGTGACGATCTGCTCGGCGTGCTCGCCGCCGCCAACCTGCTGCGTGCCGAACTTTCCGGCAACCTGGTCACCTACGTGGTGAATCGCAACATCAACTTCACCAACATCTGCTTTGTGGGATGCAAGTTCTGCGCTTTCAGCCGCGGCCCGCGCGAGTCCGACACATATTTCCTCGAGCCTGACCAGGTCGCGCAAAAAGCCATCGAAGCCTCGCAACTCGGCGCCACCGAGGTCTGCATCCAGGGCGGACTGCCGCACGGCCTGCCGCCGTTCTACTATCGCGACATCCTACGCGCGCTGAAGAGCGCCGTGCCCGCCATGCACATCCACGCCTTCTCGCCCATGGAAATCGTCTACGGCGTCGAACTCACTGGCATGCCGCTCGTCGACTATCTCTCGATGCTGCGCGACAACGGCCTGGGCACGTTGCCCGGCACCGCTGCCGAAATTCTCGACGACGAGATCCGGCACATTCTTTCATCCAACAAGCTCACGACCGAACAATGGATCGAGGTTATTCGCACCGCACACCGAGCAGGTATTCGCTCCACTTCGACCATGATGTACGGGCACACGGAAACCCCGGAACACTGGGTCCGCCAGATGTTCTTGCTGCGCGAAATCCAGGCGGAAACCGGCGGCTTCACCGAATTCGTTCCGCTCGGCTTCGTCCACCAGAACACGCTGCTGTTTCACCAGGGGCTGGCTCGCAGCGGGCCCACGCTGGCCGAGCATCTGAAGGTGCACGCGCTTTCCCGCTTGTTGCTCGCCGGGTCCATCAACAACATTCAGGTTTCGTGGGTAAAGTTGAACCGACACCTTTCGCAACTCTGCCTGCACGCCGGCGCCAACGATTACGGCGGCACGCTGATGGAAGAAAATATTTCGCGCGAAGCCGGAGCCACCGCCGGCCAGTACACCAGCCCTGAGGATTTTCAGTCCTTGATTCTGGAAATGGGCCGCGTCCCCGCCGAGCGCAATACCACCTACACGCGCATCAAGCTGAAGGCACCGATCGCGGAATTCACCACGGAAGAAACGCTGGAGCCGGAATTTGCATGAGCGACGCCTCGCGTCCCGTCGCCATTCTGGGTGGAACCGGTCCCGCAGGCATGGGTCTCACCCTGCGCTGGGCACGCGCCGGCGAAACCATCATCATCGGCTCGCGCAACGCGCAACGCGCGCAGGAAGCCGCTGACGGCATCAAAGAAGTAATTGGGGACCAAGCTCGCGTCTCCGGGATGGAAAATTCCGCCGCCTGCGCCGCAGCCGATATTCTCGTCCTCACCGTTCCCTTTGAAGGCCAGGCCGCTCTGCTCAAACAACTCAAGCCAGCAATTCGCCCCGGCAGCATTCTGATTGATGCCACCGTCGCACTCGCCGCCGGAGCCGGTGGGCGCGCCTCACGCACTCTCGGCGTCTGGCAAGGTTCCTCCGCGCAGCAAGCCGCAGAACTCGCACCCAAAGGAGTAAGTGTGGTCGCGGCGTTTCACAACCTGTCGGCCGAACTGCTGAATGGAGACGGGACTCTCGACTGCGACGTCATCGTCTGCAGCGACGACGCCAATGCGCTCCAACTCACGCGCTCGCTCGCCGCTAAGATTCCCGGAGTCCGCGCCATCGACGGCGGCAAACTGGAGAACGCCCGCATCCTCGAGCAGATCACCGCCCTGCTCATCGGCCTGAACATCCGTCACAAAGGCCACGGCGGCATCCGCATCACCGGATTGCCGCCGGAAGCTTACCTGGAATCGACCGCGCTCAAACCCTAGAACCCGTATTTCAACGAGAACTGAATCAGCCGCGGCGTGCCGACAACCGTAGTGATCGGTGCACCGCCGCTCCCAACGACTCCGCCATCGCCGTTGAAGGTCTCAGGATTGGCGAATGACGGATGGTTGAACAGGTTAAAGAAATCCGTCCGGAACCGCAGGCTCTGCCGCTCGCCGAGCTTGAAGCTTTTGTCCAGCGTGAAATCCACATTCTTCTGAGGCGGCCCAATGATGCAGTTGCGCGGCGTGTTGCCGTACAGCGTGGCATCGCTCGGTAGGCCATTGGAGAGCGTCGCCAACGGATCTGACGTGTAGGCGGCCGGATTTACCCAATTTGCCAGCCGCGACGTGACGCTGCCTGAGCTAGGCGCATTGCCGCAACCGAAACCCGGACTGAAAGTGGCTGTCGCGGACGGGCTCGCCAGCGCATAGGCGCTGCCTCCCGCTGGATCGAAGATCGAGAAGGGCGCGCCCGACTGCAGGATTATCACCCCGCTGGCTTCCCAACCGCCCAGCGCTGCCTTCGTGAATCCATTGGAATTGGCGAAGAATGGCAGTTGGTAGACACCGCTGGTTACGAAACGCTGCCTCCGGTCGAAATCAGACAAGCCGCGGGACGCAGCTGCATCCGTCTGGTTGTTGACCCGGGTCACGAATGCCACCGAAGCCGTAGAAACGTCGTCAATCGACTTGGACCAGGTATAGGCGCTTTGGAAATACAGCCCCTTGCTAAAGCGATGCGCCAGCGTAGCCTGCAGCGCGTTGTAGTGCGAGTCGGAATTGGGTGCGAAGTCTTCGAAATCGGCAGGTGCGATGCCCAGAAAAGGCGCGCGGGCGCTAACATTTTCACCGGTCGAATCGACGATGGTGCACGACTGACCTGCGGTCTGCAGATTAACGCAACCCTGGCCGGTAACGACCACTGGATTCTGCGGCGTCGCCAGCGTGGCCTGGTCGGAATCGTAGGTCGAACGCAGACGGCTGCCCTTCGTGCCCACGTATCCAACCTCCAAGAACCAGTCCCGCCCGAGCTCGTGCTCAATCGTGAAGTTCCACTGCTGGGTGGTGCCTGCGATCCAGTGCAGCGGCACGGCGAGTTCGATGAGACTATTCACGGTGCCGTTGAAGTTAGCGCCGCATTGATCCGCCGCAGTAGAAGCAGCTCCGTTGCCGAGCGTGCACGGCGATGCGAAACTCTGCAGGACCGAAGCCACCGGCACGTAAGCCTGCGTGGGCGCAGCTCCGAGCGGTGGAATGCCAGGAAGCGGGAAAGCCGGGTTGCCGTTGTTGGCCGCAAACAAGTCGGCCAGACAAGTTGAGGTTGCAGCACAGGTGCCCAGAATCGCAGGCTCGAAATTCACGCCAAAGGGATAGGTTGGAGGAGAAATGGCGAGATTGTCTACCGCTCCCAGGTCTTCGCGGACGCTATAAATGCCATACCCGCCGCGAATTGATGTCGTATGGCGTCCCGCGACGTCATACGCAAACCCGATGCGCGGCTCTTTCACCGAGGCGTATTCGTTGTTGAGTCCGGCCTGATTTAGCGTCCCCGTGATTCCGGAGAGTCCAAATTTATTGACGCACTTCGGCCAGACGTAGGGTTGCCCGGTCACGTTCGCCAGATCGGGGTTGACGTTGCCGGTATGACAAAGCGTGTCGTAGGGCGCACCTAGATACTCGTTGCGGAAGCCTAGATTCAAAGTCAGCGTCTTGCTGACCCGATAATCATCCTGTGCAAACCAGGAGTAGCCGGGAACACGATAGTCATGGTTGCCCAGGCCTCCGCCGCCCTCGCCGAAGAACGGCGATCCCGCAAGAAAACTTTGAAAATCAGTTGCCAACGTAGGCGGCGCAAAGTAGACCAGCCCGTTGTCCGCAATAGGTAAGTCCCGGCGCATCGCAACCCGGTCGACTTCGCCGCCAAAACGCAACTGGTGTGCGCCGTGCGTCCAACTCACAGTATCAAGAAACGTGTAGTTGTCCGACAGCGCAGTTTGCTCTTGAGTGGGATACGCTCCAAAGCCAAAAGTACCGAATTGCAGCCGGTACATATTGGGATCGGCGTTCGCCGTCGGCAGGTTGATGCCGACCTCCGCACCGGTGACGGGCGCTTCATTGTTCAGTTTGTCGCTGATGATGTTGACCCCGGCGCGGAACTCGTTGATCAAACTATTGCTGAAGACGTGAGTCTCGGTGATGCTGCCAAAGCGGCTGTGCAACGGAACCTCAAGGGGAAAGTTCAGATTGGTGGTACCCGGGAGCCCTCCGGTCTGAATTCCAAACGAATCGGCGCCGAAAGGCTCGAAGGTATCGGAGTTCGACCAGAAGAAGCGCTCTGACAAACGGTCCTTGCCGCCACGAAAGTCCCGGTCCCATGTCTCCGTGAACTGGTTGTCGGTGAACTTGCCGGGATCAGTGACCACGAAGGGAACCGTCGTGAGGCATGGTGTCGAGGCTGGCACGTTGGTGGGAAGCGGATAAAGGTATCCACCCGCTCCCGCGCCAAACTGATTGCTCTTGAAGTTCAGAATATTGAACGCCACCGGATCCACGCTCGGCACGTCGCAGTCCGTCGCCATCAGGCTGGCAGATTCGCGGTCTTGTACAGGAACGTAGTAAATGCTGGGACTGTTGATGAAGGTTCCCGCTGAATCTCCGCTGCGCTGGCGCGTGCCCTGAAGATTAAAGTAGAAGTAGCCAAACTTGGCTCCGTGGCCGATCGGTCCGCCGATGTCACCGCCGAAAATATTCTGCTTGACCACGACCTTCCCAAGAAAATAGTCGTCGGCGTCCAGCGCCGTGTTTCTGAAGTACTCCCAGAGATCGCCGTGAAAGCTGGAGGTGCCAGTCTTCAGCGTAGCGTTGATGTTGCCGCCACCGTTGCGGCCTTGCGTGGCGTCGTAGAGGCTGGTGCTGACCTTGAATTCCTCGATCGAATCTGGACTGGGCAGAGGGGTAAAGGTCAATTCGCCAAAGGCGTAGTCGGCCACTGTAATGCCGTCGATCAGGTAGTTGTTGTTGTCCTCTCTTCCACCATTGACGTGAATAAAGACGTTGCCGCGGCCCAACTGCGCGGCATTATTTAAGTCAGCAGAGGCGCCGGTCGAGAGCGTCAGCAACTGTTGAAAGTTCCGCGTAGCCAAAGGGAGATCGGTAATCGTCTGAGCACCCAGCGATTGTCCAGTGGTCGCATCCGTGGTGTTCACCTGCTCCACCTGGGATTGCACTTCCACCACTTCTTTCACCGAGCTCACTTTCATAGCCGCCGTCATACGCGTCGTTTCTGTGATGCGCACCACCACGCCGGGAAACTTGGTATCAGGAAATCCCGCCGCATTCACATCCACGGTGTAGTTTCCTACCGGCAACAGCGTAGCCGTGAACAGGCCGGAGGCGTCGGTCGTCGACTGGCGGAGAACTTCGCCCGTGGCCTCGCTCTTGATGCTCACTTTGGCGTTGGCGATTACGGCTCCTGATGAGTCTTGAACCACGCCAGTGATAGCGCCGGTGGCGCCGCCTTGTGCGAACACCATCCCAGTGAGGACGATTCCAGTGAAGACCGCCAGGAAAAGATTCGATGCCATCATCTTCCAAAGTGAATTCATCTTGTCCTCCGGTTGGACGATTATCTGTTGCTCGCTCGCCTACTCAAGCGGTGCGGATTGACGGGCGCAAACCGATAGCACACGCAGTAACATGCCGATATATCACGATCCTTCGCCGGTGTTCAAGGAATATGCACACCCTTCGCATGCAGGTCTTCAATCTAGTGGAAAGGAATTATTGATGAAAAGGGATGGGACCGAGGTCAGTGTTTCGACCTAAAGGATTTTGCAAATCTCGCGTGCAACATGTGGGCCGACGGGGGCCAAGCCCCCACAACTTCAGAATCTAATCTTCCACCGCCTGCGCCGTCATCTCCGACGGCTCGCCGCCGGCCACAGCCTGAGCCACAATCAACCGCCGCGCTTCCACTCGAATTTTCGGCAGATGCAGCCCGAACCAGCACGCACCCAACAACGACGCCAACCCGCCAATCGCTATAGTATGCGGCGCACCTAAACGCTCGGCCATCGCACCACCAAACAGAGCTCCAATCGGAGCCATGCCCATGAACATCATCGAGTACACCGCCATCACCCGCCCGCGCAGCGCATCCGGCACCATCACCTGGATCAGCGTGTTCGAACACGCCATCTGCAGCATCATGCAATAGCCCACCGGCAGCAACAGAATCACGGAAACCCAGAACGTGCGTGACAGAGCAAATATGACCAGACTGGCTCCAAAGCCGCCGCAACACCACGCCACCCAGCGTCCCAAGCCTTTCACACCCTCACGGAAAGCCAGGGTTAGCGCGCCCAGCAGCGCTCCCACGCCGGTCGCGCCCATCAGGATGCCCAACCCCCGCGCTCCGCCGTGCAGAATCTGGTCAGCGAAGATCGGCATCAGGACCACGTAGGGCATCCCCACCAGACTTACCAGCCCCAGCAGCAGCAGCAGGGCGCGGATCGGTGCAGTCCGGTTCACGAAGCGGAACCCTTCCATCATGTGTTCGAACGGCGAGGCCATAGCCGCGCGGACCGGAGCGATCACCCTCATTAACAGCAATCCGATAATCACCGCGATGTAGCTCACCGCGTTCGCAAAAAAGCACCAGCCTTCGCCAATTTTCGCCACCAGAATCCCGGCAACGGCCGGACCGATCACGCGCGCGCCGTTGAACATCGAGGAATTCAGCGCGATCGCATTCATCAGATCTTCCTTGCCCACCATATCCACCAGAAACGATTGCCGCCCGGGAATGTCGAACGCATTCACGATGCCGAGCAAACTTGCCAGCACAAACACATGCCAGACCTGAATTTTGTGGAAGAGTGTGAGCGCCGCCAGGATAAAAGCCAGCACCATCGCCGCTATTTGCGTGGCGATCACGATGTGGCGCCGGTTGAAACGATCAGCGGCAATCCCGCCCAGGGGCGCAAACAGAAACACAGGAACCTGGCTGGCGAATCCCACTGATCCCAACAGCAGAGCCGAACCGGTCATCCGGTAGACGAGCCACGATTGCGCCACACTCTGCATCCACGTACCGATGAGTGATATCAGTTGCCCACTAAAGAAGAGCTGGAAGTTGCGATGACGCAGCGCCCGCCAAGCTACCTGCCAGCGCGATCCGCGCTCCGGAGCTGCTTCCACGCCGGTCACCACCGCGCTTTCCCGAATCGGGACCCTTGTATCAGACATTTATCTTCTATTATCTTCCATCTTCTTTTGATGACGCTTCCGCCTCCGTGGAATCACCTATAACGACCACTATAACGTGTGCGCTGCCCGGCAAATGTTCCCCAGATACATTCTAATGACCGACCTTTGCACCGCATTTCCCATGTTCCAGGCCGTCCTGCACTTTTGACTTCCCAGACCGTCCGGACTGCGCTACAGTGGCACTTGCTCTCTCCCCGGCGATCCCCTGAAGGAAGGGACACGACCATGACTACTCCTCCGGTTGGTGTTGAACGCCGTATTGGACAACGCTTCGCCTTCAACCTCCCCGTCTCCTTGCGTGACGTTTCCACCGCTGCTGAGGGGCTTGGGGTCACGCAGGATCTCAGTTCCCGCGGAGCCTTTCTGTTTACTGACATGGCATTGAGTGAGGGCGCGGAGATTGAACTCACGCTGGAAATGCCCTCCGAAATTACCCTCGGCGAAAATATGCGCGTCCGCTGCCGGGGCAGCGTGCTGCGCATCGTCAAGCCCACGGATAAAGATAACGGCTGGAAGCCCACCCCCTTGGCTGAGACCGAGAAATTAGCCGGAATCAAAGCCGCTGAAACCAAGATCAGCGAGACCAAGCTTGCCGAGGCAAAGGTCGCCGAGGCAAAGATCGGCGTGGCTGTCTGCTTGAAGGGCTACGAGTATCTGCCGGAAACCGAAAGCGGCTCCGCCGACTTTCGCCGGATTTCGGCCCTGCACACACCCACCGAGACGCAACGTCCCGCCGTGCCCGGCGTTCCGCGCGTCCCAGTCCTCTAGCCCAGCGCATCCAAAAGAACTAAGCCTTGCGATCAGCGGCTTGAATCGCGGGAGAATCCCGGTCTGGTCCCGCCCCTCCGAACTTAAGTTCTTTCCACACCTCTGAGTCCTTTTCAATCTTCGAACCTTGGCTTAGAATGTTACCCACTCGTGCGGTTTCGTGGGGGAGCATTCCAGCTTTGCACCTCGGGTTGACGATTCCTGTTCCGCAGATTGCTGCTCTCCCGTTTTCGCACGAATTGTGTGCACCCGTTTGGCCAGGCGGTTACTTAGGTCACTTGGCGAACAGTACTGTCTCTTTCTAACATGCAAACACCGAGAGAAATCAGCGAGAACCGCACCATGCATGGGATCGCCGTCGCCCTCTTGACCGAGGACCGGGAACATTTATCCGAGTTGCAGAGCCGTCTGGAGGCGACCCGCCTGGCGCGGGTTGTGTTCAGCAACATCGGCTTTCCCGCCGGACCCACCGACCCCATCCTGCGCCAGATTCAGGATTTGCGCGCCGAAGTTGTCGTCATCGATATCTCTGCCGAAATTCCTCAGCGCGCTATCAAAGCCATTGAACTGATTCAGGCCAATACCCTGCAGCTCGCCATCTTCGCCAATGGCAGCATGCAACAGCCCGCCACCATTGTGTCCAGTATGCGCGCCGGAGCCGGCGAATACTTGGATCACAGCGCCGGCTCTGAGGCTCTGCTCGAAGCTCTCACCCGTTTCAGTTCCAACCGTACCCGCACCCGCGGCGGCGCGGGCAAGGCCCGCATCTTCACTTTTCTCAGCGCCAAAGGAGGCGCCGGCGCCACTACCGCCGCCGTCAACACCGCAGTTGCCCTGCAGCAATCGCACGGCAGCGTGGTTCTGGTGGACTTTGCTCCTGTCGGCCACGCCCAACTGCATCTCAACCTGCGCCCCAGTTTTGGAGTTCCCGACGCGCTCGAGAATCTGCACCGCCTCGACGCTTCTCTGCTCGATGGCCTGATGACCACCGCTCAGGATGGCTTGCATCTTCTTGCCGGCCCGCAGCAGCCTTATCACGCCATTCCCACGCCGGCCGAATTGGCCCGTCTGTTCGACTTGCTCGTGAATCACTACCGCTACGTTGTGGTCGACGCCTCCAGCCGACTTGATTCCACCACACGCCTGCTCTCCGATCTCTCGAACGCAGTGCTCATGGTCGCTCAGACTGACGTTGTCACGCTGTGGAGCGCCGGCCGCATTCATGCCTTCCTCGAAGAGGGTGCGGGCCGCAACCGGCTGCGCATGGTTTTGAATCGCTACAAAAAAATTCCCGGCTTTACCGACGAAGACATCGAGAGCGCCACGCATTGCAAAGTTTTGTGGAAGATTCCCAACGCATTTCACTCGATCTCGCCCGCCATCGATCACGGCACGCCCGTCGTTTTGCAGGAAGGCCTGGAAGTGAGCCACTCGTTCCGCGCACTGGCCGCGGCGTTGGCCGAGGCTTCCACCACTGCCGAGGGCGGACTCGATCTCGTCTATGCGCAGGAAAAGCCCGACATCAAGAAGAAGGTTGCTGGCCGGCTCCTAATCACTCCCGCCCGTGCCGGACAATAGGGCCAGTTTTGTTGTCATCCTGAGCAAGCGTTCTTTGCGCGGCGAAGAACCTGTCCCGAGCTTGCCGAGGGAATCCGGGCGAGCCGCGCGCCTCCACGGAGCCTGGCCTGAGAGAGCGACAGCGACCGAAGGGCGCGTTTGGCTCGCTTCCTTACCAAACTGCCAGCAACATTTCCACCCGCATGTCCTCGTGGCTACCCTGAAAGCTAGTTTTCCATCTAACATAGAGAGATGCGCGAAGCCCCGGTCCTGCTCCAGCAGGCAGAGACTAAACCATCGACCCCGGAGCTGGTACTTCTGACTCTGCCCGAACCCCGGTCTCGCATCTTCCTGCAGAATCTTCGCGATCTGTTTCGCCAGCCGGAACCCGTCCCGTCACACCTTCAGCCCGCGCCCGCTGCCTTCTGGCCCGATGTCTTCGTCGACCGCGGACTGCCCTGGCGCCGCTTCGGCCAGTCGGGCGTGTATCACGTTCTCGCGCTCCTTTTGATCTGGGCAGCACCGCGCTTCCTCGCCCTGCAGCCTCACGCCATGACACAGCCCGTGTTCACTCGTGGCGACGTCGTTTACTACACCCCTGCGGAGTATTTGCCTCCACTCGATACACGCCGCTCGCAATCCGCTCACGCCCGCAAGGCCGATCCCGAATACTCCGCGCAGCCCATCATTTCCGTGCCTCCCGAGCCCGACAACCGCGGGCAAACTATCGTCGCGCCCGCCGACATCAAGTTACAGCGCGACGTTCCGCTGCCGAACATTGTCTCCTTGTTAGAAAAAATGCCCGGCAATCCGCGCATGCCAATCGGACCAGCTCCCGTGGTTCCCGCCTCGGAGGTTTCGCGCTTCGCGCCGCGGATGGAACGCGCGGTGATCGCGCCGCCTCCCGACCTGCACGCCGATCGCCAGAAAACTTTGCTGGCTCCGCAGTCCGCGGTGATCGCTCCACCGCCCACCGTCGCGGCCGACTCTGCCCGCCGTCTCGGCGATCTCAACATCGGACACACCTCAGTGATTGCGCCCGCTCCGCAGCTTGCCTTGGACGAACAGCGCGCTGCTTCCGGCAGAAGTTCAACAGCCTTGACTTCACCCCAAGAACGATCGTCGCAGGTGATCGCTCCGCCGCCATCGCTAGCCGCGTCAGGACGCTCCCACTCTGGCGGAAGCATGAGTGGCAAAGGGATCCTCGCGCTGAACCTCCATCCCTCAGTAGGAGCGCCGCCCGATCCGCGCGCGGGCAATCGCCGCGGCAATTTCGCGGCTACTCCAGAAGGTCATCGCGGAGCCTCCGGTGCGCCCGGCGCAAGCGTTGGAAGCGGCAAAGCAGATGCAAGTGGAGCCGGCAAGAACAGCGGCAACTTGCCTTCGGGGTTATACGTCGGCAATCCCGCTGCGAAGGGTTCGACAGCTAATTCGGTCAGTCCTCGCCTCCTCGCGAGCGCGCGTTCGCCGCACATGGAGCAGACGCCACAACCAACGAGCGGGGCCAAGCTTTCGGACGTAGAGCGCGCCGTCTTCGGCGACCGCAAGTACTACTCTCTAAGCCTCAACATGCCCAATCTCAACTCCGCCGGCGGCAGCTGGATCATCCGCTTCGCCGCCTTGCAAAAAGATTCGTCCCCAGGCAGTCCGTCTTCCCGCGCGGCCGCGAGCGATCCACCTGCGGACGGTTCATCCCAGGGCGATCTCTCCGCACCCGTGGCGACACGCAAAGTCGATCCCGCCTACCCGCTCGAACTGATGCGCCAGAACGTAGGCGGCATGGTCATCCTTTATGCCGTCATCCACGCCGACGGCACAGTGGGCAGCGTCCGCGTGCTGCGCGGCGTCGACGAGCGCCTCGCCCAGTTCGCCAGCGAAGCCATCGCCAAATGGAAGTTCCAGGCCGCCACAAAGAACGGCGCCCCCGTAGATGTAGAAGCAACTTTCTGGATCCCATTCCATCCCGCGAAAGCGAACTCGAACTTCTGAGGTCTCGCCTCCGGTCTCGCGAGCGCGTCGAGCCTTGTTTCTCTGAGCCCCAAATCACTACGAAATAAGGCCGCGAGCTTTTTTTTGGGTTTCGAAAGCAGGCACCCCCTACCTCGAAGACTGGGTCAATGAGCGTAATGGGAATTAAGCGCCAACCAACACCGCGATCCTCGAGCCAGTCGTTTCTTACGGGCAGATGATCACCACGGACGTCTGAACCATTCCTGACCACGACCCGCTGAGTGGGGCATTTGCATTCGAGGGAGCATACGCGACAATGGGAATTGGTCCTGAATCAGCGCACTCGAACATGAACGGCTGAGCTGTGAGCGTGTACTGAGAGGGCGGCGGCGCCATGAGCTGAATCGACCACTCCACCGGGATCGGAGTTACCGTCGCCGGCGAACTGGAGAAATGGCCTGTCGCGACGAATTCAATCTGCTGGTCGTTCGTGGTCTGAGTTACGGTGATGGATTGAAGCTGCCGACCGGGATCGCTTCCGTTGCTGCAGGCCAGAGTCAAGGAAGTTACAAGTAGGAGGAGGAGCAGAGCGTAGTAGTTATTCATAGCGGCTCTCCTTAACGCATCCTAACCCCAATCGCCGCTTGCCGCTAGTCAGTTTACGAAAACAGCGTTCACACTCAGAGCCCCGTCAATGCGGCGGAGTTTTCCGCCCTTCACTTTTCCACACCCCTATTGTGAGGTCTGACCTTGCGCCCTCAATAAAATCGCGCGATCATGGTCGAGGCCGTGACGGTCGGGTGAACCCGCATCGTCGCTTCCCTAAATCCTTTATTTTCTGGATTTTGACCTCTAGGTTCTTTGACATCCGGATTTTGCAGGGAATTTCCTGCTAAGGTGATGATTCCAAGCAGGGAGGGGGAGGGGGGATACCCCGACTTCTGCGCGCAGAAGCGCAACGCGCGACTGCCTGGTCAACTCCCCAGTAAGTTCATTTTCGTTGCGGGAGTTTAAAATCCCAAAAGGACCGGCCTTCGTGGAATCCCATTTTTGCGAAAGAAACGCACCGAGACGGAGCACCGTCAACCCATCAGTTCAGTTTGTCTGGGTACTAGGTACTGGCAACTAGGTACTCGTTCTCTACGCCTTAGCGCCCTTCTTCTTCTCAAGCGCAGCGTAGATCGCGGGGTCAGTGCAGACTTCGTAATAGGTGCGGTCAGTCCAGCCCAGGACAGAGAAATCTTCCACCTTGATTCGCGGGACCCGGCTTTGGCGCACCACGATCTTGCGAAAAATATCGCGGTCAACCGGGACAGTGCCGCTAGACAGCTTGTACTCTCCCTTGTCCGAGGCCATCGAAGGCGGCAGCTTCACAGTCAGCGGCACCAGTGAAATCTCCTGCTCCAGCTTGCGGAACGCCGCTTCATTCATGCGAATGCCGCCCAGGTTGTAGCTGAGGACGGAGTCTTCGGCATTCGCCGCGTCATCTTTCGCGGGCTCCGCGGTCTGGAAGACATAAACGTGGAACGGCCCGGCCTGCGATTCCATTTCTTTGCGAGCCCGCTTGTTGCAGGAAGAAAGGCGGTCGCTCTGGTTCAGCGCTTCGGAAATCATGATCTGATGTTCGCCGTCCATCAGATACAACGGCGCCGACTCCTGCAGCGTGATGCCTACGCCCAACTCCAGCCCCGGCATCCCCGAACGCTGCATCAGTTCGTTGTAACCGCGCACGATCTCGATGATCTCGCGCGCCAGCACGCAGGCCCGGCTCACTGCGAGTCCGGATTCGCCGGCACGCTCCAGGATTGCCAGAATAATGGCATCGCCTTCGAGGAAAACTTTTTGCGCTCCGTACTTGCTCAGCAGCTTGTTCACTGGATCGTAAAAGTTCAGGCTGAAGTAGGACGCTGGGTTGAGCCCCTTCTCCATCAACGTGCGCGTCAGGCGAGTAGAGTCGCGCACATCGGCCTTCAGCACCACATGCCGCAGGACGCGATCTTCCTCGGGCTGCTGTGGCTGCTCCTCAGGTAGAAGAAATTCATACAGCGTCCCGTTCATCCGCGACAGCTCGCGCAGTTTTTCGGTGTTGACCAGGTTTACCCAGTCGAGCGCCGCATTCAGCACTTCCAGCCGTCTCAGATCGCGGTGATAGTGCGAGAAATCCTGCAGGAAGCGCGCCGCCACTTTGGCTCGCTCCGCGCCGCGGCAACTCGCAACTTTCGCCACCGCCGCATACAAACTGGCCGGCGAAAGCTTGCCGTGTTCTTGAATCATGCGCTCCACGCGGTCGCATTCAGGACGCGAGATCAGAGCGTTCTTCAGTTGCTGCGGATTGATCCGCGGAGCGTACTCGCTAAGCAGCGGCACCGTGTGGTAGGAGGCAATCACATGCTCCATCACCTGTTCGTCTTCGAGCAGTCGCACCCACTGCGCGAGCCGTTCCTGCTTGGCCACGCCTTCCGCCGTGGAATCATCGGGCGTTCCGGTTCCGACGAGAGCTCGGGCATTCTCCGGAGCGCACAGCCAGGCACTAATGGTTTCGCTGGTGGTGTCTTCACCATAGATCGAACGCACGAAGCCCCATACCAAGTCCTGCAGGCGTCCGTAGCGGTCGGGATCTCGATCCCAGTTGCCCAGCATCACATAATGTTCGGCGCACAGGTAGTCGTCGCGGCCATCCTCGGAGAACGCGAGGCGGTTCACGAACAGGCCGTAACTGCCCAGGCCAGCGTTGACGGGTTCTGCAGGTTTCGCGTCTGCGGCGCTCGCGACTCCAGTTTTGGCTTCTGCAGTTCTGGCTTCTGCAGTCTTCGCTTCTCCGAAGAAGGACCGCCGCGTCCGCGCCAGCGTCTCTTTCTCAATCTCGCGCAGCGTCTCGAACAAATCCTGGCCAGTCTTGCGCAGGATGATCTTCTTACGCACCTGGAAAGCGGCGACGCGCTCGCGATACTCCACGCCCTTCCCTTGCCGGATGCCTTCGTAAGCCTTGAGCAGCACGCGGCACCGCTCCAGCACTTGCGGGAACAACTGGTTCATCTCGGTGCGGAGAAACTTGGTAACTGCCAGGCGGGCGAGCAGATCGATGGAAATCTTCTCTTCTTTTTTGGCGCGGTTCAGCGCCGCCAGGTGCAGTTCGGTCAGCAGGGGCTTCCAGTCAGACTTTTCGGCAGGGGAGCGGGTCGAACCGACCGCGGCGCTTCGCATCCACGAAGGCGCCTGGTTTCGGTGGGGTGTCTCGGCCGCCAGCAATCCTTCCAACTCGCCATGGCGCACGATCAACCGGGTGATCTGCGCCCGCGCTGCATCGACGAAGCGCGGACTCATGGCCACGTCGTGACGCAAGTTGTCTACGCCGACCGCCAGCCCTTCAAGAGCAATCGATGGCACAGCCGCAATCATCTCCGGCGGCGCCAGTTTCTCTGGCTCCTTGCCGAGGCGAAAGATAGGAAGTCGAGGCATGCGTGAATCGCTCAGATTCTTGGAAGCTACTGATTACAAATGTACATATCGAGGCTAGCATGGGTGCTGCTGAGGCTAAAGTTACCTAGGTTACGGGGTTAACGCTCGGTCTTGGTTTCGGCTGGAAAAGGAATCCCCAGCAACAGCGCGCCGCCTTCAAGGATATAAAATCCAAACCAGTCGAGCACCTCCGGAAGCAAGCAGGTGGTAAGGTTAAAGATGAACACAAGAATTGCCCTCGTCACCTCGCTGATTTCTGTACTTAGCGTAGGCGCGCAGACGCAGGAGGAGGCCGGGAAAGATCCTCACCGGCCTTCCTGTAAAAGTGCTTACTGCCGGAAAGTCGAATCTTTTCTAAAGACGCATTATTGCGGAGAGTCGCCGTTCGGTAACGGCCCCGACAACGGTTGCGAGATCAAAAAGCCGAAGACGCCGCGATCCGGCATGAAGGTCCTATCAGACTTTGAGTGCAAGTGGAACGAAGGCGTGTCGAAATGTCAACAGCATGCGCAGCCGCCTTCGGAAATCCGCACTCTCTTGATCGGCCAGATGCGGAAGCTGGGTCTGCCCGTCGAGGACCATCGGCATGTTTACTACACGGTTTGGGACTCGAGTTCTTCCGGTTGGACACTTGCGGAGGCCTATTACCAGAACTCGGCGGGAAATGATTTGACGATTTGCCAGGCCGTTGCGATCATTGATCAAAGTTCCCGGGTTCACATTCTGCGGAAGGTGCCGTTCCAGAGGACCGACGCCGACAAGCCAGCGGTCACGACCTGGTCTCCGATTGATCTCGCCGATGTGGACGGCACGGGCCTAGTCGACGTCATTCTTGAGGCGGATGCTTATGAGGACCACTGGCTCGAGGTTGACAGCGTGAAGGATGGCTCCCACACCATCTTCTCCGGCTTAGGGTATTACTTGTAAGTGCCTTGACTGGGTACTCGGTACTGGCTACTGGCTCTTGATCCGCGCCGCTTCGAACTCATCGCCCTTCTGCCATCCGATGACCTTCGTGAAGCTTGCCGCTTCCCAACCCAGAGCGAAGCCGAATCGCGCCATAGCGCTATCGCCGACAAAATCCATCTCAGGATGATACTCATCGCTGGGCTGGTGATAATGCTTCTCCGTGTACTCCTTGTCCTGCGCCAGACCCCAAGCCTCGTCGTGACCTTTGAACTTCGTGCCTTCGTTAATCGAGAAGGCCGGAATTCCCACGCGAGCGAGACTGAAATGATCGGAGCGGTAGAAGTATCCGGCCTCGGGATGCGCGTCCGGGCGAATTGCCAGCCGGAACTCCTTAGCCATCGCTTGCACCCATGGATAGAACGTTGTCCGCTCCGCACCGGAAACCTCAGTTTCTTCGGGCGCGCCCAGCGGCGGAACTGCATCGTAATTCAAGTCCAGCGCAATCTTCCCCGCGGGGATGGGCGGATGCCTGCCCAGAAACTCCGACCCCAGCAGTCCCTGCTCCTCTGCCGTGACTGCTCCGAAAATGATTGACCGTCCTGGCCGGTCTTTGGCCACACTGAAGGCGCGCGCCAGTTCCAGCAGGATGCCGCAACCTGTAGCATTGTCGACGGCGCCGTTATAAATATTGTCGCCCGGCATGTCGGGACGGATGCCCAGGTGGTCGTAGTGCGCCGTGTACATGACCGCTTCGTCCTCCAGGTTGCGGTCAGAACCCGGCAGCATGGCCAGCACGTTATTCGACTCGAAGCGCCGCACATTGCTCACCATGTGCGCTTTTAGCTTCGCCCCCAGATTGACGGGATGAAATTCCCGCGAGCGCGCATCCGCCATCATCATTTCCAGATCCATGCCCGAGGCCGCTGCCAGTTTTCGTGCCACATCAAGCTGCACCCACGACGCGACCTTCAGCACCGGGCCTTCCACCTTCAAATAAGACTTCTCCCCCGAATTCGAATTCCGCACTACTTCCCACGGATAACTCGCCATGTCTTCCTTGTGGACGAGAATCACGCCGACCGCTCCCTTGCGCGCCGCTTCCTCGTATTTGTAGGTCCAGCGGCCGTAGTAGGTGAGGGCTTTGCCTTTGAAGAACTTCGGATCGTCCGACGGAGGCTCGTTCACCAGCATGAGCAGCACTTTTCCGCGCACGTCCGCGCCTTTATAGTCGTCCCAGTTATATTCTGGAGCGTCGATGCCGTAGCCCACGTAGACGATCTCGGCGTCCACATCGGACTGCGCCTGCTGGGTTTGATCGTAAGCAACATACTCGTCGAGTGGTTTCAGATTCATCGCTGAGCTTTGTCCTTGCTTCGGCACGAGCGAAAACTTCGTTTCGGGCAGCGTCGTGATACCCACCAGAGGTACTTTCTGCAAGTACGACCCGTTGTCGCCCACCGGCTTCAATCCATATTCCGCAAACTGCGTGGCGATGTATTCGGCGGCCAGATCACCCCCGTGCTGTCCCGTGCCGCGGCCTTCGAGAAGATCATGCGAGAGAAAGCGGACATGCCAGCGAATGTGTTCGGGATTGATGGTTTCCATCGCCGCAAACGCCGCGCCCGGCAGGCGCACCGAAACGGCCTCGCGCTTGGTCGCGACCGGCACTGCGGCTGAAGGCGAGCCGCCTTCGGCCCACACCAGCAGGCTCAGAGCGGCGATCACGCCGGCAAGAACACTTCTTCTCGCGAATGCTTGCATAGATTTGTCTTTTCCCCCGAACGAAGTGTATGGGCGCAGAGCAATCCTTATGGCTAAGAATGCCCATTGTTATGACTGAGTGAATTGTAACGGAGCCGAGGAGTTTCGTTGTAAACGAGGGACCCGAACCACCCGCACGGCAGGTCAGTCACGGCCGGGACCACTGGGCAGGTTTCCGGTTGTACCTGCGATTGTTGCCTTTGGGTCTAGGGGTCCTGTGTAGTTTTCCTGCCAGTTACGCTTCCCGCGACCGCGGGATTAGTTCTTCGAGCTTCAACCAGCGCGGAAATCCCGCACATCTTCTCCCGGCTTGAACAACACCGCAGGTGGAATCTTCCCTGGCGCTGCCATCTTGCAGCTGATCTCAGTGAAGTCGGCCTTCAGCCAGCCGACGCTGGAAACTTCGATCTTGCCGTCCTGCGCGATCCAAAAGACGCTCGGGACATTGGTCAACCCGTAGGCGTTCGACACGGGATAGGTATCTCTGTCGTCGAGCAGCACGGGAAAGGTCACGCCAAACTCCTTGGTGAAGTCCGCGGTGTGTCTGGGATCATCCTGGGAAACGCCGATGAGCCTGACGCCCTGGTGCCCATACGCCCGCTCCAGCCGTTCCAGAAACGGAAACGCATATTGGCAGGTCGGACAGGAAACCTTGAAAAACGCCAGCACCAGGGGACCGTGCGCCAACTCCTCGCGCAGCACGAAACGCCTGCCGTCCATCGCCCTCAATTCAAAGTCGGGCGCTTTCATGCCCACGGTCAAAGCCGCCATCGGTCGTCCTCCCGTTTCTCTTTTTCGGTTCCGCAGCCAGCGCATATGGCGTCGCTCTGACTTGCTTTTATTCTAGATGATCCGCGAGCGGACGAAGCGGTTACCATCGGCCGGTTGCCCGGGTCGTTGATTTCCCTCAAAGCATCTCCGCTTTCCGCAGAATCTTCCGTGCCAGGCCGGTAAGGGCGACCTGCCGCAGCCGATCCAACGGGATCCATTTCCCATCAACGCTCGACGGCACGGCGTCGCGCCAAACGCGGACCGTGTAGTCTGTGATCGTAATCGAATGGCGCAGCGTAAGCGAAGGACCGGCCGCGCCATTCGTGCTTAGTAACTCGGGCAACTCCCACATTCCAGGCATTAGGGATGCGCCTGGCGACCGCCGTATCAGAAAAATCTCTCCATCTCGATGATGCAGAACATAGTGAATCTCCAGCTTCTTCTGCCGCGCTGGTTTCGCGAGCCGCGGCATCTCTCCGCGCGTAACGCATAGCTCGATGACCGGACACCTCAAGCACGCCGGCGCGCGCGGCGTACACACGACCGCGCCCAACTCCATCATGGCCTGATTAAAATCTCCGGGACGCTTTGCATCCAGAAGATCTTTAGCGGCTTCCCACAACGTTTCTCCAGCCAACGGCTTCCCTGATACTCGCTGCAACACGCGCTCGACGTTGCCATCGACCACCGCGACTGACTGGTTGAACGCAATGCTGGCGATTGCCCCTCCGGTGTAGCGGCCGACCCCAGGCAGGCCAAGCCAGGTTTCTGCGGTCGTTGGGAATTTCCCTTCATACTCCCGCACCACGACTTTCGCCGCGGCGTGTAGCATGCGCGCGCGCCGGTAATATCCCAGGCCACTCCACGCTGCGAGCACGCTGGCCTCGCGCGCAGCCGCCAATTTTTCCACCGTGGGAAAGCGCCGCAGGAATTCCTGATAGTGCTCGATTACCGCGCCCACCCGCGTCTGCTGCAACATGATTTCGGAAAGCCATATCCGGTACGGATCGCGGTTCGCGCGCCAAGGCAGATCGCGGCGATGGCGCTCATACCAGGCGAGCAATCGCCGCCGGAATTTCTTCCGTTCGTCCCGCATCAACTCCTTGATGCGCATGTCCAACTCATTGCTCCTGGCAGCACCAGCCTTCGAGGCAGGCTGCGATTCTAATTGATACCCGTGATGCCTTCGGTTGCTCTCCGGCATGCCCCGCCATTGACCGGCGCCCTCAAGCGCGAAATAATGGTCGGGCCTGGCATCCGCAACCTTTGCGTGAGTTTATCCACGCCCAGCAGTATCGAGGAGCATCATGAACGACTTCAACCGCAAGGTGGAAGACGCGTCGGCGCGCGTCAGCAAAACCGTCGCCGAGGCGGCCGAACGGATCGAGAAAGAGATCCCCGAATTCATCAAGTATCTGAACGACGAGGT
>Ga0209420_1000480_pt1 | contig 20965 bp, 10 predicted proteins | sample BlaSpr_A8_OM1_O1_FD_187972 | JGI IMG/M metagenome (GOLD analysis project Ga0209420, IMG submission 187972) | Forest soil microbial communities from Thunder Bay, Ontario, Canada - Black Spruce, Ontario site 2_A8_OM1_O1 (SPAdes) (version 2) | ecosystem: Environmental > Terrestrial > Soil > Boreal...
TACGATGCCGTGTAGGCGCTTTTCGACGAGAACAGGCACACTTCGCGGACATAGAATCGAAACGAGAATCAGGACGATCGATGGCTGAATTTGTCGCCTCTCCGGCTGGTGTAGTAAGGAACACAAACGACAAACTTGTGGGCACGTGGAAACTCGTGTCCGCCTCCAGCACCACCTCGGCGGGGGAGCGATGCGAAACTCCGTATGGCCCCAGCCCCGTAGGTTTCCTGACCTACACTGCGGATGGCAGAGTAAGCGCGATGATCAGCTACGGTGGGCGAACGTCACTCTCCGTCCGCGGCGGGACGCCTGAAGAACAGGCTCAAGCATTTAAGACATTTCTTGCCTATGCCGGACGGTACGCCCTCAGCGATGACACGGTGACCCATTCTGTCGAGATCTCATCGATTCAGACTTATGTAGGTAAGGATTTGGTCCGGAACGTCAAATTCCAGGGTGATCGAATCACCCTGGTTACGCCACCGACCTTCGTAAACGGAAAAGTACAAACGGTCGAATTGATTTGGGAGCGCCTGCCGGCGGGTTCCTGATATGCGTGCTTCAGGTCGCTGTCTCCTTGATGTTAAACTCGACGTCAGTACTGACCGGTTTCTGGTTACTGAAACTCTGATCTTGCGAACAGGTGCAGGTTGTCGAAGGTTATCGTTCCGCACAAAAAAGTTCTTTTCACCGACGAAATTCTGCGGGACCCCTATCCTGCATACGCCCGCCTGCACGAGGAAGGTCCGCTGCATTACCTTGATGTAGACGGCAAATGGGCGTTATGGTCGATTGTGAGCCATGCCGAGTGTTCTTCGGCTGCTAAAGACCCCAGGCTTTCCGCAAAGCGCTCGCAGCAGATGATATTGTCTCTTCCGCTCAGCAACCAGTCCGAATTCAGCGAACTGGCTCGCATGCTGGGCTTGTGGCTGATTTTCATGGATCCGCCGGAGCACACCCGGCTGCGCAAACTTCTCAACAAGGGATTCTCGCCAGCCGCGATCGAAGGCTTGCGTCCGCAAGTCGAAGCCATTGTTGATCAAATGTTGAAGCCGCTAAAGCGCGGCATCGAAATCGACCTCATGCGCGAGTTCGCCAACCCCATGCCGGTGCGCATTATTTTGGAAATGCTCGGAATACCGCAGGAACTGCGCGACACATTCGTCAACTGGTCGCGGGCCATCGCGGTGTTTCGAGGCAGTCCAGATCGCACCGTGGAGCAGGCACGCGATGCGCAAGATGCCCTGATTGCCTTAACCGATTTTTTCCGAAAGACCGTGGCGGAACGAAGACGCAATAAGGGGAACGACCTGATTAGCCTTCTAATCGACATCGAAGAAGAAGGAGAAGTGCTGACCGAAGAGGAACTATATGCGCAGTGCATCGCGCTGCTTTTCGCAGGACACGAGACCACGCGAAATCTAATCGGCAACGGCATGTTCACGCTCCTCCGGCATCCGCAAGAGACGGCAGAGTTACGAGAGAAACCGGAGATCATCCGCACAGCGGTGGAGGAGATTCTGCGTTACGAAAGCCCCGTACAATTAACGGCGCGCGTGCTCAAGGAAGATGTCGAGATCTGCGGCCAGCATATTCCGAAGAAGTGGTCGGTTCTATGCATCCTCGGTGCGGCGAACCGGGATCCAAAACGGTTTAAAGACCCGAATCAGCTGGACCTGAAAAGGCTGAACAACCAACACCTGGCGTTCAGCGCGGGTCCGCATGCTTGTATCGGGGGCCAACTCGCGCGATTAGAAGGACAGATCGCGCTCCTGAATCTAGTACAACGCTTTCCGGAGATGAAGCTCACTGGCTCGCGACCGGAGTGGGCTCCTACATTTGGATTCAGAGGCTTGAAGAGTCTTCAGGTGATCATGTGAAAGCATATGTATCAGCCGAAGCTCGGTCGCGACATCGCCTGCGGACCTTATTTGACTGACTCGCTCGAGTAGTCCTCCGGGATGTACGGCGACTTGCAGCCCTGAAAATCATTATCTCCAGAATAGACGGCTCCTATCCACTGGCGTGGCGGTGGGGCCTGCAGCACAGCCTTGATCGACGCCTTACCTCCAACCAGGGGTGCCGTCCCCAGGACGAAGTCCGAGTTGGCACTGTCGACGAAGGTAATAGTCCCTGTCGGTGTGCCAGCTGCCGGTGGACCTGTTACGCCCGCGGTGAAGGTGGTGAGCTCGCCTTTGGAAAACATGTTCGACGAGGAGGTGATGACGCAAGTCGTAGCGACTTTCCCTTTGATGGTGAACGTGACTTCCTGTGCTGCAAACGCGTTCCCGTACACCGTAAGAACATACTGTCCGGGCGAGTATGCACTCGTGTTCAACTGGTACTTGTAGCCGATTCCACTCTCGTATTGGAAAGCATTGTTCAGGGCCAGGATCACCGTGGATTCCGGCGCGCCACTCGCATTGCTCACCCTCACAATCGTTAGGTTGGCAACGGCGTCCGTAACAGGTTTTGCAGGATTTGCAATCGATGTAAGCCGGAACGTCACGGGGATCCCTGCGCCCGCGCCGAACACCCGAGGGTCGGTCGTCCGGAGCGGTGCCAAGAAGGTCATAAGCCCCGCCCCCTGCGGGTTCGTCGCACCCAAATCAATCGCCACAAATTCAGAAAAACCGGTAGTTTTCGCCCTTACTGTGGGATCACTGAATCCCGTGAAGATGTTCTTCCACTCATTTTCCCCGATGGGAGTGGTGAGATAGCCGGGATTAACGATGGCTTGGGAAGTGCTGAAGTTGGTCTGCACCGCGATGGTGGGCGTGGGCTCACTCGGGCAGGTGATCGGGCTGCCACTTTCCGAACACGTCACCTGATCGTCCACGCAGTTGCCTCCCGTGCCCGCGTAGACGATACATGTCGCATTGGCAAATTGAGTGCCTGATACACGCTGCTGGAATTGGGCCTGGGTAATCTCGACTTCCTTGACAGTCATGTCCACGCCGGAGAAACTCGTGCCGGACGGGTACTGCACTGTAAAGTTGTTCGTTCCAAAGTTAAACACATTTGGCAGGGTCGGGCTCAATGGCTGCGTGATGGTTTGAGAGGTGGGAGGCGCCGCAGCGATCGCCACACCAATCGGGGCCGCACCGACTGCTACCGTGCTGGTGATCGTGTTGCTTGCTGCAGCAATTACGGAAACATCATTGGCGTTCAGGTTCGTGACGTAGGCGGACGCTCCATTCCCGGTGAGCGCGACATGAACCGGATTGTTGAAACCCTCCACGGTAGCTACCACCTTGCTGGAGGCGGTGTCGATCACTGAAACCGTATTGGAAGCGCTGTTCACCACATAAGCCATGCTTCCGTCTGGAGTAAAGGCGGCACCGAACGGACTCGTTCCAACCGGAATAGTCGCCGTCACAGTATTGCTGGCCACGGAAATCACCGAGACGTTGTTGCTTCCCGCGTTCTCGACGTAAGCCAGGCTGCTGTTAGGACTCACAGCCACCCAACGCGGCCCGGAGCCTACAGTGATCGTGTGCACAACCCTGGGGTTACTTCCCACCGCGATCACGGAAACCGTATTGGATGCGGAATTGGTGACATAAGCGAACGTCCCATCCGATGTGAGCGCCATCGCTACTCCAACCGGACTGCTCTGCACCGGCACCGTGGCCACCACGGTTTGAGAAGCCGTGTTGATTACCGAAATACTGTTGGAAGATCCGTTCACAACATAGGCCGAAGTTCCGTCCGGAGTGAAAGCCACGCCAAAGGGAGACGACTGAACCGGAATTGTGGCTACGACGGTGCCGTTCGCAGTGTTGATCACCGACACGTTGTTGCCGTGATTGTTGCTAACGTAAACCTGTGTCTGGTCAGGTGAGACAGCAACTCCCCAGGGTCCAGAACCCACGGGTATAGCGGTTACCGGCAACGAAGTAGGAATATCAATCATGGAGACGGTATTGCTGTTTATGTTGGCCACATAGGCATACGGACCTGTGGCCGAAACAAATCCATGGCTGATCCCGGCATCGTCCTCGTACTCGCCCGCCATCTGACCGGCGTCGTTGAGATCATAAACAAGTAAGCCCTCGGCAGCGGCGGGAAAGTTGATGGTCGTGAAAGTGCCATTGTTGTCTTCGAACCCCAACAGGTTAGAGGTAGCTGTGGCTTCGTAAGAACCAACAATCTGGCCGCCGTTGTTAATGCCATAACCATCGGTGAGAAAGGCGTCCGGATAGTCGAACGAAGTGAACTTTCCGTTCTGGAAAAGAAAACCGTGTTCATTTCCGCTGGGGTCGTCGTAAAAACCGACGATGGCTCCGACATTATCGACCTTCAGAACGTCGGTGAAAATGGACTCGGGAAAATCTATGGTGGTGTAAACTCCTGCACTTAAGAGGAAGCCATGTGTGTGCTGTGCGGCATCGGTGAAAAAGCCCACGATCTGACCCACACTATTGATCCCCTCGGCGTACGTCATAGTGGTACCCGGAGGATCAATGGTCGTGAACACGCCGTCGCTGAGCAGAAATCCGTGCTCAGTTCCCTGCGCATCGGCGTAGCGCCCCACGAGATCGCCGTTGTCGTTGATTCCCCAAATTGCGGTGCCCAGAGAGCCAGGAAAATTGATGGGCGTAAACACTCCGTTTTGGACGATAAAGCCGTGGTAAACACCTTCAGTATCGATGTATCGGCCGCCCATCTCCCCGTGGACATTGATCTGGCGAACCGTGTTATACGTACCACCTGGATAATCGACGGTGATGAAGTTCTGGGCCGTCGCTGTTTGCGCCGCCGAAATACCCGCGACTAATACGATCACAAGGTTGAGAAGTGCGAGGCACTTTACAAGTCTGGCAGCCATCATTTCCTCCGAATCAACTTCTTGTGCAACGAGACATCTCCTGACACCGAAAGGCTGTCAGTCGAGAGAGGACGGAAGAACGCCACGCAAGCTTGGGGGAGCTTGCCGAGATTTGGGGGAGAAGTATGCGTCTCAATGGCTCGGGTGTCAATCCTCCCCGAACGGGCTACTTCTTAGAGCGCAGCCGCCTTGCGTGCAATGAGATCGAATCCCTTCTCTTTAGCATCTTTCTGTAACTGCTGGAGGCGAGCGCGGGAGGCCGCAGATTTTCCGGATTTCAACTCTATTTCCTCAAATGCCAGGCGGGAATCCAGTTGGTCGCCGACATAGCCTGCCGTGGTTGCCTTGACCAAGGCCCCCTTGAGGATGGTTAGTGCCGCTTCCGAATGTTGGGAAGTCGCTTCGGTACGGGCCCTGGCAACCGCGAATGCCAACTGCACACTCAGATTCTGGCTTCTTGCAGCGATCGGAGCGGTTTTACCCACTTCCCTCGAGGCTTCGACGTTCTTGCCGCTGGCCAGGAGAGCGCCGACGAGGGCGACGGTGGCTTTAATTTGGTCGTCGCTTTTGTGCCTTTTCTCAAACTCGTCTTGAGCTTCCCGGGCGGAGACGTGCGCCGCGTCGGGATGTCCTTCTTCGATGGCCAATTCGGCGATCGCCACACGAGTGGAGACGATTGTGTCCTTCTCGCCCAACTCGTTGCGGAGGGCCATGGCTTCGTCGTAATCCTTGTGCGCTTGCTTGAAATCGGACGCTTTCAGATCCAGACTTCCCAGACCCGCGAGGGCGTACGCTGCCATGCTCTTATCCCCGGCGGCGCGGGTCAGCGTTAGAGCTTTTTCGTATTTTTCCCGCGCGCCCGGCAGATCACCCAGATGTTGCAGCGCATCGCCAAGGTCGATGAGCTTGTCGCTGGAGGGATTGGCTTGTCCGCCGGCAAGATCGAGGGCCGCGGCCTGCTCCAATGTCTTCTTGGCCGCAGCCGAATCACCTTGCGCATCTAATACCGTTCCAATACCAGTCAGTGACAATGCAATACCGTTTTGATCATTAACTTCACGTAAAAGTGTGAGCGCCTGATCGTAAGTCTTCTTGGCCCCTGCCAGATCACCCTCGTTTTGCATAATGCCCGCGATATTAATCAGGGTCATCGCGTAGTTGTTATGGTCGCTTATCTCGCGGAAGATGGGGAGAGCCTTTTCATACATCTTCCGAGCTTGCTCCGCATCTCCCTGCTGACCGAGAACGTTCGCCATGTTGTTAAGAGCGGAGGCTTCTGCTTTGCGATTGCCGACCTCGCGCGCAATGGCAAGTTCATCATTGAATTTGCCGAGCGCACCGGGATAGTCACCACGATCGACCAGCACCTGGCCGGTCACCTCGAGTGTGCTGGCGAAGCCGTAGCGGTCGCCGACCGTCTGGTAGATGCGGCCAGCCTCCTCGACAGCGGTCATGGCACCGGCAGGGTCGCCGAGGTTCTCGAGGCAGAATCCCTGGCGATACAGCGCGCGGGCCAGAAGCAGTCTTGCGTTCTGGGTTCTTGCCTTCTGTGCTGCCTGAACAGCAGACGCCTGGCCTTGCTTGAAGTCTCCGAGCGAGGTCCAGGCTTCGGAGGCGGCCACATCGATTCGCGCATCATCGTCCGCCGACGACAGGCGGCGCAGCGATTCCACGGTTGCCAACGCTTCTTTGCTTTTTCCCCCGCGCGTTTGCGCGCGGGCTAGAAGCAGGCCGTATTCGAGGTTGTCGGGGAAAAATCCAAAAAGGGTGCGGTAGCTCTCGGCTGCGTTGTCCCACTCCTTCGAAGCTTCGCGGTACCGGGCTTCGGTTAGCAATCGGTCCTCGCGGGCGAGCGATGCGGAGAGCTCGTAGGCGTTCTTCGCCGATAGACGAGCCTTCTCGTCGTACCCGAGAAGAGCCCAGGCGGCGGCTAGGGCAGAGTGGGCTAAAGCATGGTTCGGGTCCACTTCCACGGTTCTTTGAAGCAGGTCTCGAGCTGCTATAGCGTCGCCGAGGCGCAGCTTTGCGAGGCCTTCCGCGTAGAGTTTCGAGGCTTGCGGAGTCGATGGCAAAGCGGCACGAACACCAGCCTGGTCTTGCGGGCTAACCTTTCCGGCATCGCACTTTTCTCGCAGCTGGTTTCCAGCACGGCTGACCAAATCAAACAGATCACTTTCTTCGCCAGTTTCCTTTACCGAAATCAAGGTTTCACCCGCAGCCACGTCTTGCAGATGAAGGTCGACGCGCAATTTGCCACCGGGCAAGGCAACATAGGAGCCGAGCACCACCAGGTCCGCACCGAGGGTCTTGCCTACCTGCGATAAAGTCTGGGCGGCCACCGTGTCTGAGTCGGGTAGCGAAAAATTCATCTTCATTTGCGCCACTTCCTCGCCGGGGATGGTACGCAATTCCTCGCCGGCCGCGAGCTCCGTGGTCAACATCTCCGGAAGGGCTGTGGAAAGCCACGCCGCTTCGGGACGAGAGGTGGAATTCTTAAAGTCCAGGACGGCTACAGCGCGGCGCCGGCTGATTGGTAGGACGGCAGGCTTCGCCGCCTGGGGCTTCCCACGAAAATGTATGTAGGAAAGCGCTCCAACCAGCAGCACTACGACTACGGCAACAAGAGCGGCTGAAGTTCTTATATTCGTTCCAGGTGGTAAGGAAATCGGAATTGTCGCTGGAATTGGGCCGAGGGGCACCTGCGAAACCGGCATGGTCAGGCGGTCGAGGTCGACACGCAGTTCCCGCGCAGATTGATAGCGCCGTTCCGGATCTTTGTCGAGGCATTTGAGGATTGCCATCTCCAGCCCGGGCGAGATTTTTGGATTCCGGACGCTGGGCATCTCCGGCGGCTTGTTCAAGATTGCATCGACCAGAAGCGGTACTTGCGAGAACGGAAATGGACGGCTTCCCGTCACCAATTCATACAGAACTGCACCAGCCGACCAGATATCGGAGCGCTGATCGGTCAACTCTCCTCGCAATTGCTCTGGCGGCATATAAGGAAGAGTGCCGGTAACGTTTTTGCTGTCGCTAATGCTCGCGGTGACGCCCAGGTCGGCTTCCCGGCGCACAAACTGCGCCAGCCCGAAATCGAGAATCTTGAGACGATTGTCCTCGGTTAAACGCATATTTGCCGGTTTCAGATCGCGATGAACGACTCCATGCTCATGCGCGCTGGCCAAGCCGTCGGCCAATTGGAATCCCAAACGCAAAACTTCTTTTTGCGTCAGCGGACCGGCAGCCAGGCGAGCATCGACGGCAACGCCGCCGACATATTCCATTACCAGGAAGTCCAGCCCCTCCCGGCTGCCGAATTCGTAAACCGTTCCGATGTTGGGATGATTCAATTTGGCGAGAGCCAGTGCCTCACGACGGAAGCGCTTTCGGGCCGCTTCGTCGGCAAGCATGCCGGGTGGGAGCACCTTAATGGCTACGTCACGTTCAAGTTGCTGGTCGAACGCTCGGAAAACCAGCCCCATTCCGCCGGCTCCGATTTGCTCGAGTACGCGGTAATGGCCGAGAACCTGCCCGACAATTTGGGTTTCCGGCGCCATCAGGCCGGAATCTTACCCCCTGGGGAAACCGTGGTCAACGCAGCATATCGGAAGCATCTTAGACAACGTTTCTGGAGGATTGTGAGAATCGGTCAGTTTTGAACGCCTGCGCGCAATCGCCCACGATCGTCGCAAAAGGACGTGCCAATGTTAGATCAGCTCTTGTCCGCTGTAGTGTCACCTTTTTCCTTGCCGGTCTCCTTTTTTCCCCTCACCTCTTGTGCTTCGAGCACCTCGATAACTTGGGACCCTACGGCAGGTTTGCCGAAAAACATTCGTCACAGGCTTCGGAGGGCCAAAGCCTGTGACGGGCAAAACTTGCGCTGCATTGGCGCGTAAGGTGCAAATTCTATGGGTTGACCTTCTGCGACAGCACTGCCGACGTGCTGGTGGTGAAGTTCGAATCGCCGCCGTACACTGCGGTGATCGAGTGTGTCCCCTCGGCCAGCGTTGAGACAGCGAACGTCGCTTTCCGGCTGCTGTTGAGAGTCCCCGTGCCCAGCGTCGTGCTGCCGTTCTTAAACGTGACCGTTCCGGTTGGAGTTCCCGCCCCCGGGGCTGCGGCGGTCACGGTGGCTGTGAACGTGACCGTGCCACCGCTAATGGATGGATTCAACGAGGAGACTACCGCAGTTGAAGTGGCCGCCTTGTCAACTACTTGCGAAACCGCCCCGGAGGTACTCCCGATATACTTCGAATCGCCCCCATACACTGCGGTGATCGAGTGCGTCCCCACGGCGAGATTCGAGGCAGTATACTTCGCCGTGCCTGTGGTGCTGACGGCAACGGTGGCGAGCACGGTGGTTCCAGCCTTGAACGTCACGGTGCCAGTTGGTATGGGCGTCGCGGTGTGCTTGATGGTAGCGGTGAGCGTTACGGATTCGCCGTACTTCGACGGGTTCGCCGAGGAGGCCACCACTGTCGTCGAGTCGTTTTTCACCACCAGAGTCTGCGCAGCCGACGCGCTTGCTGTGAAGTAAGTTGAGCCCAGGAAGCGGGCGGTGATTGAGTGACTGCCGAGCGCGAGCGCCGAAGTGGCGAACTCTGCCACTCCGCCGCTGAGTGCGGCCGTGCCCAGAACGGTTGTGCCATCCTTAAAGGTCACGTTTCCTGTCGCCAGGCCCGAAACAGGTGTCACATCCGCCGTAAACGTCACCGGTTTCCCAAAGCCTGACGGGTTCACCGACAGCTTGAAAGAGGTCGTGGTGGTGTCCGTGATCCCGAAGGTGACTGTTTGGGTGCTCTCTACGTTGCCGGCTTTGTCCGTGGCGTAAAACGTGACCGTGTTGGCGCCGTTCGTTCGCACGGCAAAGGGAGCAGAGTATGCCGTAAGTGGTCCGCCGTTGACTCGGTAGTGGGTACTCGATACGCCGCTCCCTGTCTTGGGAGTTGAGCTCGATCCAGGGTCGCTCGCGCTCAGAGTGACGGTCGCTAAGTTCTGGTAATACGAGCCGACTTTCGTGCCGCTCACGCTATCCGTTGTGACGGGAGCAACCGTGTCGTAGCACAGGGGCCCATAGGTCGCGAACGCGGTTCGGCCCTCATTGTCCCAGCCTTCCACATGGACTGTGTGGCAGCCCTGGGTGACGCCGCCCGAGCAACTGCCGGCCACAAAGGAGAGGCATCCGCTGGTGTTGAAGGCGTACTCCGGACCGCTGTAGAAGGAATTGCCGGAACCGCCGTGGGCTTCGCTTTGAGGGTCGGCAGGAATGGAGTCCCAGCCTTGCGTGAATCCAGCGACGCCTGGTGCGGGAAAGCCGCTGCTTCCGGCGTCGGAGACGGTCCAATCAACTCGCTGGTTGGAGCGATACCAGGTGCTTTTGGCCGGCCCAGAGAAAGCCACCGATGGGTTGCCGTAAGCGGGAAGCAATTCCCAGTTGATCCCCCAGGCCAGCTGCATCATATTGGCCGAGCCCCAGCCGGTAGCCAGGTCAAAGCCAGAACCGGCGCACCATGGCGTGAGGTGATTCTTAGCGGTGATGTCGTTGGAAGTGCAGCCTTTGGTTATGTCGTAGAAGGGATTGTGAGGCGCGCCCGACCCGCCATCAAAATAAATGAATGGATTGGGATTGCCGACCGGAGTGCAATTATCGGTGCCTGAGCCGCAAATGGGGCCGATGTAGTTGAGGTAGGTGTTCTCCTGGGCAAAGAATCCAGCCAACTCAGGAGCCACGATGCTGGTTCCGCCCACGGGGCTCAGCTTCCCGTTGTAATAATAGTTCTGCCCGATGCCGCCTGCGTTGAGTGCCAGGTCGGGCTCCAGGCGCATGGAGCCGAGCGCGGCGATGGCCGAGTATTGGCTCTGCCATGAGGGCTGGGACCAGAGTTTGCTTACGCCGCCGCCTCCTCCGCCATCGTTCTTGGCACAACTTCCGGTTGCCGTGCCGCCCGTCCAGGCGTTCTCATAGTCCCAATCTCCGTTGGAGAACAACATCAGAGCGGTGCCGCCGGCAGCGACAAAGTTATTATCGGAGGCAGGGAAGTTGACCGAAACCGTGGAGCAGTTTCCGGTTGTTCCTTGATCGTCGGCGTCTCCTATCAGGGTCCAGCCGGTTCCCGTCATGTTGTTGAAGATGGTGTGAGCAGGCACCTCAAATTCGGTATATCCGGTTCCTGACGTAACCTCAGCGCCGCTCCAACTGGTGGACATGACCTTGGCGTGGCCGTCAGAGAGCATGAAGTTGTACAGGTCCAGGAAGGTGCTGACAAAATTGTTGGCGCCTTCGTAGATGTATACATGCGCGGTATCGAGGTAGGAGCCATAGCTGTTGGATGTGGCAGTCGAATACTCCGTGTCCAGCGTAGCCTCATCGTCAACCTTAACGCTGGGGCAGCCGGTCGTTCCAACCACGCACTCCGATGGCGGAGTGCCGGTGCCGTCGATGTTGTAAGGCGTGTAATTCCAGGCGAAGCCATACGTCTTGAAGAACGTGTTTACATCGCTTTCGTTGAAACCTGCGAAGGTGGCCAGGGCGATCGAGGAGACCGCGGGTGAGCCGGTAGAGTCGTTATGCACGTTGCAGCAATGGCTGAACCGCTGCAGACCGTCCCAGTTATAAGCCTGGGAAGTGAAGATGTCCCCAGGGTCGGCAAAGCCGTTTGTAAAGCCGGGTCTCGGCGAGGGCAGACCAGCGGAGACGGCGTCGTGAACTGCGGCTGGACCCATGTTGGGATCGCCGTCGCCGTGCGAGGAGATGCCCTCGGCATAGACCGGGCCGGGCACATAATCCGGACCTTTCGCCTTTCTGGCTTCGGGCATGCCTCCGTGGAGCCTGTCGATGCTGTTGAGGCCGAGCACGGAATAAACGATTCCGTCCAGGCTGGAGGGCAGGACTGGGTCGCGGTCGTTGGCAAAGTCGACCTCGCTTCCTAATTGGTAATTATTGATGCTGACGCCGAAGGCCCGCTCGATCACGCTGACTGGAGCTTCCACATCCACCAGCAGTCGATTAGCAAAGCGGTTGGTCACGGTGAGGCCCTGGCTCGTCGCCCAGTCCACCACCTTCTGCTCATCCCCGGCCGAGGGTGCAAAGCGGACATTCCACTCCTCAGGAGTGAGGAACTGGTGGAAGTTGGGCGAACCCTTGGTTTCCAATTCCTCGATGAATTGTTCCTCCTCAGCCATATGCGGGGGCTGCACGGCGAGCACCAGGCGCAGCTTTTGCCGGGGATTGTAACCGCCAATCAATGTAGCCGTCCCGTCCAGCACCTGGGACGGCGTGTGGTTGGCGAGGGCTACCAAACCTTCAGACGGCACGGAACTTTGGCCGTTCTCGGCCGAGCTGGGAGCTTGCGCCAGTGCTGTCCACGAAGCAAACACGCACAACGCGACGATCATCAGGCATGGACGTGTCCAGCCGCTGTTCGCGGAACTGGTTGGATGGCAATATCGCATATTCTTCTCCTTGTACTTCCCACTTTGCGAGCGCGGCGGTGGTGGCGGTGGCGAACGTCAGGTTCCAGATGGAACAAGAGTCAGCTACGGACAACGCCTGAGTCCCGCGCTTGTACAGAAAAGCGGAAAGCGCGTGTGAAACGCCTCGTCGGCAAAGAAAATATTCCGGTCCGGGTAAACTTAGGTTTCAGGCAGGGGAGAAAGCTCAGAGACGCCCAAAACTCGCGCAGGATTATGTTCGGCAGCGGTTGCGTTGTCAACATGCAGGAAATTGCAGTCGCAGAGCGAGGGGGGCGGGCTACTCAAAGGGATTGTTGGTGAGACATCGCCAAAGAAAATCGGGCCACGCGTAGGTTCGGGAGGCGCACTCGTCGCTAGCGGATGCTTACCGCAAAGCGTTCACCACCAGCGGTCACCGCGCGCGGCGACAAAATTCCGCCAGACATAGTCCCACGGCACGACGAACAGGAAGATCACGCTCATCAGGCAGGCAAAAGTTGTGTCCCAGGTGTCTGCGTCCATGGTGTGGTTCTGCCAGGCAGGCAGCGCCACTGCGAGAAGCCATGTAGCCTTCCATGTTATTTCCCAGAACAAAAGCGGCAGCATTTTCAAGGGATAACGTAGCCCCAGCACTGCCAGCAGCACCAGCGCGAGCAGCATGGAATTGACCACTCCATGCATCAGCTCCCACGGCTTGTGATGAAGGAAGGCAGGAACTTTCTGCAGTCCCATGCCGATGGCAATCAAGAGGTATCCAGCCCTCAGAAGATAAATTCGCCACAGCGCGATCTCCCGCGCCGGAGTTTCGTTTTGGTCACGCGGGTCCGAGGCTGATGCTGGCGATGAATCGGTTTTCATTGCGTATTCCCCAGTTTAGGACGGGATCGTCCTGAAAGCCAATTGCCGCTAAATTGTCGACTACATCCTTTGACCCTAGTCAGCCATCCTCATTGAGTGTAAACGCCAGTTGACCGCAGTTATCGGGGCAGCAGAAAAGCGGAGAGCGCGTGCGAGTGCCTCATCGACTGAGAAAGAAATCACCAGCGCTGGCAAGCCTTAAGTCCGATCTCGCAAACAGCAAAGGCGATTTGACGGCAGGAGAGCCTGCGAATATGCTGTTGACCTTCCCTGGGGAAGGCGGGGGGGCGACGTGGACATGCCCGCAAACGAGTCCGGTCAGGTCACCGAGCTCTTACGGCACTGGAAGCGGGGAGACGAGCGCGCCCTCAATACTCTCCTGCCTCTGCTCTACAAAGAGCTGCGCCGGCTCGCTCATTACCACCTGCAATCGGAACGACCGGATCACACCTTGCAGACCACTGCTCTGGTTCACGAGGCCTATCTTCGTCTGGTAGGCGGCCAGTCAGTGGAGTTGCAGAACCGCGCGCATTTCATCGCCGTGGCTTCACGCCTCATGCGCCAAATCCTCGTGGACTATGCCCGCGAACGCCGGGCCTCCAAACGCGACGGCGGATGCCGGATCGCTTTTGAATATCTGGAGGCCTTGCCCGTCAAAGGAGACACTGAGCTTCTGGCCCTGGACGACGCATTGAATGCGCTGTCTATCATCGACGAACGCCAGGGAAAGATCGTAGAAATGAAGTTCTTCGGGGGATTGTCGGCTCCCGAGATATCGCAGGTGCTGGGAATCTCTCGCGCGACCGTCGACCGCGACTGGGCTACCGCCCGCGTCTGGTTGCATCGGCAGATGAGCAGGACAGCGTCGCCATGAACACGCAAGGGTGGGAGCACATCAAGGAACTGCTGCACCAGGCCATGCAACTTGTTCCCGAGCAGCGCGCCGCGTTTCTGGATAAGGCATGCTCTTCCGAGGTTGCCCTGCGCGCCGAAGTGGAGTCACTCCTGCTCGCCGGCGAAGACCTCCACTCCAGCTTCCTGCAGTCGGCAGCGCTGGGTGCAGCTTCAGATCGGATCGAGACTGTCGGCAGCTTGGAAGCGGGACAGATCTTCGCCCAGCATTTTCAACTTGTCCGCAAGCTTGGCGAAGGAGGAATGGGACAAATCTGGCTGGCCGAACAAATGTCTCCGGTGCGACGGCAAGTCGCGCTCAAGCTGATCAAGGCGGGGATGTACGACGAGGCAGTGGTCCACCGCTTCCAAGCGGAACGACAATCGCTCGCGATCATGGATCATCCAGCCATCGCCAAGGTATTCGATGCCGGCTCGACTGCTGCAGGCCAGCCCTATTTTGTAATGGAGTATGTGCCGGGGCTGCCTATTACCAGCTACTGCGACCAGAAGCGTCTGCCGGCCGGTGAGCGGCTCGCCCTGCTGGTCAAGGTTTGTGAGGGCGTGCAACATGCGCATCAGAAAGCTATCATTCACCGCGACCTGAAACCCTCAAACATCTTGGTGGTGGAAGTCGACGGCAAGCCGCTGCCGCGGATTATCGACTTCGGCATTGCCAAAGCCATTTCGCAGCAATCTCCCGACGAGATGCTCGTGACACACGCCGGAGCAATGGTGGGCACTCCGGGTTACATGAGCCCGGAGCAAGCCGATCCCGGCGTCCCAGACATCGACACCCGCACCGACGTTTATTCTCTGGGCGTCGTGCTGTATGAATTGCTCACCGGGGTTCTACCCTTTGATGTAAAGCGGTGGAAGACCAAGCCATTCCACGAAGTTCTGCGCCAGCTGCACGAAGACGATCCGCCAAGTCCGAGCACGAGAATCGGCTGGGATCCGGTCTCGACGGCCGCCGCGGCCAACCGGACAACGGATCCGCGGCAGCTGGCTAGTCTGCTGCGCGGTGATCTGGACTGCATCACCCTGAAAGCTCTGGAGAAAGACCGCAGCCGCCGGTATGGCACGCCTTCGGAGCTGAGCGCGGATATTGGCCGCTACTTGCGGAACGAACCTGTAACGGCGCGTCCGGCAAGCGCGGCTTATCGCGCAAAGAAATATGTCCAACGTCATAAATTCGGGGTGGCCGCGGGAACCGCTATGACGCTGCTGCTGATTGCGTTCGGCGTTATGCAGGCGCTTCAGTTGCGCCAGATTACTCGCGAGCGCGACCGCGCCAACCGCATTACCGATTTCATGACCGGCATGTTCAACGTGTCCGATCCGAGCCAGGCTCGGGGAAAAACCATAACCGCCCGAGAAATCCTCGACAAAGCCTCTAAGGATATAGATACCGAGTTGCCGGGAGATCCGGAATTGCAGGCACAGATGATGGACGTAATGGGGAAAGTGTACGAGAATCTTGGGCTTTATTCTCGCGCCCAGTCGTTGTTCGCGCGGTCGGTCGAGATTCAGACCAGAGTCTTGGGACCGACCAATGCGGCGACCCTGTCATCTATGACCTCCCTAGGCGGGAGCCTCCGTGAAATGGGCCGTTACCCGGAAGCGGAAAAAGTGGAAAAGGAAGCGCTTGCGACCGAACGCCGTTTTCTCGGGGCGGAGGATCCTCAGACTCTGCACACAACCACTCAACTCGCGTGGACCCTGAGGAGGGAGGGGCGCTATTCGGACGCCGCCACACTAGGTCGGGAGGCACTGGAAATTCAGCACCGCGTACTTCCGCCAGATAGCCCACAAACATTGAGCACGATGAACGATCTTGCTTCCATTCTCAGATTGCAAGGCGGGTACGCGGAGGCTGAGAAATTGGACCGGCAAGCGCTGGAGATGCGACGGCGTGTCCTTGGGCCGGACCATCCGCAAACACTTGATAGCATGACTCAACTGGCCAGCGATTTATATGCCGGAGGCTTCTTCTCCGAAGCCGAGAAATTGGACCGGGAAGCCCTCGAACTTGACCGCCGCGTCTACGGGCCGGAACATCCTAACACATTGGGTGAGATGTCCAATCTATCCAATGACTTGGAATCCGAAGGTCGGTACGCTGAGGCGGAAAAACTCGGTAGGCAAACGCTAGAAATACAGAGTCGTGTTCTGGGGTCGAAGCACCCGCAGACGGTTGACGCCATCGACAACCTGGCTCAAATCGAGCGCGCCGAGGCGCACTACCGTGAAGCGGAAAAGCTTGATCGTCGGACCCTGGAACTCCGCCAACAGATCTTAGGAGCGAACCATCCGCAAACGCTGCAAAGCATGGTCGCCCTAGCCAGCGATTGGGAGGCTGAGGGAGCACACGCAGCGGCGGAGAAGCTGGAGCGCCAGGCCGTTGAGCTGCAACGCCGCATTTTGGGACCCGAGAACCCAGATACCTTGGCATCGCAGAAAGGTCTGGCGATCACTCTCGCGCATGAACGCAAATTCACCGAGGCTGAGAAAATCGCCCGCGACGTGCAAAACACTGACCGCCGCGTTTTCGGGTCAGAGCAACCAGAAACAGCTGCATCGAGCTACACACTTGCCTGCATCGCGGCGCTGACTGGCAGGCGTGACGAAGCGCTGTCGCTGTTACGACAGGTGGTCGCCCATGGACAAGGTCAGCACATGGAAACCGATCCCGATCTCAAATCGCTTCGTGGCGACCCGCGTTTCGACGCACTCCTTGCCCAGGTCAAAGAGCCTGCCGCCCCTACGCATTAGCCAACCGAAAGGTCTGGAAAAACCAAACGATCTTGAAAAAAGGTGTGCATCGACCCATGCTGCCTTAATTCAAGAATCTCCAAGCCAAATAGGCTGGGATGCCAGCGGCAACAATTGCAATTCCAATTGCGGAACGCGCCGGCTGAGCCACAATCGTGTTCGTCACCAGAGCAAGCGCACCAGCGATGAAAACGGCCGGAGTCCACGGATAGCCGGGCACACGATAGGGGCGAACCGCGTTCGGACTGTGTTTGCGATAAACAAAAACACTGGCGGCCGCCAACGCGTAAAAACTCCAACCAACAAACACAACGTAAGTCAACAATTGTTCGAAGGTCCCAGTCCACGCCAATAGCGCGGCCCAAACTGAAGATGTGATGATCGCGAATGCGGGAGTTTCAAAGCGAGGGTGAACTTCCGCTAAGCTCTGGAAGAATATCCCATCTTTTGCCATCGCGTAGTAGACGCGAGAGGCGGTAAGGCAGATGGAATTTGCTGCGCTGAAGATTGAAATCAGTATGGCAATGCCGGCAAATTTATTCAGACCAGGATGGCCAGTTGCCGCCATGGCTGTCATGGCTACACGGTTCGAGTCTGCCACGCCTCGCGGACCAAGAACCGCAAGATATCCGAAATTCGCAAGAAGGTAAATACCAATCAGCGCGGCCGAGCCAATAAAAAATGCTCGTGGGAAATCGTGTTGGGGATTCAGCGACTCTCCCGCGCTGAACGTCGCATACTGCCAGCCCTCATAAGCCCACAAAACGCTGATCATCGCCAGCCCAAAGCCGGAGAGTAGCGCACCGGCGCTCTGGCTCTGAACGTGAGTCGTACTGACAAACACCGGATTCTTCCCCATCCATAGCAGTGCCGCACTCATCGCCACGATTGCCAGGACTTTGACTGCGGTCGTAACGTTTTGCAGATCGGCGCTCTTTCGCGTTCCCCAAACATTAACGACCGCAATCGCGAGAATCATCGTCATGGCGATGATTTTCGCCATCAGCGGCGAGAACGATACGAATTCCGAAAGGTAATTGCTGAAGGCGACCGCCAGCGTTGCGATGGACCCTCCACTAATGACGAAGAATAGTGTCCATCCGTAGAGAAACCCCACGACTGGCCCAAAGCAATCCTTAATAAAGATGTAGAGACCTCCCGCCTCCGGATGCATGGCCGTCAGTTCTCCATACGTGAGAGCGCCAATCAGCGAAAGCAACCCTCCCGTCAGCCACACCCCAATTGCGGCTACGACCGAGCCGTTCACGAGACGCAAAATGGTACCTGGGACGAGAAAGATTCCTGAGCCGATTACGGTCCCAATAACCAGCAGAATCAAATCGCGCAGGCCGAGGACGCGGCGCAGTTCTCGCTTGTTATCGCCGGTCTCGACGGGAATCGGGGATACTTCGCCCGCGCGCCCACTATTCGACATTCGCTTTGTGATCGGTGGCTGCTTTCAGTTCCTCGTCCAGCCCGCACCGTGCAGCACGGCGCCAGCATTCATTCCAGTCAGGTGTCCATCCTCATATTCGAGTTGGCCGTTGACGAAGACGTACTTGATTCCTTCCGAAAGTTGGGCTGGGCTCTGGTAAGTGGCGCGATCGCGAACGGTTGCGGGATCAAAGATCGTGATATCGGCAAAAAAGCCTTGTTTGAGCAGTCCGCGATCGACCAGGTGTTCGCGTTGTGCCGGCAGCGATGTCATTTTGCGAATGCCTTGTTCGAGTGGAAGCAGATGCTCGTCGCGGATGTACTCTCCGAGGAAGCGCGGCATGGCTCCGAAGGCGCGGGGATGCGTATGAGGCTCGAACAACGGGCCGTCAAGCGAAAGCTCGCCGGCATCGAGGCAGAGACTCGTCCAGGGCTGTTGTAGCCCGAATTTGAGGTCGTCTTCGTTGGCGATGAAGTAGATCGCGCCGGTGCGAGCCTGGTCATCAATAACCAGGTCAAAGAGAGCATCAAGCGGGGCTTTCTTTTGCGCCGCGGCAATTTGTGCGATCGTCTGGCCGTCGAATTTCTTCAGATCGGGATTCACGATTTCAGCAACTAGAACACCGCTCGCGCCTCCGCTGCCCAGGTAGAGGTTCTCCCAGGTGGGATGCTCGGTTGCCATTTCCTCTTTGATTTTTTCCCGAATAGCGGGGTCGTGGAGTCGTTGCAGCAGTTTTTCAGTGCCTCCGTCAGCCACCCATGGTGGAAGGCTCGATGCCAGCGCCGTCCCGCCGGCAACGTAAGGATACATGTTGGCAGATACATCCTGCCCAGCGTCGCGGGCTGACTGCATCATGGCAACGATCCTTGGCATCGAGCCCCAGCGCGCTTTGCCCACAACTTTCAAGTGGAAGATTTCGACCGGAAGGTGGGCTTCGCGGCCAATGCGCAGCGCCTCGTTGATGGCTTCTATTTCAGTTTGTCCTTCACTCCGCATATGCGTGCCATAGATGCCGCCGTATTGCGAAGCCACTTTGGCAAGTTCGATCAGTTCTTCGGTCTTGGCGTAATGGCCGGGCGGGTAGATAAGCGCCGTCGAAAGCCCAAACGCGCCCTGCTGCATCGCTTGCGCAACCAGTGATTTCATCTTCTCCAGTTCTTCAGGAGTGGGCGCGCGGTCTACGTCGCCGATAACGGCTTCTCTTACTTGCGCTGCGCCCACATATGTTCCGATGTTCAGCGGCGTGCCGTTCTTTTCCAATCGCTGGAAGTATTCGGTAAGCGTCGTCCAATCCACTTTGAGGTGGTATTCCTGCTCCAGGCCGGGTTGTAACGAAGCGAGGGTCAATTTGTCCTGCGGCGCAATCGAGCCGCCTTCGCCCGTGATCTCGGTCGTGATGCCTTGCGAGAGTTTGCTAAGCGAACGATTATCGATGAGCAAGGCGATCTCCGATTGTCCGAGCATGTCGATAAATCCCGGCGAAATCACCAGTCCAGCCGCGTCAATCACTCTTCGCGAATGCGCCGCCGGATCAAGATGGCCGATAGCGGCGATGCGATCGCCCCGAATTGCAATATCGCCCGACACCCACGGATTGCCGGATCCATCGATGATTTTTCCGTTCTTGATAATCACGTCATACTCTGCAGTTTGGGCCGCGAGGAACTGTTGCGACAAAGTGGCTATGAGAAAAAGTGTGAGCACCGCGGCGGATCTTCGAGATTCAATTTTCATATGTGTGAAACCCTCGATAACGGATACTGCGGACCTGCAACTGGTCCCGGCATAATCGCTTGATATAATGACCGCACCAGATTAACGAGAACAGCTCAATCGTTACACCACTACGGATGTTTTCGATTTCCAATTTTGCTGGCGGGTGGTAAGGCTCTGTATCATGTCGCGCTTCACCTGATATCCCAGGCCTGCGGCCGTCGGCGCCGAAATCGTTCCCTGCCGGGACACTTCGATCTCGGGCTCGATCACATCCTCATGCCAGTAGCGCCGGCTCGCCGAGACGTCGCCCGGAAGCTTGAAGTTCGGCAGCGTCGACATCGCGACATTGTGGGCGCGACCAATGCCCGATTCCAGCATGCCTCCACACCATACCGGAACGGAATGTTGCCGGCAAAGATCTTGCACGGTCCGCGCGCCGCCGTGTCCACCGACGCGGCCCAGCTTCACATTGATAATGCGGCAGGACTGGAGTTCGATCGCGGCCTCTGCGTGCCGGACGTTGTTGATGCACTCGTCCAGACACAGAGCAGTGCTCAATTGCGCCTGCAATTTCGCGTGCGCATAAATATCGTCCCACGCCAGCGGCTGCTCGATCATCAAGAGTCCAAAATCGTCCAGCCGCTTTAAATGCGTAACATCGGCGAGTGTGTATGCGGAGTTCGCATCCACCGAAAGTTGAATTTCAGGAAATTGCTTGCGAACCCCGGCCACGAAATCCATGTCTTTGCCAGGTTTGATTTTGAGTTTGATTCGCTGATAGCCGGAGGCAAGTTCTTTCGCAACTGCCTCTACCAGCGTCTGCGGATTTTCGCGAATTCCGAGGGACACTCCGCAAGAAATCTCATCTCGTGTTCCTCCCACCAACCGGGAAAGCGGAACCGACCTCCTTTGCGCCTCAATGTCCCAGATCGCATTCTCGACGCCAGCCTTGGCCATCTCGTGACCGCGAATGCTGACCAGGAGTCCGCCGATTTCAGCGGCTTGTT
>Ga0209420_1000481_pt1 | contig 20961 bp, 22 predicted proteins | sample BlaSpr_A8_OM1_O1_FD_187972 | JGI IMG/M metagenome (GOLD analysis project Ga0209420, IMG submission 187972) | Forest soil microbial communities from Thunder Bay, Ontario, Canada - Black Spruce, Ontario site 2_A8_OM1_O1 (SPAdes) (version 2) | ecosystem: Environmental > Terrestrial > Soil > Boreal...
AGGGAACCATCTGGAAAAAGAAGAAATGAAGAAGAAAGAAGAAAAAGAGAGAAAAATGAAAGAAATGGTTTGACACTCACCGGCCTTCTCATGGAAGGAGTTAGCTTGGCGTTGAAGGTCAAACGAACCAACGTATGCAGCACTCGGGGTTTGCATCAATTCCATTCTGGGCCAGAACAACAAGCTGCGGGGGAACCCAGCTCAACAACGTACCTTCCGAAAAATCCGCCCACGTGTCCCACGGCGGAACGTTGTCATCATCGAAAAATCCTTTCGATGCATATCTCGCCGCTCCGTCGGCAAGATTCTCAACCGGGACGTATAAGAGCAACTTTCCGACATCGGCAAGTGGGTCATATTCCTTCGGACTCACGAGCGCAGACCGCTTCGAAACGACCGAGCGCACGACGGCCTTTCGTTCGTTGTCTGTGCGAGCGCCCGAAAGAGTTCCGGTTGGACAGATGGCGGGAGAGCGCAGCTGGTCTTTCAGCGGAGCATAAGTTAGGTCCGCCTGCCGGTACAACTCCGCACCGCGCCGGAACGAACCGGACTTTACATAGTCCCGACGGAAGAACCTATTCCAGAAGCTGTTGCGTTCCATGCAGGCGCGCTGAATCAACTTGCCCGCTTGCATCGCCGTCTCTCGCTGAAACCTAGCGTCCCCAGGTTCTTCAACGTCGGCGATGATTTCCAGTCCCGCGCACCAAGAAATTGTCTCGGCAAGGCCCTTTCGAGCAGCGTCGTCTTTTAGCTCAAACGTGTTGCCCATTTGTCGATTATAAACTACTGAATATCTCCGTAATCAAGCGTGCGACGCAGTTGCGCTGGCCAAATCGATTCTATCGGTTGGGTAGGTCCTGATAAACGCGCAAACCGGACAAATAAAGTATTACTTCACTTTTCCGGTTATCCGACTTACCAGGACTTGAGAAATTACCTTGTCGACCGCGCTAGCCGCGTAAGAAAAAAGTGTCCAGAACCGCGCGCGCGCAATACTGTACACCCACCCGTTCGTTGACTTGCCACGACGCGCAACCTAAGATGCTCGGCTAATGGCGGACTCAAAGCCACTTAGTGGAACGACGGTTTCGCATTACCGCATCGTGGAAAAGCTGGGCGGCGGCGGAATGGGTGTGGTGTACTCCGCCGAAGACACAAAACTCCGCCGCCTAGTCGCGCTGAAATTCCTGCCGGACGATACTGCGAGCGATCTCCACGCCATCGAGCGCTTCCGACGGGAAGCACGCGCGGCCTCCGCACTTAACCATCCAAACATTTGTATCATTCACGACATTGATGAAGACCAAGGCCACCACTTCCTCGTGATGGAATTCCTGGAAGGCCAAACGCTGAAGCACCGCATTGCGCAAGGAATCATCCCGCTGGACGAACTGTTGGAAATCGCCATTCAGGTGTCCACTGCGCTCGACGCTGCGCACGGAAAGGGAATCGTTCACCGCGATATCAAGCCCGCAAATATTTTCCTGGTTCGGCATGCGCAAGCCAAAGTGCTCGACTTCGGCCTAGCGAAGGTTGTGGCGACGCACCGCGTGGTTCCTGGCATCACCGTGTCGGCGCTTCCCACTGCTTCCGAGCAGGAGCTTCTGAGTAGCCCCGGCTCCGCGATGGGCACGGTGGCGTATATGTCGCCGGAGCAAGCGCTGGGCGAAGATCTTGACGCGCGCTCGGATCTTTTCTCATTCGGCGTGGTGCTTTACGAGATGGCCACGGGTGCCATGGCCTTTTATGGTGCAACGTCCGGATGATGTTCGACGCGATCTTGCACAAAGATCCTGTGCCGCCCGGACGGTTGAACCCGCAGCTTCCGGCGGAGCTCGATCGCATAATTCATAAGGCCCTTGAAAAAGACCGTGCGCTTCGCTATCAACACGCTTCGGAGCTGCGCGCCGATTTGCAGCGTCTGAAACGCGACAGCACTTCCGGACGTGTGGCTATTGCCGGAAGCGGAACTCGGCCAGTCCTTACCCAACGGGTTGCACCTTCCCCATCTTCGGGTTTATCTGCGCAAGCATCGGGCGAACAGCCCTCAAGCAGTTCCGTCGTTGTAGCGGTTGCGAAGCGGCACAAGTTCGGGCTTGCCACCGGTGCATTGATCGCGATCGTGGTATTGATTGCCGCGGCCTATGGTTTATATGCTCTGCTTCACCGTACCGGCCCAGCACCGTTCGCGGACTTCACTATCACGCAAGTCACCAACAACGGGAAATCAGTCGAAGCCGCCATTTCTCCCGACGGCAAATATCTGCTGAGCGTGCTGGAGGACAAAGGCAAACAAAGCCTCTGGCTCCGGCACGTGCTCACGAACAGCGATACCCAAGTGATTCCGGCCGCCGAGGCTTCTTATCAGACTCTGGCATTTTCGTCGGATGGCAATTACATTTATTTTCGTAAGGCTACAGACAACACGCAGACCTCCTACAACGCTTTCCGCGCTCCGGTGCTGGGTGGCACACCGCAACTCGTTGTGCGAAACATCGACAGCGCAATTAGCTTCTCTCCTGACGGAAGAATTGCCTACGCGCGAGGAAATGATCCGGAGGTTGGAAAGTTTCAAGTGCTCATCGCGAACGCGGACGGCACGAACGAAAAGATATTCTATGGCGAACCTAACTCCTTTGTTCCGCACCCTGTACCCTGGTCACCAGACGGCAAACAGATCGCCGCACTTATGGCGGGCCCCGGCGGGCCGTTGAGTAACATTGAGTTCCGGGATCTCGCGTCTGCCAAAGTGGACATGGTTGTCCCGTTCGATAAAATGCAGCTCAACGACTTGGCGTGGTTGCCGGACGGCCGCGGCCTGGTGGTGACTTTTCAAAGTAATGGAACACCTCTTGCGCGCGCTCAGATCGGGCTGCTCTCCGCAGCAGCAACCGATTTCCGCCCGATCACCAAGGACACGAATAGCTATCGGACACTGACCCTTTCGGCCGATGGAAAGACGCTAGCTACCGTCCAACAAAAAGTTGCAAGAACTTTGTTTGTTCTGCCGGCCAGCGGATTCTCCGTAGGTACTCCGGCTCCGGCTTTGGCGCAGCTCAAAGACTCTTTTACCTTTAACTGGACGTCAGACGGAGACCTGTACTTTGCCTATGGCGGCACTTTGCTGCGAATCTCACCGGACGGCGCCAGCAAGACGACCGTGCTGAGTGACCCTGGCGCCGTAATAGCGGCGGCGATCGCCTGTCCGAATGGGTCTGACGTCATACTTGAATGGGACGGCCACACCGGTACCAAGATCAACGTTTGGCGCATGTCTCCCGACGGCTCCAATCTGAAGCAACTCACCTATGGCAGCTCGGACATCGCCGCGAACTGCGCGCCGGACGGAAAGTGGGTTTACTACGAGGACTGGGTCAACTCTCACCTTATGCGCGTGTCTATAAACGGTGGAACGCCTGAAATTGTGCCGGGAACGATCGTTCCGCACACTATTTTTACCCAGCCGGGCTTCGGCGTTTCACGGGAACGCCGCGGATTAAACTAGGAACGGTTCCGCGCAACTTCCGAGTAAGTGACGATTCGCCCGAAACCCATCTTTCACTTCCCACAACCCCGTTTCTAGCCAATCAATAAACTTCGACAGTTCGGTAACCACAAGCGCGTTTTTCAGGACCTATAATGTTCATGCAGGCTGAATGATCATCCACACGGAGGACTATATGGCAAACACACAGACGCTCATAGCCGAGGTCTACTCTGCTTTCAACCAACGGAACATCGATGGTGCGTTGGCGCTGATGAGGGAGAGCGTCAGTTGGCCCAAGGCATCGGAAGGCGGGCGTGTAGTCGGGAAAGAAGAGATTCGTGCCTACTGGAGCCGCCAGTGGAAAGAGTTCGATCCTCATGTCGAACCGATTGAGGTGATCGACCGTGGAGCGGGCAAGATCGATGTCCGAGTCCATCAGCTTGTGAAGAGCCTTGGTGGCGATGTGCTTTCGGACAGCGAGGTCTGGCATGCTTATACCATCGCAGACGGTCTAATCGAACGGATGGACCTCGGAGGAAGCAAAGCAGACTCTGAGCAGAACCCATCCTCAGCGTTCTCCCATCACTAAGCGTAGGCGGGATAGCCGGTCTGACTTGCATATGCGTCTTTGCGGATCGCAGGCAGATTGATCTCGCAAAGTCGGCTAGTGTTTACCGATGGAGAGAGGTGGCGATTGCGGTTGCCGCTTCTGCCTGAGTCACGACGGAGCGGATGCGACACTTGATCGCGGACTTTGACGCTGGCCCGAAGTCCGCTTCGAGGAAGTTCGCGGTCGATCCTGCTCCGATCTCCTCGAACTCCGTTTCTGGCCAAGTGACGGGCACTTTTCCGAGTACGCGACTCCTAGCGGGTACTGCTAAGAAGCTTATGTGCCGTATTGAACTGCGCGACGTAATGACTCTGTGAGAGCGTGCTTTCTACGTGTTTCTTGTCTCCCGGAATCTTTTCGGCGCTCTTGTAGATGACGCCAGGGAAGATTCGCCAGTATCAGATGCATCTCTTTCCACCTCTGAAAAGCGCGACGCCTTCTTGAGTCCGTCGCGCTTGCTCGCCAACCAAACTGATCGACCGAAGTTGAGATCCAAACTATTTAGGCGTTTCACTCTAGTTCGCGTCGTCCTGCACGGACTTCGTCGTAGACCTGTTGCTAATCGTCGACTTGGTGGCGAGGCCGCACGCAGTAGGGGGATTTGTCATCTGCTTGGCGAATACACGGTAGCTCGGCCCTCCCGGTCGCAAAGTTGACCAGTATCCGGAAGAGGTCAGCAAAGGTTTGTGCTGGACGATGATCTGGTTGACCAGGATCTTCACTCCACATTCGAGATTGTTCTTCGGCTGGAGAATCGTTTTGGCCGGATCGTTCGCCTTTAGCTGACGGTCCACTTGCCAATTGAAATCGCATCCGTAACGCTTCTGATCTGCGTACGCAAGTTGCAACAGTCCTTCGCTGCGCATGGCCATCCCGCTCACTTCATCGCGTTTCGTGCCTTCCGGATTGATGTGCCGGACGGTTGTGTTTGGATTCAGGCCGGCTTCAGCACCCGCAAGTGCCTGAAAAAAGTAAGCCCAAAATGTGCGTTTGTCGGTTTCAGCCATCTCATAAAATCGCGGGCAGAATCGCCGGATACCCTGTGGGACCTGCGAGGAAAGCATTTCCTGCGGCAAGGCCTTCTCGATGATCTGATCCCATTGTGGATTCCAGGGCGTTCCTCCAAGTTCGACCTTCTTCTCGTCGATAGGGGTCGGCGGGGCTGGATTGGTGGCCTGCGCGTGCAGTGATGTGGCCATTCCGATGAAAAATACGAGACTCACGATGAACGATGTTTTCAGAGCTGAGATGCTCATGTTTGCCAGCACATAAGTCGGAATTGTTCTAGTTGTCATGGCTCCAGGGTGGCAGAACCATCTCCGTCCAAGCTGTCCAATTTGGGTCACTCGAACGATGTATGGGCCGCCAGGAGCAGGTGGAGGCCTTTGGGGGCTTCAGCGAGGTCGGTTGCGGCAAGGTTCGTGAAGCTTTATGCATCGTGATACCCCTTTTACGTCGTCGGGATGGGTCGCAGGCGTCATCCGGCCAGCGGCGAATGGTAACAGCCCTTGACATGGGTTGCGTCATGCGTTGCGGAGCGAGCGCAGGCTCATGTTGCTTGGCTCAGACTGACGCAAGCACCGCCGCTCTGCTGCTTGTCTGCCACCCTTCAACTGTTTCCTTTGCGAAGTCTTCGTATCGACGCGGTGGGTGGCCAAGCAACTTAGTTAGAGTCTCAATATCTCCGTCCTCCGCCGCAAAGCCGCGTTCCAGATAGCCTTGGAACATCATGCGAATATCAAATGCCGACCAGGACGGTGCGCTCTGTCGCATTTGTTCTTCGAAGGAGTCCAGGTTTTCTCCAGGATATCGAATCTCTTTGCCAAGCAGCCCGCTCCAGATGGACGCAATTTTTTCTCCGCTCAGAACCTCCGGACCATTCAGGTTGTAGGTCTTGCCCAGGTGGCCGTCGCGCGTCAGCGCGATGGCGGCAGCTTCGGCGATATCGCGCGTGTCGACAGCTGAGACACCAGGTGTTCCGAGGGGCATGGGATACATGCCAGCCTTCATCAGAACGTCTTTCAGCGACACATCGTTCTGGTAGAAATAATTCGGGCGAATGATCGTGAAAGGGAGGTTGAACTCATGCAAAGCGCTCTCGATCGTAAGCTTGGAGGCAAAGTGAGGAACATCTTTGAAATCTTCCACCTTGAAAACGGAGTGATATACGATCTGCTTAAGCTTCAGCTTCTTTGCCAGGTCGTAGGCGATCAGCCCCTGCGTCAACTCGTCGGGAACCACAGCATTCAAGAGGTAGAGCTTGTCGACTCCATCGAGTGCTTTGCGTACCGAGACCGGGTCGAGCAGATCGCCCTGGATAATCTCGACTCCTTGCGGCATCTTTGTCGATGCCTCCTGTTTGCGAACAAGAGCGCGAACGCTAATGTTGCGTTTAGCCAACTCCTTGATTACTTCGGATCCGACCTTGCCCGTACCGCCTGTAACTAGAACCTTCATCGCAAAACTCCTTGAGTGTTGGAACTGCCATGCTGACCGAACCGAATGACCTGCTGGCAGAATGAGATTTCGGTTTAGCTAGGTAAATGAATCTCTATCTCCAGAACCGTCGAAGACTCAATCACTGTTACACATGCGTTTAGACCGCGCTGTGCAATTCGACACACTCTTCGCCGCCTGGACTTGGAACTCCCGCCGAGGCTCCTGACCCTTCGCGGTTCGTGCATTGGAATGGCTGCGTAAAGGTCCAGAAGTCCGCTTGGGGGAAACGTAGAGCTTCTGAGCGTCGCTCACGCCCCGATCTCCTCGAAGCCCGTTTCTGGATAACTTCCGGGTGCCGACCATCCGTCCAGAATCGGCGTAATCACCGCGCGACGAAGACTTCCCGGATATCGTTTCTGTCTAGGGAATTTGGAGCATCGCGAGCTGTGCCGGTGTGGACGGCACTCCATTAGGAGTGCTGCCAATGAAGATCCTTTACAGCATCTCGAACAGGCGAGACTTGTGTACTCTGGCGCCGCTTTTTTAGAGCCAAAAAAGAAAATTCCGGCTTACCTGGATTTGGGTGTATAAGTCTGCCCAAAGCCCGCTCCGCTGGGCAGCACCTGCGGGAGGTCGATGTGGCTCAAAGCGCAATTTCTTTAAATCGGGGTTTGCAAGTCGACGCTGCCGCACACGATGCCGGGCAGCGGGCGTTGCGCGCCGCCTTCATCGGATTCTTCGTGGACATGTTCGACGTGTATCTGCCCGTTGTGGCTCTGGGGCCAGCCATGTCCTACTTCCAGCCCGCAACCCTGAGCCCGGCGCTGAAATCAACGTTGTTCTATATCGTTTTCGCCTTGTCCTTGGTAGGTCGCCCGGTGGGAGCAACACTCTTTGGCCATTACGGCGACAAGCTCGGCCGACGCAAGGTCGCGATTATTTCCATGGGTGGCTTCGCGTTCGTGACCCTGCTCATTGCCTTGTTGCCGGGATATGAAAGCTGGGGCATCACCAGCATTGTGATCCTTATACTCCTCCGTTTCGTCGACGGTATTTTTCTCGGAGGCGAGTACACCGGCGCCAACCCGTTGGCCATGGAATATGCCCCCAAGGAGAAGCGAGGAAAATGGGCGGCGTTCATCCACACAGGTTTTCCCCTGTCTCTGGCCGCCATGTCCCTAATCACCACCAGCTTGTTGCGCGTGCTGCCGGCTGGGTCACCGCATTCACCCTACGTACAATGGGGCTGGCGCATTCCCTTCTTGCTCGGAGCTTTGTTTGCCGGCGGGGTTTTCCTTTATTACATCAAGAAGGTTCCGGAATCCAGCGTTTGGGCAAAGGCCGAGAAAACGAAATCTCCGCTGAAGGAATTGTTTCTGGGAAACAATTTCCGCTGTCTGTCGCAGGTGTTCCTGGTCATGAGCGGAGCCTGGTTCACGCTCAACGCCGTTACGGCCATTCTTCCTGGCGTTCTGTTGACTGTGCTACATGTGAACAGCGTCGTCGTCACCAATGCGCTACTGGTCGCGTATTGCCTGATGGCTCTTATCCCCCGGCGTGGCCTTTCCACCGGCCTGGGGGTGGCGCACAGAACTACAATCTGAGTGAGGCGATCCGCATTCGCTCGGCGGCCCATGCCTTCGAGGGCAAGGTTTTCAACATTGTCTCTTCGTGCGCGCTCAATGCCGATGCCATCGAGCAACTTTCGCAGGGCGATTCCAGTATGAAAGAGTTGTTGAGCGCATGCCCGGCTCCGGTCTCGATGATTGTCGGCCCAAACGGAGAATTGCTCGGCGATCCGCTGGTGGGGAGCGAGGGTATGGTGGTGGCGGAAGTCGACATCGCCCGTAGCATCGAGCACAAAATGGCACATGATATCGTCGGGCATTACAACCGGTTCGATATCTTTCATCTAGAGATTGATCCGACTCCTAACCGTCCCGTGTGGATCAAGAAGCCGCGCCAGCGCGACGAAGAGGTGGATGATTGGAACCAAGTGCCGGAGACGGAGGATGCGGCACAATTGCAATCTACCGCTGCAACTGATTCCACTCGCTCGAGACGAGTTCGGGAGTAGTTGACCTTCGAACACTGGTGTTCCGCAGAGATACTAATCACACCGTGTCCGGCTTAACAGTGGTCGCGTACGCAGTCTGAAATGTCAGCTTCGAGAAGCCCAACTGAGTGCAGCGCCCAGGATGGCATCCAATCTAAACCGTAATCGGAAAACTCGAATCTCTCCTCGCTGAACAGCAGTTCCGTTCTGGAAAGTCGCAGATTTCATCCAACGCTTGTGGCCCATTCTGGTCGGATGACGGGCTAACCGGAAGTTATTCCGGGCCAGAAGTCCGCTTCGGAGAAGTGAGGCGTCTGCTGAGTGATGCTTGAGTTCTGATCTCCGCGAACCCCGTTTCTGGATAGTGATCGGCACTTCGTCGCTCGGCTGGCGCCGACCTGCTGTGGTAGGTATTCTCATCTACGCGCTAAAGCATAACGGTCGCAGGATCAGGCCAGTAATAACGCACGGAGAGGACGCGTTTTTGGGCCATCAATCGAAATAACGACGCCCGCTCCACGTTCACCTTCGAGGAGGTGTATTAATAGAGGTTGGCCAGCCTTAGGGTTCTCGTTCACGAATTCTCGGATTAATTGTTGGAGTGCATCGGCCTGGCGAGCTCTCCCAGCGTTCCGAGCTTGTTCGCGAAGGAAGATTTTTCTAGTCGTCGTTTCCTCTGCAACGACCTGTTCGAAGGACTTCTGCCACTGGATGGGAACTCTTCTAGCAGCATCGGACCCAACTATATAAGTCGCCGCCTCGGCAACGCCGGGTACGGACATGCATTGATGAAGCAATTGGGACTGCGCAAGCCAGAATTCAGAATTTCGCTTGTTAATATCTTTGGGGGTTATGGAAATATTCATGTGACCTCCAAACTGCTTATTTTTACCTGATTATTCGGATTTTCTGTTTTATTTATATTGTGTTATTTGTTGCAAGAATACACAGATAAAGAGATTGGCGCGAGCGACAAGTTCCTTACCCGTCCCGGTTTCTCCGGTGATCAGAACGGTGGAATCAGCCGATGCGACTTTGGCGACTTGCGCCAGAGTGTTGCGGAGCGCTTTCGAGGAGCCCACAATCTCCTCGAACAAAGATGCTTGATCGATTTCTTCTCTTAGAGCGATGTTCTCTTCGAATAATTGATCTTTCAGCTTCTTGATTTCGTCGAACGCCTTTTGTAGTTCATTTTCGGCCCGCTTGCGGTCGTCGATGTCGGCCATCGAGCTAAAGCAGCGGACGATGTGAGACTGAAACCAGCGGTAAATACCATCGGCACGACGAAGGCGCTGAACGATGTCCCACGGTTGCCCGGTTTCGATAGAGTGTCTGAAGCCGGCGATCACTTGGGGGAGATCAGATGGGTGGATGACATCTATGGTCATCCAACTTTTCAATTCCTCTAGTGTCCTGCCGAAGTAATTCAGGGATTGCTGATTGAAGAACTCGACTTCACCCGCCGCAGTTGCGGTAGTTACGAAACCAGGAATGCAATCGACGATCTGCCGCCAGGAGCGTTCGCTCGCTCGCAGTCCTTCCTCCGTCTGTTTCAAGTCATCGATGTCGGTATTGATCCCACACCAGCGGATGAGATTGGATTGCTCATCGTGAACCGGCGCCGCGGCGATCTGGAACCAGCGATAAGCTCCGTCGAAGCGACGAAGGCGCTTTTCCGTTGTGGCGGCTTCCTGGGACTGGCTGAGATGCTGCCACCAGGTTTCAAGCTTTTGGATATCGTCCGGATGGACAGCCGATTTCCACTTCAACCCGGTCAACTGATCCGAAGAAAGCCCCGTGTAATCGCGAAATCGCTGGTTGATGAAATCCAGAGAGCCATCCGGCAGAGAGGACCAGGCAATTGCCAGAACGGCATCGATGAAAGCGCGAAGTTTTAGGGTAGCCGGGCTTTGGTCAGCACTCGTGCTCATAGGGTGAATCCGGCGAGCCGGCAAGAGTTGCGGGGCGTCTTCCGGTCAGCCAAATTATACCTTCTGCCAAGGCCGAACCGCACGCTATCGGGCAAATTGGACGCTTGACTCAATCGTACGGTCTGACTTGATTGAATCAGGTGGCATTCGAAGACCCAGGCTGCGCTCCTTCGCAGCTGTTGAGGTCACTGCGGACGGATCCGGATGGTACGCATACAACCGTTCTCGCAAAAGATGTCTTTACGAATTTGAGGAAGGGAGTCCTGCTCTGATAACGAAATTCGGTATCGTGTCGATTGATGGTGGACCGTCGTTCATAATTTTTGTTCCGCCGGTTGGAACGGATGGTTTGCGATGGTCACCTAATCAAAAGGGTCTGCAATTCCTGTTAACGCGCAAAGGAGCCACAAACGTCTGGGAGCAACCCCTATAATGGGCGTTGGCAAGGACGAAACCAACCTAGAGGCGGGGTGTGAGCAAAATTGCGAGCGCCCCGCTCGTTGGCGCAACCGAAGAAACCGTGGAGACATACAGGCCCGCCCAGGCCGGGCGTGTTTCCGGTATGCATCCGGCTTTGGAGTGCAAGTCTCCTGCGGCACTCGTATGGCATTATGGCGTGGAAGCAACTGACTGCGATCGCTGCTCATAGAACGGATAATCGGTGTAGCCACGAGCGTCGAAAGTGTAAAAAGTATCGCGGTCGTAAGGATTCAGAGGCAGCCCGAGCCGGATGCGCTTTGGCAAATCGGGATTCGCAACGAAATAACGTCCAAAAGCCACCAAATCCGCATCTCCGCTTCGCACCGCAGCCTCGGCAGTGTCCGGCTCAAAGCCCCCGGCCGCGATAATATTTCCCGTGAATATCTCCCGCAGCCTCGTTGTCGCGATGTGCCCTTGGCCCTCAGCGATCAGCACGTTTCCTTTGACGCGTGGTTCGATGATGTGCAGGTAGGCGAGGTCAAAGCTGTTCAGTTGCTTTGCTACGTAATCAAACAGCGCGATCGGATTGCTGTCTGACATCTCGTTCCATGTTCCACCCGGGCCGATGCGCACTCCCACGCGGTCGCCGCCCCAAACAGAGACCATCGCCCCGGCAACTTCCAGCAGGAACCGGGAGCGGTTTTCAATGGAACCGCCGTAGGCGTCAGTGCGCTTGTTGCTTCCGTCCTGCAGGAACTGATCGGGCAAATAACCATTAGCGGCATGAAGTTCGACGCCATCGAAGCCCGCCGCTTTTGCTCGCTCTGCAGCTTTTCGGTAGTCCGCGACGATGCCTGGGATTTCAGCAATGTCCAGCTCGCGGTGCGGTGATGGCTTGAACCACCCAGCGGGCGTCGAAGCGATTGCAGTCGTCTTAGGACCGTAATACTCCGGCACAACGGAAGGCGCCACCGGCGACACGCCGTTGGTCATGCCAACATGTGACGAGCGGCCGGTGTGCCATAGCTGCGAAAACATGCGACCACCCTTGGCGTGAACTGCATCAACAATTTTCCTCCAGCCTGCCACCTGGCCGTCCGAGTACATTCCAGGGGCTCCGTACCATCCGCGAGCGGTGATGGAAATTGTCGTCGCTTCGGAAATGATCAATCCACCGTCCGATGCGCGCTGCGTATAGTATTCCCGCATCAAATCGCCAGGAATGTCGCCTGGTTGAACCGACCGCGAGCGTGTGAGTGGCGACATCACGATGCGATGCTTCAACTCCATCGGTCCCACTTGAATCGGTGTGAACAGCTTTTCTGCGCTTGATGTTTTCATGAGCCCCCACTCCCTCGGATTTCTTCTGGCTCTGCAACGTCCCGCGTGGGCCGGTTCAGGCGTTCATTCCACCGTCCACGGTAAGATTCGCGCCGGTAATGTACGACGACTCTGGCCCGGCGACAAACGCCACCATGTTGGCGATCTCATCCACACGCCCGTAACGGTCGAGCGCTGTGGCGGCCTTCTGCGGCACCGCCCAATCACCCGAGGCGGGATTCAATTCCGTGTCGATCGGACCGGGCTGCACGTTGTTGACCGTGATGCCCCGGACTCCGATTTCTCTAGCCAGCGCTTGCGTGAACATCTTGACGGCTCCCTTCGTGCCCGCGTATGGCACAAGTCCGGGCGCCGCGACACGTTCACCGACGGCCGAACCGATCGTGATGATGCGACCGCCACTCTTCATGTGCTTCAACGCCGCCTGGGTCGCCACGTACACGCCACGGACGTTGATATCGAGCACGCGATCCATCTCTTCCAGCGTCGCCTCCTCGAACGGTTTCGGGATGGCCGTGCCGGCGTTGTTCACCAGCACATCCAGCCGGCCGAAGGTTGTAAACGTCTTTTCGACCGCGGCTTGGCTGGCCATGGCATCGGCGGCGCCCGCCTGAATCGCGATCGCCTTTCCGCCCGCGCGTTCAATCTCCTTGACCACCGACGAGGCCGCATCAGCGCCCTTCGTGTAAGTGATGGCCACCTTCGCACCGTCCGCAGCCAGACGCTTGGCGATCGCGGCGCCAATGCCGCGCGAGCCACCCGTGACAAGTGCAACCTTTCCTTCCAGGTTCTTCGACATTGTCTTTCTCCTTTGAACTTACTGCCACCGATATATATGCCTGTCAGGCATGAGTCCAACCGTTGTTGCCAGCCCCTCTTGTTCCAGTCTCACCCCATCGGATGCCTTAGAGACCTTGGCGACGCAATTGGAGAGATACCTTGTAGGCTCACGAGCGATGCTTGCGGGGTATGCCGGTAAACGATTGCATCACAACACGTGCGTCGCTGCGCAGGGAAAGCCGAGACCTAGCGAGTTCCTCCGGGCGCATCTTTGGCTGCTGCTCGACTGGCGCTCTTTCGCATGCGAACGACAGCTCCGCCTTCTTCGAATCGCACGTCATCCATTAGCGTTTTCATACGGCCGTGAACGGAACCGATGTTTTCGGGCGCCGTCGGATCTGCGAGTTTATTAATGTCAAATCCTCGGCCCTCGTCTTTTACAGCGATTGACACTTCTTCTGGTTCACAGTGGCAGATCACATGGACGCGTTTTTGGGGATGCGCTTGGTTTCCATGAATGATCGCGTTGGCGAGAGCTTCGCGCAATGCGATCTCAACGTCCGTCTCGCCATCAGGAACGCAGCCACATTTCCCGATCAAAAGCATGAGCTCGTCCACGGAGGGAGAAATCGCCTCCACTTCGCTTAGTAAAGTCCGCTCAATCTCGGACACGAATTGACGTGGATGCCAGAAGCCATAAAGATCTTGCGCGACGCGCTGCCTAACATCGACGTGATGATATCGAGTCAATACTCGCCTTTGCTCGCGGAGGACCTTTCGAAAGGGAAAATCGATGCGGCCATTCTTCGTCGGGAACGAGGCATGCCAGAGTTGGCGTTTCGCCTCCTCGTCAAGGAGCCTCTGATGGTGATCCTGCCGAGTGACCACGAACTCGCCGCGCTCAAGGCCATCAGCCCGAGAGATCTTATGGGCGAGACATTCGTGATTGTTTCGAACACTGCTCCTGTGCTGCGCGGGGTGATAGACAATTACCTGAAGCGCTCCGGAATTAAGATCACGCCGGCTCACGAGGCGGACCATGTCACCATGGGAATATCCTTAATAGCGTCGACACGTGGCGTCGGGCTGTTACCTGCTTACGCGCAGAACTTTCTCCCTTCGTCGATAACGAGTCGTCCTCTAAAGGGAGATGCGCCAACTGTGGAACTTGTCCTCGGCTACAAAAAGTCCAACAAATCTCCCATCCTTAAGCTCGTCAAGATTGGACGAGATAGTCACTCGTGTCTCGAAGAAGGCGCATTAGGCTCATCCTAAATGTAGTGGACGACGTTCCGCTCATCTACGGGCGTCCCATGATGTGCAAATGCGCGTAAGGCGATCCGGCCCACATGATGTAGGCGCCGGTCGGGCTGTGTATGGTCGGGAGTCCAGTAGTTTTCGGATCGAATGGCCACATGATCATCCAGTGCGGACCGATTTCGATGGGCATGCTCGTAGTGTCGTTGGGATCCGAATCGCTTCGCTGAGTGGCACCGGCCAGCATGTAAGTGATGCCGGGCACTGTGTTGGTCGGTTTCGGTTTGTGAGCTTTCGCGTCGGCGAACCATTGCAGCGCGGGCGCATCAACACACATGGGCGGGTCGGCAACAACTTTTGGATTTCCCGGCATGCAGGTGAAGCCATTATTTCCTTCGCGCAGAACTACCATCTGGCCCTGCGCGTCCGTGTCTACGATCCTTGCTCCGTTGGCGACATTCGCTGGCCCGGCGGACATCGCACGGGCTATTTTAGTCTGTGTAGATTCGTTGGAATTGGAACCCGAGGACTGAAGGGTGTGTACCTGCGGTGTTGCTCCCGCGCCAACTCCAGCAATCATTAGACCGACAAACGTCGCTGCGAGGACGCCAGAATTTCCTTTCAGATACAACATGAGAAACTCCTCCTACGCTTTCTAATTTGAGATTGCACTCTGCAAAGCGTCATCTCCGAGCGATCGCATAAACTCAGCAACGTGTTCTGATCAGGGCTCGGGATGTGCCATCGTTAAGCGCCCAAGCGACTCGGGCGAGCCCGATTGGACGAAAAATCGACCATCACGAACCTTTAGCATGGGCGCTTCCAGAGCGTGCAGTTCAGCTGGGTTGACCGAATGTCGCGAATCTGCTTCCTAGTCCGCCTGCCAAAGGACCCCGGGCCGGAGTTCGCGTTCGGCTTGGAGCCAATCGTCCAGCTCACGGCCTGGTTGTTCGCCGCGTTCGAGATAGATCTCGTATGCTCGACGTCTGATCTCCTCGAAACGTTCCGAGTTTGGCGCCGAAACAACGCCCGTCTCCGCCACCCGGGGCGAGGTCTCTTGCGGTTCTATACTTTCAATTCTCTTTAGTACCGGTGACATACTCATCTTCATTCTCCTCGTTTCTGGATTTTGTTATGTAGAGCGCCATGACTTGACCTGTCATACCGTATTTCTGGTTACTTTGAGCGAATCCGTTGTTTGCGACCAACACCATACTAAAGCGGGCTTTGCCTTCCATCATCTGAGCGTAGCCATGTGCAGCCTTATCCAGAGAAACTGTCTCGATCATCGGGCCAATATTTCGCGATGCAGCCCTCAATCTTTTTCTCTTTCCATCCATTCCCGAATATACCGAGGGCAATTCTCAAGCTTGACGCCATCGGATTCGCAGCGAGCGAGAAAGCCCACAACGTTCCGATCAACGACGCTAACGTCTTTCAGATCCAGGACGAAATCGCAGCGATTTCTTGGGAGTTCAAAGAGCTTCTTCAACTCGACGATCGCCGGAGTTTCGATTCGGCCGCTGAGGATGAACACGGTGCATCCTCCTCGCGTCGCTGTCTCAATCCTAAATATCATCGATCACGCCGTTTGAATCCGCATCGCAGTCGCGACTTCTACCGCGCTGCATACTTCTTTTCCTCCCGACTTCATCGGCAGGTGTCGGTTTTCGGTCGCAAAATTCAGATGTCTCGCCTAATACTCTCGGCGCCGACGCGTCGATTCCACCTGGAGCCAGTTGGTCGGAAGTACTTGTCCAAAGAGTTCCGCAATGTCAGCCTCGCGCGTCTCAAACGGGTCTTCACTGCTGACGATGTAAGAGCGAGGACTTCGGCCGTTTCTTCCGTCGAAAGGCCATCAACGTCGCGGAGTTGAAAAACTGTCCGGTATCCTGGCTGAAGCTCGTTCATGGTCGTGGCCAGGATTTGCTGCAACTCTTGCTCCGAGTAGCGCTGCTCCGGGTTTGGGCCCCAGTCTTCGATCTCGAGTGGGATGGAAGAATCATCGGTTTCTTTTGGCTCATCGATTGCTATTTCCTTATGGAGGGGACGCCTGCGAATCTTCATTAATGCTTCATTGACGGTGATGCGCACGAGCCAGGTGTAAAAGCGCGAATCCCCTCGAAAGCCAGGTAAGTTTCGGAACGCTTTTAGGAATGCGTTCTGAACAACGTCTTCGGCGTCCTCGTTGTTGTGGGTGATGTTCTGCGCCAGACGGAACACCCTCCGCTCGTAGTGTGTGACCAGTTCGTCGAATGCGGTTCTCGATCGGTTCTTCGCTCGGGCGACCACGTCCGGTTCATCCCATTTAGCGGGAACACCAGTGGATGGCACTCGAGCAGTCGCTATCTCCGTCCCATAAATCATGTGACCCTCCCTTCGTCCGAGAACCGATCAGGAACTGTGCAACCGAGTGTCCAATTGGATTTCACTGAAAACAGGGCTCTAACAAGAAATCGGAGTGACAGAATGTTACGAAGTGCCAGAATTCTGGAAGTTGAACGAGCGGCTAGTGGATGGTGTTTTTCTTTATGTTGAGATGTTTGATTTTCAAATCTAGTGTCGACCGTGGAATCCCGAGTTTGGCAGCCGCACCACTCGGCCCACCAACTTTTCCGCTGCTTTCGGCAAGAGCCGCTTCGATGAGTTCCTTCTCGTAGTTCTGAAGGTTCTGTGTCAGTGAACCTGATAACTCCGGGCGAGGGGCATTCTGGCTTGAAAGCCAGGCCTCGTCTATCCAGAAGGTATCCCCAGTACAGAGGACTACAGATCTCTCGATGATGTTCTGCAGCTCACGAACATTGCCGGGCCAAGGATAGGACTGGCATAGCTTGAGCGTATTTTTATCGATCTTGCTGATTTTTTTCCCCACTTTCTCTGCAAAGCGCTTCACGAAGTACTCGACCAGCATCGGAATGTCTTCCTTTCGGTTCCGAAGCGGAGGGACGTGCACCGGGAAAACATTCAGCCTGTAGAAGAGGTCCGCGCGAAATGCCCCTGAAGCAACGGCTGCCGTCAAATCGCGGTTGGTAGCGGCAATCACTCGAACGTCCGTTGAAAGCACATGATTGCCTCCTACTCGTTCAAACTGGCGTTCCTGGAGCACACGCAACAACGCCGTCTGAGTTTCGTGAGGAAGCTCGCCGATTTCATCGAGAAAAATTGTGCCGGAGTGCGCCAACTCAAAACGACCTTGTCGACGTTGCAGGGCGCCGGTGAAAGCTCCTTTCTCGTGGCCGAACAATTCTGAGGCTATGAGCGAAGAAGGAATCGAAGCGCAATTCACGGTAATAAAAGGTTGGCCGGCACGTTGCGAACCCTTGTGTAGGGCGCGCGCAATAAGTTCCTTTCCGGTACCTGTTTCGCCCGTAATCAGCACGGTCGAATCGGTGGGAGCGACTTTCACGATGCTAGAAAGGACAGTTTTCAAGGCGGGAGAGGAGCCTACGATCTCCTCAAGCATGAAGACCTGATCGATCTGCTCTCGCAACGCGAAGTTCTCTTGCCGCGTTCTTTCTTCAGCCTGTTTGCGATCTTCGATGTCGATTCCAGACGCGTACCAGCGAATGGTGCGGCCCTGCTCATCCCGCAGCGCGTTATAGCGGATGAAAAACCAGCGATACTGTCCATCATGCCGGCGCGCTCGTTGCTCGTTCTCAAATGGAATGCCACGTAAAAGTCCCTTTCGGCGTTCCTCTCGAACCCTCTCCACATCATCTGGATGGAACACCCGAGCGCGAAAGTCATTCGCCTTCAAGTCTTCAATTGAAAGGCCCGTATACTCCAGCGTGAACCTATTTGCATATAGAGCGTCTCCATCTGGGCTCAAAAAGACGACGAGCTGAGCGATCGTATCAACGATCTGCCGAAGCTCCCACTCGTCTTGCCGCAACTTCTCTTCCGCTCGCTTCCTATCCTCAATGTCAGTCAACAACATGTACCAGGTAGTGATACGACCTTCGGTGTCTCGCGCGGGGAGGGCGCGAGATTGGAACCAGCGATACACGCCATCGGCACGGCGCTGGCGGAACTCAAGAACATACGGCTGCCCGGTTTCGACCGAGTGCCTCCACGCGTCCATCACGCGAGGAAGGTCATCCGGATGCACAGCGTCGCTGGTGGACCAATTCTTCAATTCCTCAGCCGTCTTGCCGAAATATTCCAAGAGTTGACGGTTGAGAAGTTCAACCTCGCCGGCCGCGTTCAAGGTACACACAAACCCAGGAATACTGTCGACGATCAGACGAAAACATTCCTCACTCTGCTGCAGCACTGCCTTGCTGGGCAGGGTTTGCGCGAGGGATGGGGATCTTGAAAGCGCTTGTAGGTTGGGTAACGCTTTGGCGTCTGCCATAAACCAGCCGCCTATCAGTCAATGCCGGTAGTATCGCACAAATAGATGACCAGCCGTTGACACGAGGATGGATACGGTAACATGCCCCTTTCTGTGATGCACCATCGGACCAGCCAGATTCATTTATGCTACGCCGAAGGTCTGCCAGAGACCAATTGCTTGCACGTTGGGGCAATGTCACTCCAGAATTCTGGCACTTCGTAACTTTCTGTCATTCCAATTTCTTTTTCGAGCCCTATTTTCAGTGAGATCCAATTGGATACTCAGATGCACTGCTGACGATCGAGCATCTCACGTGCGGTTGTAAGAGGAGGAGAAAAATGAAAAACAAAATCACTCAATTTGCGCTGGCCACCGTGCTCGCGGCAGCATTCGCATCACCGGCACTTGCGCAGAGCACAAACTGGAAAATGAATTCCGAACATTCTGGCGGCCGGCTCTCTGTTGGTTCCGCGGCTGACCCAAACGCAATATTTGCTGTCGGCATCGCGCGCGTAAAAGGATCCATCAGCTTGGATGCTGGCTCGCTTACGGGCTCCTCGTTCGACTTCACAATCTATCCCGCGGATGAGGGCCCGGCCTCGATCAACGAAGATGGCAGCGTAAATGCGGCTGAATTCTCGAATCTAGCTCGCTCGACCGCCATCAACTTCCGGTCGAAGGAGGCCAAATTCACCCGCGATGGCAAACTTGAAGTGACGGGTGATCTCACACTTTCCCACCTCGAAAGGCCTTTCCTCGTAGCCAACAGCGAAGGGTACGGCGGTGCAGTGTACGGCGAACCCAAAGTGCGCAGCGCCACTCGCGAAGTGACTTTTGTGTTTGACAACGCTCGCGCAGCCGCGGCCAATGCCGGAACCAGCCGGAAACTGAAATTGGCTGCGTCCGCGGACATCAAGACGGAAGATTTCCCGGGATTTTTCGAAGCGGTGACGAACGCGAATTGGCCGGTTGCTGTGGAGGACAAGAACTGTCAAGAGCCCGCCAGAAACGGCGAGGAATATCACGGAACGGGATGCACCGATACACCGGTCGTCATCTCTTCTCGTCCGCCGGCTTCGGTGACGGTGAGTGAAGATTACCCCGGGCCGGACCTTGCCACACCTCGAATCCGCGCCGACGTGAAGATTGCGCTGACGCTTGAACTCAAGCGCACTTCTTCCGAGGCCGCCGAGGCCTACGGCAACTAATGAACACTGTTTCAGAACCGCGAAGAAATAGGGCCTCCGGAACACTGGAGGCCCTCTCTCCATTTCAGCAGTCAATTCTCAACGTGAAACGTTCTGTGAAGGAAACCCACTATGCCGCTCGCTCGAATCGACCTCGCAGAGGGTAAGCGTGCCGGGTCAGGAGTTTTTGCTTCGTCAGAGCCTGAGCGAGTTCCGTCTGACGCCGAGTTTGAGAAGTCGCACTTCTCCTTCGAGGTAGTTGGCGAGATGGGATTGGATGGCGAGCAGCGGTTCCTCGCTTCGTTCAAGGCGGCAAAGCATGATCGCGCCTTCAAGTTACTTTTGCGGCGATCAAGTCATGGCTTTCGTATCCGCTGCAGAAATTGGCTAACAGGGAATTGCATTCCCTGTTCCTTCCCTGATCGCTCCCTGTTCTGATTGGGCTTGAAGACCCAATTTTTATCGCTAAAACACTCTGGAGTCGGGAGTTATTACCGGAAGGCTCTGACTGAGTACGCAGAATTCCCTGTATTTTTCCCTGTTAGCAGGAATTAGGCTGGAGAAAAGTTCGCACGCGACTGTGTCCACCGCCAGCCAGTCTTGGTATTTCTCTCTGTTCCTTTCATTTTGGCAGAAACCGGGATTTCCCGGCCCAATTGACGGGAATTCACTGAATCCATTTTCTCTCTCTCCGCTCCCGATCCGCAAACAGCCTAAATTAGCTGTGATTTTCTCCAAGACGAATCAGGCGGTTCCCTTTCGCGGAACGAACGGAGTTGCCCAAAAACCTTATTCTCGGGATCGTTGCAAGCTCTTGATTCTACGCGCCACAAACTGGAGGTTTGGAGTTCCCACAAACAAACTTGGATGGAACGTTCGGCTTTCTTGAGTGGAGTTTTTCTGACGAGGAAGACAGTTGGTGCCCAACTAGAGTCGGCCAAGGTTCCAGAGTGAGCACGATTGAGGATGCGGTTCGTGAAGCAACAGGCAGAGTGGGTTGGCTTGCCTCCGCTCTAGGTCCTTCCATGAGAAGGCCGGTGAGTGTCAAACCATTTCTTTCATTTTTCTCTCTTTTTCTTCTTTCTTCTTCATTTCTTCTTTTTCCAGATGGTTCCCT
>Ga0209420_1000482_pt1 | contig 20958 bp, 15 predicted proteins | sample BlaSpr_A8_OM1_O1_FD_187972 | JGI IMG/M metagenome (GOLD analysis project Ga0209420, IMG submission 187972) | Forest soil microbial communities from Thunder Bay, Ontario, Canada - Black Spruce, Ontario site 2_A8_OM1_O1 (SPAdes) (version 2) | ecosystem: Environmental > Terrestrial > Soil > Boreal...
CACGTTTTTCCATCGCAGAAGTATCGTTTGGTGCACGACAAACTGCTTGCCGATGGAACTGCGTCGGCGGGTGATTTTCTGGCGCCAGAGCCGGCCTCGGACGGAGACATTCTGCGAGTTCATTCCCAGGATTACGTGTACAAGCTCAAACATGGTTCTCTTACGCCCACGGAAATTCTTCGCATGGAGGTTCCTTACTCAAAGGAGCTTGTAAATGCCTGCTGGCTTGCGGCGGGCGGTTCGATTCTGGCCGGGCAGCGGGCGCTCGCAGATCATTGGTCAGCGAACATCGGCGGCGGTTTTCATCACGCCTATGCCGATCACGGCGAAGGGTTTTGCGTGATCCATGATGTAGCGGTCGCGATACGCCGCTTGCAGTTCGATCGTGCGATTCAGACCGCTATGGTGGTGGACACCGACGTGCATCAGGGAAATGGCACGGCCTCGATATTCGGCGGCGACGGAGATGTTTTTACATTATCGATTCATCAGGAACACAACTATCCGTATCCCAAGCCTCCTTCTACCGTGGACATCGATCTGCCCGACGGAATCGGCGACGCTGACTATCTCATCATCCTTGAACGGAATTTGCGGGAAGCATTTCGGCATTTTACACCGCAGATCCTTTTCTATATTGCCGGTGCAGACCCCTATCGCGAAGATCAACTTGGCGGCTTGGCTTTGACCATGGAAGGCCTGAAGAGTCGCGACGCTCTGGTCTTTGCTTACGCGCGTCGCCACAAAGTTCCGCTGGCGATTACCTTGGCTGGAGGATACGCACGCCACGTTGAGGATACGGTGCGGATTCATGTGAACACAATCTTGGCGGCTGGCGATGCCGCGCAACAAGATCGGAAGCGCGCCACGCAAGGCGCCTGAACCCTTTTAGTCTGCCGCTGGTTTTGCAGGGTTGAGAGCTTCCTGAATAGCGGCAGTCAGGGATTCCGTGAAGCCTTCCGGGGGATATCCATCCATGCGGAAAGCGATTTTCCCGGTGCGATCGAGAACGATTACGGTCGGCAAAGAATTCACGTTCATAAAATCATCCAGGCCATCGGCAAAGACTACCGGCACACTCCATTTCTCTTTGGCGAGAAATCCCGGTACGAGACTTTCATCTTCATCGGTGTTCACGGCGTAGAACGCAAGGTTCGTGTTGCCCGTATAGTTTTTCGCGATTTGCACGAATTCCGGCTCCAGTTCGCGACAGGGTCCGCACCAAGTAGCCCAGAAACTCAGGACGATGACTTTGCCTTTCAATGGCGAGAGAGGAAGAGAAGAGCCATCGAGATTGCGCAGCACAAATGCGAAAGAATCCTTGGCACCCTTGTTTCGGGCCCACGGTGCAGCAGCGGCAGGAGCAGCGCCCAGGCTGTCGTATGCAGCAAGAATTTTCTCGCCGAGACCTTGATCGGTCGTGTGCACTCGCCGCCAAACGTTGCCCAATTTCATTCGCACTTCGCGACGATCGACTTTTCCGGACGGACCCTCCTCCGGCAGCACGAAGGCGAGTGAATATTCCTCAATGGCTTTGGCGTAATCGTTTTTCATTTCGGCGATCTCGCCGAGTTGTTCCGCAGCCATGGCATTGGGATGCAGCGAGTAACTTTGTTGGAAGTCTCTTGTGGCCGCGTCGTAGTTCATCTGCGCCTTTTCGATCTGGCCACGCAAGCTGTACAGAGCCGTCCGAAAGCGATCTTGCTGCGCTTGCCAATCCTTTTGCGATATGCGCGCAGATTTCTCCTCCGCTGGAGTTTTCTCAATGCGATCTATCACGCGCGTAGCGTACCCGGCCGCGCGAGTGAGGCTGGCTTCGCTGCCTTCCTTCTGCAATAGGCCGATGGCAAGCAGCATCATTTCAGAATCGTCCGGATGAACGGCCACCAGCCTTTCAGCGTAGTCGAGGGCGCAGGCAATATCCTGGAGTTGCTGGCAAGATTCGACGAGCGCACGATATACGCCCGCTTTTCGCGGCGCATCGGGAAATCGAACCAAATAATTTTTCAGGTTACGCACGAGAGCTGCACGATCGTTACCGGCGTCGGCAATGGCTTTTTGTAACTGTGCTTCGGCTTCTGCGTCTTGCTTCGAGTTATTGGCGGCTGAATCCTTGGGTTGTTGAGCGCTGGAGGGCGGTTTTTGCGGAAACGCTGACGAGCTGAACGCGAGCGAGATCGCGAGAATTGGAATGATATGAATCGAGCGCATTCGGTATGCTCCAATTCTAACGCGAAAGTCCTTGGCCGGTACTCGATTCACAATAACCGAGGCTTAATGGAGAGAAATGTCGCCCGAAGAAGTCTGGATTTCTACGCGAGCTTTGCCGTCTCCGATGCGGGCGCGCAATTCGTGCTTGGCCGCCGTTCCTTCCATCATGATCGGAATAGCGGCGTCGATATCGCCCGATTTTGAACGCGCGTAAAGGCGAAAGCTGGCGTTCGGCGGCACGTGAAGCACGACCTCGCCCGAGACGGTATGAAAATCCCAGTAGTTTGACTCGCCCGGATTCCCTTGGACGTCAACGTCACCGGATGAAGTGCGCACGCGGAGGTCCGCTGACGCTCCCTGGATAGTGACATCACCGCTGCCCGTGTTTGCTTCCAACGCTTGGCCAGGATTGGTTATTTCAATCGAGCCGGAACCTGTTTGGATGCGGATTGGACCGCCAATTGTTTCCAGAGCGACGCCGCCGGACCCAGTGTTGACTTGTACCTGCCCCTTTACTTTAGAGAGCACGACATCACCGCTGCCACAAACAATTTGCACGTCTTTGTCAATTTCTGAAGCGTGGACATCTCCCGAGCCACTGGTGAAATTCGCGGGGCCTTCGATTCCTTGAACTTCCAAATCTCCGGAGCCAGCGACGCTGCGGACCTGGGTGTCTTGCGGCACGACGATGGTGTAGTCCACATCGACGTCGCCTCCGCCCTGTTTTCCGCCACCGATACGAATCAGGCTTCCTTCCTGCGACAGCGGCGGATTTGCTTCGACCTGTTGCAAACGGCGACGCCCGCTTTCGGAGGACCATGCTTTGACACTAATGTCACCATGCACGCGAACTTCGCCTGAAGGACCACTGGTGATGTGAGCGTCCCCTTTGCCGCTGGTGAGTTCCAGACTGACTGGACCGTTGACTATGAATTGGCGGTCGAAGCCGCCTTCCACACCTGAATGTGAGGCGCAGCCGGCGAGCGCGCTCACGGAAAGTGTGATGATTGTCAGCCAGAGGTTTCTGTTTGATTGCGTCATTTAAATTTGTTTTTCGGCGTACAAAGAATGATTACCGAGCACCCTTCCTATCAAGTTATACGAAAAGGTGCAACTGGAAGTTCCGTAAGGGTACGGTGACTGGAGATCAATCCGCAACCGATGAAGGACGAGTCATTTAATTTTGAGCAGAGAATTGAGCGAACCCTGGCGATACCCTTCGAGATCGATGGTTACGATGGGGAAGCCGGCTTGTTTCACACCGGCCAGAATTCGGCGGGTCATTGCGGGTTCCAGTCCCCGCGACAATTCATCCTGTGCCAGCTCGATGCGGGCCAGCTCGCCGTGCGCACGGACGCGAAATTGCCGAAAACCGAGATCACGTAGGGCGGATTCCGCGCGATCGATCTTATCCATCAGCTCCGGGGTCACCTCGGTTCCGTAGGGGACGCGCGAGGAAAGGCATGCGGATGCCGGGCGGTCCCAGGTAGTGAGCCCGGCACGTCGCGAGAGCGAGCGGATTTCAGGCTTGGACAGGGCGGCGTCGAGCAGTGGCGCGAGCGCGCGGTGTTCGCGCGCGGCGCGATGGCCTGGGCGAAAATCGCGTGTGTCGTCTGCGTTGATTCCGTAAGCAATGGCGCGGAAATTACGGGCATTTGCGAGAGCTTCCATGTGATCGAAGAGCTCGTCCTTGCAGTGGTAGCAGCGGTCGGCATTGTTCGCAACGTAAAGGGGATTTTCAAACTCGCGGGTCTCGATAAATTCATGCCGAATACGGGTTTCGCGCACGAATCTTTCGGCTTGCTCGCGGTCGTGACGTGAAAAACTCGCGGAGAGGGCTGTAACAGACAGGGCCCGATCAGCCAGCGCAGTGTGCGCAGCCCACGCGAGGTAGGCCGAATCGGCACCGCCCGAAAAAGCAATCAGCAAGGAATCGAGCGACCGCAACGAGTCGATAAGGCGCAGCTCCTTGGCGATGGCGTCTTGATCTAATCGCAGAGATAACCCACTGGTCGGTGCGGGCAGAATTGGCTGAACATTCATATCCATTCGAGTATAGCTTAAATTTGGCTACTGAAAATCCAGAAGCACGTCGACTTTACTCGTGCCGGGATTCTCCTGGAGGAAGCGGCCGATCTTTTCATAATGCACCGGGGTTCCTGCAAAGGCCTGTTTCACTCCAGCGTCGAGGAAATCTTCATAAGTTTTTTCATTGAACACCGAGTCTGGTGGAATATGCCACGCAGCGCGAATGCGTTTTTCGCCATCGATGGAGAGGCCACTGAGCACCAAATTTCCCATGCGGTACTGCGGGCCTTCGGTGACGGTGACGGTAAATGCGACACGTCCGGCTGGTTCGTCAAACTCGGTCTGGGGTTCCAACTTGGTGTCGAGATAGCCGCGTTGGCCGTAAAGAGATCGAGCTGCATCCCATAGTGCGGTGATTTTGTTGCCATCAGCGATCTCGCCAGGCCTGAGAGTTATGAGTGAATTCAACTCCGCTTCGGAGAGCACCGCGTTTCCGTTCCACGCGACGCCGCCCCATTTGAAGGCCGGGCCGGGAGTGATTCGTAGGGTGACGACAACGGCGGTTAATCCGGGTTGGGCGCCTGCGCTGTCGACTTTTGCAGTGGGCGGGCCGAATTGCACGTGCAGGAATGCGTGAGTCAAATATATGGGGCGGACTTGCTCAAACTCGAAAAGCTCGATTGCGCTTCGCGAATACGGTCTGCCGATAAGCTGAGCTGTGCTTTGTTGCACGGCCAGATCGTTGGTGGCGAGGGCGTCCGAGAATTCGACGGCCTTCACGGTGATATCTGCGCCTTCGACGCGGAATTGCATGCGCTGGCCGCCTAAAGGGAAATTTACAAGCGTATGCGAGACAGTTCCTAATACTCCGCGTGATTGAACCAAATTTTCCAGGGTCGTGGACATGGAGTTGAGGATTGCGCCGCCTTGCGGAGCGCCGCCATCGAACAGGGGGACCGAGCGTTGCAGAGCGGCGGTTAGTTCATCATCGGTGAACCAGGGAAAATTATCGAATGTAACGGCAACGGTAGCCGCGTCGGAAAGGTCATAAGTTGCCCTGACGCCTGATTCAACAGTGGTGAAGTGATATTGCACGTTGGCAAAAACGCCGAGCGCGGCGAGCTTGTCTGCGGCGGCTTGCAGATCTTCGCGAGTAATGATGTTGCCGGCACGCAAACCAACGGCCGCAGCAATCTGCTGTGAGGTGAATTTCTTCGAGCCCGAAATTTCGACGGAATCCAGATGAGAAGCGCCGCCTTTTGACTGTGGGGATTGCGTGGCGTGTGCGCGGAAGGCGCCGAGCATCAGGATGAGAATCAATGCGGACAGGCGAGAAAAAATCCGCCGGGATACGGGCGGAAAAAGGCGAATGCTTATCATTTCTCGATTTTAGGGTACGCCGGATAAAAGTGGAAGGTGGACGAGCTTATTTACTCGACGGTGACGGACTTGGCCAGGTTGCGCGGTTGATCCACGTCGCATCCGCGACGCACGGCGATGTGATACGCCAAAAGTTGAAGCGGGACGATCTCGAGGATTGGCGCGAGAAGTTCGGGGACGGCGGGAATTTCGATGATGTGGTCAGCAGTATCGCGAGCGAGCTGGTCTCCCTCGGTGACGATGGCGATTACAATTCCGTCGCGCGCTTTCACTTCCTGCAAATTGGAGATGGTCTTCTCGTAACGGATCATCGAGGCGGGATCGGATTCGTCACGCGTGGCAATAATGACAACGGGCAAATTCTCGTCGATCAGGGCGTTGGGGCCGTGCTTCATTTCGCCGGCGGGATAACCTTCCGCATGGATGTAGGAAATTTCCTTGAGCTTGAGTGCCCCTTCCAGAGCGATGGGGTAATGGATACCGCGTCCGAGATACAGAAAATCGGTGTGGCGGAAGAATAAGCGGGCGAGTTCTTCGAGCGCCGCGTCCCGTTGTAAAATCGATTCAATTTTATGCGGGACGCGAGTGAGCTCTTGCATCAGGCTCTGCGCCGAAGCCGGCGTCGATTTTCCGCGAACTTGCGCGAGATACAGAGCGGTGAGCATCAAGGCGGTAAGTTGGCCGGTAAACGCCTTGGTGGAGGCGACACCGATTTCCGGGCCTGCGTGCGTGTAAATCGTGCCGTTGGCTTCGCGCGTTAGCATGGAGCCGACTACGTTGCATATCCCAAGAACTTTGGCGCCTTTTTGACGCGCTTCCCGCTCGGCCGCTAGCGTATCGGCTGTTTCTCCAGACTGGCTGATGGCCATGGCCAGACTTTTGTTGTCGATGATCGGATCGCGATAGCGAAATTCGCTGCCGTAATCCACTTCGGCCGGCAGTTGCGCCAACTTCTCGATCATGAACTTGCCTGCTAGCGCGGCGTGCCAGCTGGTGCCGCAGGCGATGAGCTTGACGTTATGGAAATTGCGAAATTCCTCTTCGGTGATGTCCATCTGATCGAGAAAGACTTTTCCGGTTTCCTGCGAGATTCGTCCGAGCAGGGTATCGCGCACGGCTCGCGGCTGCTCGAAAATTTCCTTCTGCATGAAATGTTTGAAGCCGCCCTTTTCGGCCATGATCGGGTCCCAGGTCACGTGCTGCACCGGACGATGGATGGCATGGCTTTCGAAATCCATCAGGCGGACACCTTGGGGAGTGAGCACGGCTACTTCGCCGTCGCCAAGGAAGAAAACATTTCGGGTGTGTTGCAGAATTGCGGGAATGTCGCTGGCGACAAAGAATTCGTTTTCGCCCAGCCCTACCACGATGGGCGGGCCGAGGCGCGCTGCTACAATCTTCAACGGATCGCGTGTGGACAACGCAACCAGCGCGTAAGCTCCGCTCATGACCTTCACCGTTTTCAGGACGGCTTCTTCCAGCGAAGTATTTTTTGAATATTTTTCGATCAGGTGCGCGATGATTTCGGTGTCTGTTTCAGTGACGAACTTATGGCCTTCCGCGATCAGTTGATGTTTCAGCTCGAGATAGTTTTCGATGATTCCGTTGTGCACTACTACGATTTCCCCGGTGCAGTCGCGGTGGGGATGCGCATTCTCTTCCGTGGGTCGCCCGTGCGTGGCCCAACGTGTGTGGCCAATTCCGTAAGTTCCGTCTAGCGGAGTGATGCGGATAGACTCTTCGAGATTTCGCAACTTGCCCGGCGCGCGGCGAATGTTCAAGCCGCCGTTTTGTCCGACCACGGCGATGCCGGCTGAGTCGTAGCCGCGGTATTCGAGGCGTTTCAGGCCGTCCAGTATTAGCGGCACGACGCGTTTAGGACCGATATAGCCGACAATTCCGCACACAGTTTGAACTCCTAAGTGGCTACGGCGTCAAAAGCGGGGCAAGTCCAACCCTCTCAGGTTAGCACATCTTTTGAGGAGGCCAACGCCAACCGCGCTTGGTGTACAAAAAGGGGTACCAGTACCGACAGTCACTCAAGGATATCAAAGCGGAATTCCTCGATTACGGGGTTTGTGAGCACGTCTTTGGAGATTCGTTCGACTTCTGACTTAGCTTCGTCGCGTGACATTCCATCGAGATCGAGCACGAAGAATTTTCCCTGGCGGACATCTTTGATCTTCGTGTGACCCAGCGATCCGAGCGCTCGCTGAATCGTTTGCCCCTGAGGATCAAGGACCGTCGATTTCAGCATTACCCAGACGTGTGCTTTCATAACCCAATTATACCAGCCCAGCCGACTTCACGGCGGCACGAAAATTAACAAGCATCTGGCGTTTGTCTTCTGGCGCTAGAAAAGCGGCGAGGAAACTTTGCTCCGCGAGTTTGACGAGTTCTTCTTTGGAGAGACCCAAGGATGCTGCGTGAGAGTACTCCGACAGCAGGTCCGTGTGAAAGAGGCCGGGATCGTCTGTGGATAGGGTAACCGGCAGTCCGCGTTTAAGAAACTTCGGCAAAGGATGGTCGCTCAGAGTTGCGGCCGGGTTCCCGGTTTGGGTGGCCAGCGCGCCGGTGCACAAATTGCTGGTCAGGCAATTTTCCAGTACCACACGCCCGCTGGTGGCGAGTGAGTTTGCCAAAGCTTCATCGCGCAGGACGGCAATCCCATGCCCGATTCGCTCGGCCCCTAACAATTCGATGGCTTCGCGGACCGAATGCGGGCCTCCGATTTCTCCGGCATGACAAATGGTGTGCAATCCTTGCTGGCGTGCGTAATCAAATGCGGGACGGAAGTTGACAGTCGGAAAAGCCAGCTCGTCACCGCCCATTCCAAGCGCAACAACTCCGCAGGATTGGAGTTTCGCGGCCCAACGTGCCACTTCCATAGCCGCGTCATGCCCGAATTGCCGCGTGGCGTCAAAAATCCACGCGGTTTTTAAACGACTGAAGGGAACGCTTTGTGCGACCTCGCGGATGGCCTGAAAGTTTGCTTCCACATTCTGCGTGCGGCGAAGCATTACGCCGATGGAAATAGTGATTTCGGCGTAAACAACGTTTTGTTTTACGAGTTCTTCCGCAAGATTTCGCGTGATTAGAGCGTAATCTTCAGGATCGCGAAGGAATGAAGTGACCCATTTGAACGTTTCCAGGAATCCACGGAAGTCGGAATAATTGTAGCGGGCAGCGATGTCTTCCGGAGTGAGGGATACGCCGTGCCGCGCAGCAAGCTGCGTAGCTGTCTGCGAGCGAATAGCTCCTTCAAGATGCAGGTGCAATTCAGCTTTTGGGAGATTGTCGATCGGTGTGGGACGTCGAGTTGTTTCTGTAACCATTGCCAGTTTACTGTGACGGAAGCTGCGGACGGCCGGCGTTGATCCATGCGGTCATCCAGTATGAGCCTACATCCGTTGCTGCGTCGGAAAGCTGACTTACCAGCAGCGTTCCGGCCTGCGCATAAAACCGATCGTAATATTCGTCGGTATAACCGGTTAAGCCTGTGTGAGCGCGACGATCCGCGAGAAGCACACTTTCGAGCAAAGAGTGAGCGGTCAAACATATTTCAAACGCATGGTCGGTGGGATCGTGGATGAATACCGCCTCGCCAGGCTTTACAAAGAAAAAAAGTTGATAGCGATCAACTAGCCCGGTGCCGAAGCGATCGTTCACTCCGGCCTGGCCGGTAAGCTTCCCGTCAGAGTTAACCGTCGTTTTGAATGGATCATGCGCCGCGGTGACATAGTGAGCCAACATAGCCGCGGAAAGCTTGGCTTCGTTCCAGTTGTGATCGTGGAAGGCATCCGTCAAGCGCTTGCTATACAGTCCGATTTGCCAGGGAAGTAAGCCGTGTTGCTCCAGTACGCGGCGATTGAATTTTAAAACGGCGTGATTGTAGTCGCGCGGAAGTGCCGAGAAAGGGAAAGGGCCATAGTGATCGAGTTCCACGAAATCCGGGGTTCGTGGATGCTCGAAGGGGATCACGCTTTTCGGCACTCCCTCTTGAAGATCGGTAACGTGCTGAACCAGGAATTGCCGATTCGCTTGGAAAAACGGCTGCATCTCTTCGGGTAAAGTGTCGACAGCTTTATTCGCGACCAGACGGTCAGCGGTCTCGCCCCAACTGAAGGAAGTTGGCGAATCGAAGGCCAGAACTAACGCCATAAACGCCAGCGCCGCGAATCGCCTTACGCGCATTATCGCTTTTTCTCCGCAGCCGCTTGCAAGGCGGCGTTTGAAAGCTGGCTGTGTTTATGTCCGTAGAAATAATAAAAAATCAGCCCGATGATCAGCCACACGATAAAACGAATCCAATTCGTGATGGGCAGGCCGGCCATCAGCAGCAAGCAGGTGAGAATGGTGAGAACAGGAGCAATCGGACCGCCGGGTGCGCGGAAAGCGCGCGGACGCTCGGGCTGGGTGTAGCGCAGAATTAAAACTCCTCCGGCCACGAGTGCGAACGCAAACAGTGTGCCGATATTGGAGAGATCGGCTAGCGTACCAATGTCTAACAATCCTGCGGGAATGCCGACCAGAAGACCGGCAACCCAGGTGGAAAAATCCGGAGTACGGAATGTCTTGTGCACATGGCTGAAAACGCCAGGCAGCAATCCATCGCGCGACATCGCAAACCATACACGCGCTTGTCCCAGTTGAAAAACGAGTAGCGAGGAAATCATGCCAAGCAGGGCGCCGAGTAGGACGATTACTTCCACATTGCCAAAATGGAGCCGCTTCATCGTGTTGACTACGGGAGCCGCGTCGTCCATAAGCGTGTGCCAGGGGACCAGGCCGGTCAAAACGACTACGACCGCAATATAAAGAATGGTGCAAATTACCAGTGTGGCGATGATCCCTATAGGTAGATCGCGTTTCGGGTTTTTGCATTCTTCGGCGGCGGTCGAAACTGAATCAAAACCGATGTAGGTGAAAAAAACAATGGAGCCGCCGGTGAGAATTCCGGGCCAGCCATTGGGAGCGAACGGATGCCAATTGCTGGGATGAATGAAATGCAATCCGAATCCGACGAAAATCAGGATGGCAAGAATCTTCAGCATTACCATCACGTTGTTGGCTTCTGCTGATTCCCGAATCCCGCGCACCAAAACGATGGTAAGCAGCATTACGATAATGAAAGCGGGCCAGTTGAAGCCGAAATGCCACCCGGGACCGTAAAGCGGATTGCCTTGCAAGTCACTCAAGCCACTGGGCAGATAGGCTGGAACAATCCAGCGCATGGCAGGATGAATGCCGAACCAATCCAGCAAATCCACAACGTGCGCGGAGAAACCAACGCTGACAGCCATGTTTGAAACCGCGTACTCGAGAATCAAATCCCAGCCGATGATCCAAGCGATTAGTTCGCCCATCGTCGCGTACGTGTAGGTGTAAGCGCTGCCGGCGATGGGAATCATGGCGGCAAGCTCTGCGTAACACAGAGCCGCAAATCCGCAAGCTACCGCGACCAGAACGAACGAGAGAGCAATCGCAGGGCCGGCGCCGGGACGTCCGAACGAAGCAGAGTGGTAAATCAGATATTCAAGAAGCGGCGCGTTAAGAACGGATTTAAATTGTAGGGTTTGTCCCGCGATGGCGGTTCCCACGATGGTGAAAATTCCGGAGCCGATCACGGCGCCGATGCCGAGCGAGGTGAGGCTCAGCCAGCCGAGTGATTTCTTTAAACGTTTTTCGGGGTCTTCCGAATCGGTAATGAGCTGGTCAATGTCTTTTTTGCGAAAAAGCTGTGCGCCCAATCGCCACCTTCCCGGGTGTTAGAGAAAAACTTTACCTTGTGCAATGGATTCGCGCAACCGCTCTGCTCCCAATCAAGTAAAACGTAATCTTCCGTAGTCGGGCGGCGACGCGCACACATCCTACAGCAGACCGGCTGAGCGGCTGAGAAGAATTCTTCTATCGCTAGGCAAGTTGAAGATTGGCGTAGCGCTCGATAAGTTTTTTTGCGCCGTAGTTCTGAAAGCTTACGGTTAACTTGCGTTCTTCGCCCTCACCTTCGATTTCGATGATGGTTCCAACGCCGTATTTGGAATGGCGGACGCGCGTACCGATGAGGGGATCTTTGGAACCGCGCGGGGGCTTGGGCGTTTGGCGGTAGGAAGTGCGACGTCCGTCCGGCCTATAAGAATAACGCTCGGCGTAGTCGGGATCAGGTTCATACCGGCGTGTTTCACCGGGTTCAGCGAGCGAGCCGGACACGGCTTCGATCAGTCCGCCGGGAATTTCGGCGAGAAAGCGCGATGGAAGAGAGGCGCGCAAACGCTCTTCACCATAGGTGCGTCGGTAGATGGCGCGCGAGAAACACAGCGACTGCTTTGCACGCGTCATTCCGACGTAAAACAAGCGGCGCTCTTCTTCGACGTCGGCAGTCTTATCGACCGAGCGGCTGTGAGGCAGGACGCCCTCTTCGAGCCCGGCGAGAAAAACCGCATCGAATTCCAGGCCTTTAGCGCTGTGCAAGGTCATCAAGGAAACCGGGATCGACTCGTCATACTCGTCGGAATCAGCTACCAGCGCGGCGCGGTCTAGAACGTCTTCCAACGTTTGGCCTTGCTCGGTGGCTTCGGCCATGGCGTTGGCAAGTTCGCGCAGGTTGTCCGCGCGAGAAGTGTGTTCCAGGCTATCTTGCTGCTCGACCCAATCGAGATAGCCGGTTTGTCCCAGCACTCTTTCAATCAAATGCGATGGAGACATCTCGGCGCACTCTGCCTGAAGATCCTCCATCATTTGGCGAAAGTAATTGAGCGCGCCGCTGAATTTTTTGCCGGCAAGGAATTCACCGGAGCGAATCACATCCCAAAGGGACTGGCTGGTTTCCTTCCCCCGCGCCTCCAGCATGGAGACGGTAACAGCGCCGATGCCCCGAGGAGGCACATTCAGCACGCGCAGAAGGGCAACATCGTCCTCCGGATGGAAAAGTAAACGAACGTAGGCGAGAGCATTGCGGACTTCGGCGCGTTCGTAAAAGCTGAAGCCGCCTACGACGCGATAGCGAATTCCGAGACGGCGGAGAACTTCTTCGAACGATCGCGACTGCGCGCCGGTGCGGTAAAGGACGGCGACACGTGCGTCGGGATCGCCGCGCACGAGCGTCGCGATTTCGCCGCATATGAATTCCGTTTCGGCCGGAGCGTCGTGAGCCTCAAAGAAGCGCAATTGGCCGCCCGCGCCAAGAGTAGCTTGAAGCGTTTTGCCCAGCCGCCCTGTGTTGTTTTCAACGACCGCGGCCGCGGCGTCAAGGATGGTTTGCGTAGAGCGATAATTTTCCTCGAGGCGAATGATTTTCGCATCGGGAAAATCCTCGGTGAAGCGCTTTAGGTTCCCGGCACGCGCGCCACGCCATCCGTAAATGGATTGATCTTCATCGCCTACGACGCAAACGTTCTTTTGAGATCCGGCGAGGAGGCGCACGATTTCTTCCTGTGCGTGATTGGTGTCCTGAAATTCGTCAACCATCAGGTATTGAAAACGGGAGTTCCAGGCTTGGCGAACTTTGGGATGCTCGCGCAAAAGCTCCACGGCGCGCAGCAGCAGGTCGTCAAAATCGAGCGCGTTGGCGTTTCGCAGCATGGTTTCATAAGCACGAAAAATTGCGGCTACGTCCCTTCGGTCCGGGTCGCGAGATCGTCGAGCCTCGGCTTCCATATCGTCGGCGGTGATGCCGTTATTTTTGGCATGGCTGATTTGTGCGCGCACGCCGCGTGGAGCATAGTCTTCCGCCGAGAATCCCAACTGGTCCATGGCGCGTTTTATCGCAGTTTTCTGGTTGTCGTCATCGTAGATGGCGAAATCGCGCGGGAGACCCAGATTTTTTGCTTCGCGACGCAACAAGCGCGCGCAAAAAGAATGAAATGTGGAGACCCAGACATCGAAAGCGTCACGTCCGCTGGAACGCAACAGTTCGATGATGCGCTGCTTCATTACCTCCGCGGCTTTGTTGGTGAAGGTGACCGCGAGAATCGTGTTGCCGGGAATTCCTTGTTCCAGCAAGTGGGCGATACGATACGTGATCACGCGAGTTTTGCCGGTGCCCGCGCCCGCCAGGACAAGCAGCGGACCTTCGCTGGTGAGCACGGCTTCGCGCTGGCGTTGGTTCAGAGAATTCAGAAGAGTCATGGAGAGGTGCGGAGCACTCAAGGGAACAATTCTATCCGACCGCAGATGAATCAGCAATTTTCGAATGCTGTGTGCGTGAAAGGTGCGGGTCGTTTACGGATTGGTCAAGCTGGCATAGAATTAGCGCGCCCACCAGGATCTCTTCCAGACGGGAGGCGCCATGGTCGCCCGGGTAACGCACTATCGCATCCGTGAAGGGAAAGTTGACGAATTTGTCGCTACCGTGCGGTCGCTTACTGCCGCGATGGATAAACTGAAGGGATTTCGGGTGCTTTTAGTTTTGCATGGCGAAGATAAATCGAGCCGCGAAGCCATGGCGATTTCGGTTTGGGATTCAGCGGAAGATCTTCGAGACAGCGATAATAATACGTTTTATTACCACGTTCTTGCGCGTGTGCTGAGTTGCTGTGAAAGCTTCTCTCCGATGCATCAGCAGGAAGTGCTAGTCAGCAAATTCGCGAATCCGTGAGACGGCCCACTCGCGTCTTCTGGTCAAAGCCTTCGAACTAAGTCTGTTACAATCCCTCCGATTTGATCGGGAAGACTTCCAGAAATGCATCCACATAAGCTGCCGGTTTGGCTGCAACATCTCGTCGAGACGATGGGAGGCGGTGGATTGTTCCTGGTCGCCTTCCTGGATTCCTCGGTGCTTTCGTTTCCGTTTGTCACCGATGCGTTGGTCATTCAACTTTCGTTCGTACATCCGAAGCGGATGGCGTATTACGCAGGGATGGCTGCTATCGGTTCGATCGCGGGTAGCATTTGGTTATATTTGCTTGCGAAAAAAGGCGGTGAAGCATTTTTTCATCGGTACGCGGGTGGAAAAGCGGGAAAAATCAAGAACTGGGTTGAGCAAAATGGATTTTTGAGTATTTTTATCCCCGCCATACTTCCGCCACCGTTGCCGTTCAAGCCGTTTGTTCTCGCCGAGGGAGTTTTTCAGGTTCCGTTGCGCACGTTTGTGTTGGGAGTTTTGCTGGGCCGAGGTCTGCGCTATGGCATAGAAGGAGTGCTTGCTGTTCTGTATGGTGACGCGGCGCTGGATTTTCTGCTGACGCATAGCCGGGCATTCGCGCTTTGGATTGTCGGGATTCTTATTGTGCTCTATATCGCGACGCACTTGACGTTTCGAGAGTTGCCCGCCAAAGAGTAGAAACTGCGTGGAACAATGGGATCAGAAATTAAGGATTTTTTGAGGATGCATAGCGCAGTTGTTCGTTCCGGATCAGGAGGTTGCGGCTGAAATCCACGCGGGCAATTATGTTTTCGGGGCTTCTATCGTTCGTTGCGAATCGCAGGTCGCGCAATTCGAAGCGATAACCATCTTCGCTGCGGCTAACGCTGGCAAATGGCACGCCGGCGTAGGCCAGAAATGTCTTCGCGACTTGGGTATTCTCCCCTGCGTCCAGCGCCGGGGAGGGTTCCGGTTTGTAGCGAACGAAACTGCGATCGGTGTCGAAATCCCGGTCCGGGAGTAGAGAAAGTTGTAATTCCTCAACTGTGGCATCTGTGGAGACCACTCCTCGCCAATCGAAAGGCGTGGCAGCCAGAGGGAAAGCGGCTACTGCTAAAGGCGGCCTGCCGTGATATTCGCGGGAGGATAGCAGGCTGACCGCTTGCCGGTGCAAGGCAGCTCTAGCTCCGACATAAAGAAGGAGAATCGCCAGCGCCACAATTGCTGCTCCGCGACCGCGGGTAGTCTTTTTTTGTTCGCCTATTTCCTCGCTGACCAGCTTAAGCAATCCTGGTAACAGAAGAGCAGTCGTAAGCAACGCCAAAACCCATGGGTCGAGATTTGTGAGTAACTCCTGGCCGATCCAGCCTGAACGAAATGGCCAGAAAAGTTGGATTCCGACATCGCTGACTAAATCCAACAACATATGACTTCCCGTGCCAATCAGACAGACCAGAACAGCGACGGTGGCCGAGAACTCTGGCCGCATGGCTTGTACATGATTCGTGAGATCTTTTGATTTGGAGGTCCTGTTCAGGAGGAAAAATGTTACCGCGGTCGCGAACGCAACGAGCGCGGAACCGACGATGGAATGCAGCAAACTGCGATGGAAGCGCAAAAATGTGGCTGGTCCGCCGAAGTAACTTAAGGAATCCAAGTCTGCCGCGACGCCAGAGACGAGAAGCATTGCAGTACCGTATCGCGGCAAGTAATTTTTGCCGGCACGCGCCAGTGTAAGCGACGCCAGCGCATGTGTAATTGGATCCAGGCTTAGGTCCTCCGCGAATTATGCCCGCAACGCTGCGGGAGTAACGATGGAAAGCGCGTTGGGCACAATGCGAAAAATCAGAGGCAGCCGGCCGATGGGTTCGCCATCGACCTGAGCGTAAACCGCGCCCGTACCGACAGGTTCGCAGGTGATCTCGGTCGCTTTCCAGGAATCAATTCCGTGCATCTTACGGAGTTTTCCAAGCCATAGCGCCGGCAAGCAAGTGAGGTAGCGAAAACGGCTGCAAGTGGAATTCGTGACCATCTCGAAAGAATCTTCGAACAAACTTGCGCCGGTGGTTATTTTGAATGGCCCTCCATAATTTACGGTTCTGCCGACCACGACGATGGAGGCGCGGCGTGTTTGACCGTCGCAGTGGACGTTCATCTCGGGAAAGCCGTAACTGACGAGCTGTTTGAAGCCCTGGACCCAGTAGGCAATCACGCCCGCGCGTTTTTTCAATCCTTCATCGACCGCGTGGACAATTGCGCCATCCGGACCGGCCCCGCCAACAGAAAGAAAGTAGCGACCCTCATTCGGAAGACTTGCGGAATGGTTTCCATTCGTGGGTATGGCCACGCCAATGGCGATCCGGCGGATGACGCCATCTGCAATCAGGCGAGCTGCGTGCGGGATGTCCCAAGGGATTCCCAGCTCTTTAGCAAGAATGTTGGCTGTTCCGGCGGGAAGCAGAGCCAAAGGAACTTGGCTACCAGCAAGCCCGTTGATGATTTCATTGACCGTGCCGTCACCGCCGCAAGCGATCACCATGCCGCGATTTAGTTTGACCGCGTGGCGCGCGAGTTCTTTCGCATGACCACGCGCCTCGGTAGGTGCTAACTCAACCTTGATGCCGGCTTCTTTCAGTATGCGAACGCTCTGCTCGATCTCAGCGAAGCGCCGGTTGCGGCGGCGCCCGCTCGTCGGGTTATAGATCAGCAAAGCGTCAGTGATGCCGTGGGTCATAGTTCCGTCCCATTATGAGAGACAAGGGCGCATTGTATAATATTTGGATGCTCGAACCGACCGCATCCGTCCGGGGTTTCCATGTCCAAGAGTAGCGAGGTCATCAAAGAGATTCAGCAGCTCCGCGAGGGAATACGCCACCACGATTATCTGTACCACGTGGCGGATGATCCGGAAATTTCCGATGCTGCGTACGACCGTCTGATGAAGCGGCTCAAGCAATTAGAGGCCGAAAACCCGAAGTTGGTTACTCCGGACTCCCCGACGCAGCGATTGGGCGGCGCTCCGCGCGAAGGATTTCAAACAGTTCAGCACAGAACGCCGATGGCGAGTTTGGACAATGCGTTCTCCATGGAGGATTTAGCGAATTTTGACCGGCGCATGCGCCAAGCGACTGGCCGCGAAAAGATTGAATATACCACGGAACATAAATTTGACGGGCTAAGCATGTCCTTGTTGTATGAAAAAGGTTCGCTCGTTCGTGGCGTGACGCGCGGTGACGGCAGAACCGGCGAAGATGTAACGGCTAACGTACGAACGATTCGAACCATCCCGCTTACCTTGGATCCGGCGCGGCTGAAGAAGGCCGGACTATCGGGCACCTTCGAAGTTCGCGGTGAAGGCATCATGACACGTAAGGCCTTCGAGCGTTTAAACGAACAGCAGGACGTTATCGGCGGCAAGCGCTATGCGAATGCGCGTAATGCGGCGGCGGGTTCTGTGCGCGTGTTGGACCCTAACATCACGTCTTCGCGACGGCTCGATTTTTTTGCCTACTATTTATTGGTGGATGGGCGTCCTCCAAAGAAACGGCATTCTGAGATTTTGGAAGTGCTCTCGGATCTGCGGTTCCAGGTAAGCGAGGATTGGGAAGTTTGCGAGTCTATCGAGGCGCTGGACAAATATATAAATAAATGGGAGTCGAAGCGCGAGAAGCTTCCCTTTGAGATCGATGGAATCGTGGTGAAGGCGAATGAAATCGCGCTGCAGAATGAAGTAGGCTTCACCGCCAAGTCGCCGCGCTGGGCGATTGCTTACAAGTATCCGGCGCATCAAGAAACCACGCTCGTGAGGGACATTCTTGTGAGCGTGGGAAGAACCGGTGTTCTGACTCCTTTCGCGGTCTTTGAGCCGGTGCAGATCGGCGGAGTCACCGTGGTGAAGTCCACATTGCACAACATGGATGAAGTGCAGCGGTTGGGAATTCATGCCGGAGACACGGTGCTGGTGGAGCGCGCGGGGGAAGTGATACCCCATGTGCTGAAGGTGGTTAAGCACGGAACCGAAGAGAAGGAATTCAAGATGCCGGATAAATGTCCGGTGTGCGGGATGCATGTGCATCATGTGGAAGGCGAAATCGCCTATCGTTGCGTGAATGTCTCTTGCCCGGTGCGCAGAAGGGAATCGTTTCTTCATTTCGCAGGGCGCCATGCGATGAATATCGACGGCCTGGGCGAGAAGATTGTCGATCAATTGCTTGAGAAAAATGTGGTGAAGGATTTTGCAGATTTGTACAAGCTGGAACTGGAAACACTCGCCGGCTTGGATCGTATGGCGGAGAAATCCGCGCAGAACCTGATCGACGAAATTGCGGCTAGCAAAAAAAACGGCCTGGCGCGTCTGGTTTATGCGATTGGGATGCCGTTTGTGGGAGAACGCACAGCTCAGTTACTCGCAGAACATTTTTGCTCGATGGATAAATTAGCGTCCGCTTCGACGGAACAATTAATGGAAGTGGGAGAAGTAGGACCGAAAGTCGCCGAAGGCGTGCTGGAATTTTTCTCCGAATCGGCGAACCGGAAGCTCATCGAGCATCTGAAAGCTGTCGGCGTAACCATGAAGGAAGAACGCGCTGCTCCGATCAGCGCCAAATTTGCCGGCAAGACATTCGTTTTTACCGGCACGCTGGCGAATCGCACGCGGGAGGCTGCCGAAGCACTCGTGGCCGCGCATGGCGGGAAAGTCGGCGGATCGGTTAGTAAGAAAACTAGCTACGTGGTGCTGGGCGCTGATCCGGGCTCAAAGCTGGCGAAGGCGCAATCCCTGGGGGTCTCGATCCTAGATGAGGGCCAGTTCGAGAAACTTGTTTCCGCGAAATAAACACCGCGCGTATATCCTTCACGATAATTGTCGTATTTGTCCCTCATTGTTGCCCGCCAGGTGACAGCGTATAATTGGTTTGCGGGTGAGCCGGGTGATCGCCGGTCCGTTTCGCGAAAGCGAGATGGACGGGAGGAAAGTCCGGACTCCAAAACCTTGAAGCTGCCACTGGCAGCCTCTCAGGGTGAAGGGCAACGCGCCTGGTAACGCCAGGGGGTTGCGTTTGAGGCGTTCGCAAGGATGTCTGAAACGCTGCTACGGAAAGTGCCACAGAAAACAAACCGCCGGTGACGCTTGAACTTCGGCGGCAGGCCGCAGGCAAAACCTGGGTCTCGCCTCTAAGGGTCGGCGCATTTGGCAAGGGTGAAAAGGTGGGGTAAGAGCCCACCGCCCGGGTGGCAACATCCGGGGCACGGAAAACCCCGCGTGGAGCAAGGTCAAATAGGAGGAGAGGGCTGGCCCAGTCCGTATGCGAACACTCGAAGGAGTGTTTGCTGCGACCCTCGGGTAGGCTGCTTGAGTCCCAGAGCGATCCGGGACCTAGAGGAATGGTCATCGCGTTGCGCGCTAGCGAGTCTCGATGCAAATCGGGGCCCCCGGCGCACGGCGGACAGAATCCGGCTTACAGGCTCACCCGCTAATTTCATTGCACTTGTTCCGTTTTTCTTTCGGATCGTGCCCGAATCGTGCCCAGTTTTTCGGCTTCCGAACTGGACTCCATGATACGCCGCACACGCTCCCGAAGCTCCGGCACGAATGGCGTAATGTTTTTCCACGGTGTCAATCGTATCACCGAGAACCTTTGCGACATCGTAGGGAGTTGCTCCCCGACAAAGCATTTCGACCGCCAGCGAATCGCGGAAGCGATGTGGATTAGCGTTCGCCACCCCGGACCGTCGGCCTAATGCCATAATTCTGTGGTAGAGCCGTGGCCGGGTGAACGGCTTCCCCGTCTCCGGATTTAGCAAGACCCGCTCCCACGGATTCGGTTTTCGCCTCTCGCGTTCCGCTTCGAGAGCAAAGAGAAGTTCCGTGTGAATCGGCACGACTGCTCGCTTGCCCCGTTTCTGTGTCACGCGTTCAATCTCTCGCCCCTCAAAGTCCACCTCAGCCCATGTGAGAGCTACGGCGTCGGAGCCGCGCAAACCCGTCCACCGCAACAACTCAAATGCGAGAGAATCCGGCTCAGCATATTCACGCAGCTTCCGAAGCTCACCAGGTTTGAACGGTTGCGACCCTCGATCAGGCTCTCCGCCCGGACGTCCTTCAAGCCTCACAGGATTTTTTGAGAGCATGTCGTTTTCGGCTGCGAAGGCAAAGACCCGATGGAGAATTGCCGCCGAAAGCACGAGGCTCTTGGCTCCGACGAATTTGCTTCTTTTGCGAACCCGTTCCATGCGCCAGACTTTGAATTGCTCGATGAACGGACGGTCAATCTGTGCGAGCAACCGAACACCGCGCTCGCGCAGGAATTCTGAAAATTCAAGCGTCTCGAATTGGTAACGGTCAAATGTAGAGCTTCGCACTTTGCCGAGCAAAATCCGCCGCCGACTATCGGCCTCGAATAGGTTAATAAGCTCTTGCCAAGATGGATTTGGTTGACTCTTGACATGGCCGACTATCGCGGCCATTCGTTGGAAGGATTTTTCAGGGAGCACACGTCGCAGCTTGGTCCAGAGATCCGAAGCAGCACCCTCGGCCAAGCCCCGTTCAATCTCGCCGGCGGTAGTTCTCGCATTCTCTCGATTTTGCGTGCGCAATGCCAGCCGTACACGCTCGCCCGCGATTCGACCCTCGACGGTCTTCCTACCTGCTCTAACTGGTTCTCGCCAATACCAGCGGCAGGAGGTATTCCTGCAATTTCTTGTTCTGCTCTGGGCCGTTATTTTCCAATTGAAGGCCCATACTGTTGTTCGCGGACGAC
>Ga0209420_1000483_pt1 | contig 20899 bp, 22 predicted proteins | sample BlaSpr_A8_OM1_O1_FD_187972 | JGI IMG/M metagenome (GOLD analysis project Ga0209420, IMG submission 187972) | Forest soil microbial communities from Thunder Bay, Ontario, Canada - Black Spruce, Ontario site 2_A8_OM1_O1 (SPAdes) (version 2) | ecosystem: Environmental > Terrestrial > Soil > Boreal...
CCGCCGCAACCTGCCGTGCTGCCCCGGGGATTCCAGCTGCCCGCGCGACCCCGCCATAGGTCAAAACTTTCCCGCGCGGAATCGCCCGAATCGTCCGCTCGATTCGCAAACGCACCTCGCCACTTCTATTTGGATTGGTTTCCTTCGCGCGAGAACCGCGGCTGACACGCCTCAAAGTCCATCCCTTCGCGATGAACCGGGTGCCCCGTTCTTGCCGTGTCCTTGGCGGCAAGAACGAGGATTTTGACTTTCATCCTGACTTGTAGACACAGGCCGCACTCATCGACGCGTGCCGGTGAAATCGAATCAGCGGACCCACCGGTTACGCGGCCGTGCGGAACGACTCGAGCGCTTCATACTCCGAGTTGTGCACGTCAAACACCGTCAGCAGCTTGGTGACCTGCAGCAAGTCGCCCACGCGCTTGGTCAGGTTGGCCAGTTTGATGGTACCTCCGGCATTATGGGCGGTGGTATGCAGCCCCACCAGCGTGCCCAACCCTCCGGAATCGATGTAGTTGACGTCGCTCAGATTCAGCACAATACGCTTGGTTCCATCCGCGATCGCCTTCTTCACCTCGTCCCGTAACAGGGAAGTTTCGTCTCCAAAGACAATCCGCCCATGGCACTCGATGGCCAGAATCCCGTCCACCGTCCGCTTCGTCAGTTTCAATTGCATAACGCTCCTTTGGCGGCCCGACGTAAACTTGCTCACCCCAGCCGCATCAGCACAAAATCTTGCCACCAGCCTACAGTGTGCCACCCTCGTTAGCAAGCGCTGTCGCCAAACCTGCCAAACCTGCGCCAAGCGCTGCTAAGGCTTGCCGCCTTCGCCGGGGCAGCGCGAAGGACCTGTTTTTCTGCGCGCTCGCGCTTAGTCGATCTGACTGAGCAACTTCGCTGGGGGATGTTCAATGGTGCGGGCGTCGTACTCAGCGCAACCAACGCCTTTGAATCACAAAACACGTCGGAATCTAGGATCGTCACCAAAACGAAGACCGGAAAATTGGGAGGGGGCAAGGCAACGTGAAATCCCCACCCTCCGCGACGTTCGCAAAGGGTGGGGAAGGTGAACATTAACTAACACGGCGAAGACGAACTGGCAATTACCTGTTGACCGGGCCGTGGCAAGTGCCGACGCCCTTGTCGCTGTAAGAAGCCGGACCGGTTGCCTGTGCAGGATCCTTCAGTGCCGACTCGAAATCCCACGCGTAGCCGTTCCGATTGAGTGTCAGGCCCATCACACCCCAGAATTCCCCGCTTGCCGCCTCGAGATTCTCTGCGTTGAAGTTCGGGTTGCCGCTAGGATCGGCTGTTGTGGTGTTGGTGGTGACGACCGCATCGAGTGTCTCGCCGCCGGTGCCCACGATGAATTCCCGTATGCCCTTCCTTGGATCGTAATTCCCGGAGGGGTCAAGGGGGCGGTAACGGGCATAGAGGTGGTCGTGTCCGTTCAGCACCAGGTCGGCTCCGTACGCGTAGAGCAGTTGCCAAAAGGCCACAGCGGTCGGGGCCTCAGGTACGGCGATGCTGTTGGCAGCGCTGAACGTGGGCTGGTGCCAGTAGGCGGCTGTGCACGCGGAGTGATTCGCGGCGAGATCGTTTTTCAGCCATGCGAGTTCGGCGGCAAACCAGGAGCCTGTGCAGCCGCCCGGCTGTGTCTCGCACTCTATATTGAGCGAGATCATGTGCCACGCGCCCAGATTATAGGAATACCAGCCATCTCCGACCCCGACTGGGCCCCCCGCCGGTACTGTGTTTCCAAGTCCGCCCGTTTTCTCGAAGTGTCCCGCCTGCCCATCCGAATACGGCACGGGTTGGGTGAAGGTACCGCCGGTGTCAGGGTTGTTGGCGATCGTAGCCGTCATCATAGTTCCATCGGCATTGTGCTGGACGCCGTTGAAGTAGGAGAAGTAGCCGTAGCCGGCAACGCCGATCGCGCCGTGCTCGGTATAAAACTCGTGGTTGCCAGGCGCGGGCCGCGTGATAAATTTGAAGGCGCCATACGTCAATTCGTACGAGTTCTCAAAGTCCGAATATTGGCCTACCTGGTATTGCTCATCTCCGACGAGCGCGACGAGGTTAGGCTTCATATTCTCAATCTGCTTCGCCGTGGCCGCCTGGGATGCGTTCAGATTCTGAGCGGAGTCCCCGGCGCAGTTTTCACCCGCCTTCTCACCACTCGGCTCCGTCTCGCCTGGCTGGCAGGCGACGTCGCCAACCACCGCCAGCACGGGCGAGCGGCCGATTGTTGCGTAAGGCCAAGTATTGTCTGGCGTCGGATTGCCGTAAGGCCACTGATTGCTGTTGGAGTTTTGATTCTGTGCCTTGGCCCCAGCTGCAAATACCATGACCGAGACGGCCGCTCCCATGAGCACTGCCGCTCGGAACCTTCTCCGCATCGACTCCATGCAGTTCCTCCTGTTCAGACTTGTGGTTGGATGGTTGCTACAGGGCTGTGATTTTAGTCCTTCAATATTTCGCCTGTATTACAAATGTGTGAAAAAAGCCGTAATACGGATGATTTCGAAGGTTGCTTAAACCACTCGCAACGCGGAATGTCCTTGACGCCACCGAGGACTAAAGAGGCTTGCCTTAAGCGAATCCGTCGTCGATTGGTAACGACGGGGTTGAAGCTATGCCGTGCTCAAGCGTAGCGAAACAGCGCCATGAAACCAAAGTCCATGTGCTGCTGCATATGGCAGTGAAACAGCGTCAGGCCCGGCTGGTCAGCGACCAGATCCACTGCGGCGCGTCCAAATGCGGGAACAATCACCGTATCCTTCTTGATGCCGGCCGTGGGCTTGCCGTTGAGCTCGACGAGCTCGAACCGGTGCCGGTGCATGTGCAGGGGGTGAGAATCGTCACTGCGATTGTGAAACACCAGCCGGTAGCGGCCTCCCTGTCGGAACAAGAATTCCCGTTCATGCGGATATTCTTTGCCGTTGACCAGCCAGTGATTGATTCCATTGGGTCCGCCAGGCACTTTTTCAAAGACCATGTCGATGGTCTGGTCTGGCGCGGGATGTGGCGCGGTCGTGCCAAAGATTGTGTAGTCCCAGCGCGACTTCGGAGGCGGAGTCCATCGCGCGCGCTGCTGTTGATTGGCATACTCCACCACGATGCCCATGCCGGATTGCCGCGCGACATCGCGGAGCTCCCCTAAAATCCAGGCGCCCGGGTTATTCATCTCCACGATCGCATCCACGCGCTCGCCCGGGGCGATCTCAATCACATCGACCGGCTGAGGCGCCGGCACGGGATTGCCGTCGAGAGCGATCACCTGAAACTTGTGGCCGGGCAAAGCCACGCGATGAATTTGGGCGGCGCTCGCGTTGAGCAGGTGCATCAGGACACGCTGACCCGGCTGCACGCGGAGGGGATCCCCCGCTCCGAGTATTTTGTCGTTAATCGAATAAAGAGGAGCGCTGACTTCGAGTCCGTTCGGACGCAGGTCTGGAGTGGCGGGTTTTTCGGGCATCGGATCGTTGGGATCCGCCGCCATCTCGTCCTGATCCATCGTAGACAGAAAATATTGCCATTCACGCAGCGCCAGAAAGACTTCTTGGTCGTAGAGTCCGGGGTCATTCGCGGAATCGACCATGAGAAAACCGAACTGGCCGGTGTAGGAGCCGCGATGCAGATCCAGCATGGCCGCGGTGTGCGAGTGGTACCATCGCGAACCCGCCGGCTTGGCCACGAATTGATACCGCCGGCCGCCGTGGGCCGGAACGGGGAGAGTGCCTTCTTCCTCTGCCCCATCCACTTCCGAGGGGACGAGCAGGCCATGCCAGTGCACGTACTCCGGAATATCCGTGTCGTTCACAACCTCGACGGTGACGCGCTGTCCCTCTCGCACGCGCAGGAGGGGGCCAGGCACCTTGTCGCCGTAGCCGATCGTGCTGATTACAACCTGCGGGGCCAGCTCGACCATCATGGGTGCGATTCGCAGGATGAAATCCGCCGCGCGCCCGCTGGTCTTCGGTTCCGACGTCGCTATTCTCGGATGCTGTAGTGGCCCCGGAACGTGCCGGAGCGCTAGCGACTCCGCGAATGCGGGCCGCAGCTTGCCCGCCCCCGCCCCGATCACGGTGGCCCATCCAAGCCGCGCAAACTCCCTTCGATTCATTTCATCCTCATCCCGCCTGCCATGCCAACGCCGGCGCGACCGCCAGAAGCTGCCGGTATTTCATCCGCACGGGCACTTCGCCTTCGTTCACGTTCGTCTCACGTTCGTTCCTGCCTGGGTAATCGGCACCGAGGAACATACTACCCAACTTTCAAGCGTTGGTCCTGATAAACGCGAGTGCTCTATCGGACACGCGTTTTCGCCAAGGAGCGAAATTGGACGTGGTGCTCTTCGCGCGTTTGATAGAGCCGTTTGAAGGAAGACGCTGGCGTTTGCGGCGGACGCGGTAATCGGAACGCTATGGGATTTCTATTGAAACACCTTTGCCTTGACCATCGCTCGCCCAAAGTCCACCCGTTTCCAAAACGTTTGGAAGCGATTGTGCGCCGGCCTTTGACACAGCGCGATCATCTTCTGTAGGTCTGTACGCGCACAAAGGTCACAGCAATCAGCAGGGCTTGAGTGAGGGCATCGTAGGGTAGGCCCGGCTGGCTCGATGGTGGCTAAAACCTCTATATATCCCGCTGACAGGTCTCCCCGGTGACCAACAGGTCCGACCACCCGCCCGCGCCCAGCGGCGAGCCGATTCATCGGGCCCTAGTTTGGTCTAGAGGTCAGCGCTGCAGCGGTAACAAGTACGCGGGATTGCCCCCGAGAACGCCGCCGAAGAATTGGCGGTCTGCCTCGCGCATGTCCCAAGCGATAACCGAGGCCGGTGCGATCTGGATTGTGACATCATCCCATGCGGCGAACACCGGACCCACTCTCGCGTCCGCAAGCGCGGCTTCGCTCAGGTACTTGCGATGAATCTGCGCGTTGCTGTTCCGCGACATCTCGGCGGTCAGGATCTGCGCGGTCCCCGCTATGGTGATGCCGTAGGATGCGGCAGGGTCGCGAGCGTCGATCATGAACGAGACCTTTGGGTTGGATTGCAGGTTTCGTGCTTTTCGACTACGCGAGGACGTGGCCACATAAACATGTGCACCGTCGAACCAGTACCATACCGCAACCATGTGAATGGAGCTGTCGGGATTCTCAGTTGCAAGCGACGCGATATGTCGGCCATCCAACAACTGTCTGACTAGAACATCTGCCAGGGAAGCCATAAAAAGTCTCCTCTTTTGCCTTGGTATCGGACTTGCACCAATCCTTGAACCTTCCGCCGGCGAAATCCTACGTGAACACTGGAACGACGAACCTGACTAAGTTTGCCGGATATAGTTGAGCACATCAATCGTCGTGGGCAAGTCCACTCGGGCGGCGAGTTTGCTCCCGACGTCGTCGAAAAAGCCAGGGCTGCAAAGATGGATCGATCACGGGCAAACAACTCTTTGTTGATTCAGGGCAACGATCGTCTTCTCGGGTAGTCCGGGCTGAAGGCGAGCATACAACACCGAATATGTGTCCATGTTTTCGCCTTCTTTGCCCGGGCTACCAGTGACAGACACAAGCACAGTCCCATCGTCTTTGTAGTAGGTGTCTTGCGAGCGGTTGGCGGCGTAGGCGTGCGTCTTCTTGAACCCTGCCAGGTGAGCGTCATACCAAGCGAGGGTCGCGTTCACTTTGGAGTCGTAAACCGAGTAGAAATCCACCTGCATTTTGCTTTTACAGACTTGCGATTCCGGCAACTGAGTAGGCTCATTACCCAAGTGGAGGCGGGAATCTGTAGCGGGATGGAGAGGAAGTCCTGTCAATGGGTCCGTAGTGAGCAACTTCGTTCCACCCCTGGCGGTAAACACGAAGCTCAAAATAAGGATTACCACGAAGCCACCCAAACCAGAGATCGTTCTCATGTACCCAAGAGACTCCCGGAGCGGGCCCATGACGTTCCGTTCCGTCGCCTGCTCGGAGGGCCGTGGGGCAAACCATACACTGATGCGCTGCGCGAGGACCTTGCCAGTCGGCGCTTGCTTTGGTGTTCCGGCTGAAGGATGGCGCGGTTGTTCTTGCGTCAAAGCGAACGCAGCACGGCACGCGGCTGCGACCGCCATCGTTGCAAACCGCAAGCTCTTCTTCTCAATATCCATTTCCATTGCAGCCTCCGTGTTTGATTCGCGCCATCTTTCTCGGTGCAGTTTTCGTGTTAGGGAAGACACTTGATCTCGATGCGAAGATCTCGATTCGCGACCGGTGCGTCGAGAATCTCAACCGAATGCATCGGTTCCGGCTTCATCCAGTTCACCGCCCAGGTCCCGGGATGGATGGGGACTTCCGTGCTGGGAATGTCCTTCACAGTGCCGTCCGCGCGGTGATAGCGCACATGTGGCGACCTGCCGCCGGTATCCCAGCTCACCAGTAAACTCGGCCAGTGATGATGATGCATGGGAACAGTCGTGTTGGGCGACACAGAAACTTCCAGCACGCGTACGAACGCGTTTTCGAAGATCACCTGGTGACTTTTCGGAGCGGCCTCGACCGCGTCGAATCCGTCGGGGAAACTGGATTTGTCTTGTCCATAGACAGTGAAATGCAAGATGAAGAGCCCGAGTAGAAGCGCGTTCGTCGCCAAAAGCACTCGTCGTTTCCGGATTTGCGCAAAGCATCTCGATTCGTTCATAACTTGTCCCTCATGGATGCTCGCCAGGGTTAAGCGTCATCGTTTTTGTACGGCCGCCGGCGCCGGCGCGCCTAGAGACCTTAGGCTTTGCGGTTAGGGGCTGCAGCCTCACATCGCCGCGAAAATCTTGTTGCAAAGGGCGCCTAGTGTCTCCGGTGTCGCGCCCGCGCCCTGGCCGGGACCGACGACCCCGATGTCGCAGAGCAGGTTGTTCTTTTCCGCGATGATCTCCTTGAGCGTCGACTGCCACACCGCCTGTTCGCCGACGCCTGATACGTTGGTCACCGGCATGGGCATCTTCCCCGCAGCCCAGGTACCCACCGTTGCTCGCCCCAGGCCCGGGCGCAGCGAGATCGTCAGCGTGGTGAAGTCCGCCGCTGTGAACACGCAGGACTGCGCATCGCCGGGCAGGGCCTTTTCCGACGCGATCGGCTCGCCCAGGATCGCGGCTGCGTCGGCCGACGTCACCAGCTTCCGGTCGCACGCGTTGCCGGCGGGAGTGCTGGCACCGGCGTTCCCCGCGCCCTGCGATCGAGGGTCGCCCGTGTTCGACACCGGCTTGGAACAGGCAGCTAAGACCAGAAGCAGGATGAGCGGGAAGCAGGCGAGGCGCGACATCGGTTTCTCCATTGTGCGGAACGCGTGGATAGGATGACCAGCTTTCATGATGTTCCTTTCAGATGAACTGTTAACAGTTCAATGAACATTTCTATGCAACCGACAGTTCCACTCGACGGTTGCCCGCCCACAATTCCAGTGTCATTTGTGTCGATCGGGCAGAGTTCCCGCGATGTCGACGCCTTCGTACAAGAATCATTGGCACACCATGTTTCCTTGTGTCAGAGCGGTGATTGTTTTCTCGGAGAGCCCGGGCTGGTAGCGTTCATAGGCGACGGCGTATGCGTTCGTGTTCTCGCCCTGAGCACCTCTGTCTCCCGTCACAATAATCACAATCGTTCCATCCGAGTTGTAGAACGCGGTTTGCGAACGCTGGGATGCATATCCGCTAACCCTCTTGAAGCCGGAAAGATGCGAGGAATACCACGCAGCCGCTGCATCCACCTTGATGTTGAAAAGAGAATAGAAATTGCCTTGGAATTTGCTCTTGCAGATTTGGCCGTCCGGCATTCTTGTGGGTTCGTTGTATATAAGGCCGAAGTGTTGTCCGGAATCCGTTGCGGAAATTAGCGGAAGGCCTGTCAGCGGATCGCTGGTAAGTAATTTTCCCTGGGCAGTTGCGTTTGTGACACAAAGGACGAACATTGTTGCCGCTAGAAAAACGGTCTTCATTGAGATTCTCCAGTTAAAAGTGTGAACTTGCAGTAAGCATTTCGGGGCGGGGTCTCGTGTCCCGCATTTCCCCTCACCCCCGTCTACAGCGCATCTGCGATTTCCTTAGCCAGAGGCTTCACGGCGTCCGTATTGCACGGGCAGGCGACGAACATGATGCGGACGAAATTCTTTCCCTTGCGCATCATGATCACTCCGTCGGCCGACACAAACGCCTGATCACCGACACCAGGCAGGCTTTCCTGGTCTCCCATGACGCCGAGCACCTTGGCGTTCAGGCGCATTTGTTCCTCCGCGGCGTTCTGATCAACCGAGAACGAGAACACCGGCACTTCGCCGGAAGTGTCCTGCTCCGATGCCGGCTGTTCGCTCTGAAATGCCTTGAACATGCCTCCCGCAACCGTCTGGATTGTTTGTTGCGTCTGTTTGTCAGCGCCGCGGGCTGCCGTCATTGCGGTGACGTGTTTCGCGAGCATGTCCGCCTTATCTCCTTTCGCGATGTAAGAACACGAATCGTCCCCAGGCTGGGTGCGGGCGATCTCGACCCCTACCGCGCGGCCGACATCTTCCTTGCTGAGGAACCGGCATACGTTGCCCATGCTGCTTGGAGCGCCGGAGCCGGCGGAGTCGGACTGTGCAGAACCAGAGCTACCGCTGCTCGAATCTGAACTTGATCCGAGGATTCCATCCGTTGCTTGATGGATCTTCTGGCTGACTCGATGGGCGAGGTAGTACACCCCCACAACCCCCACAGCGCCGCCGAGAAATATGATTGCCACTGCGGCAATGCCCAGCTTGGCCAGCGCGCTCATTCCTTGCTTCGCGGGCGCCGGCCCGGTGGATGTCGGAGCCGCCGCTGGTTGCGGCGTTTGGGCCACCGGAGATGGCGATCGTGGTTGGGGCGGCGCGCCGAGATTGCTCATGTCCGCGCCGCATTTCACACAAAAAGGACCACTGCTGAGCGGTGCTCCACAGTTCACGCAGAATGTCGCCATAAGTCTGACTCCTCAGTTAAACGCCTGTCAGTTAACGCCTGTAGAATTTCGCGGACCGCAACTGGCTGTTTGCATTGGCGGACGAATGTTGCCGTACTCGAAGCGGGTCAAGGGGTGCTCCTTGCCGCTCTTCCACAGTTGCACACGGAGCTTTGCAAGGATCGCGATCGCTGCCCGTTTCGTCTCTACACAGGCGGGGCCTGCACGTTGCCGTACTCGTAACGAAGTGAATGGTGAATCTTGCTGGGGTCGCCAACATCGATGTCGAGTTCCTGACGCAGGGGCAATCCCTTCTTGGAAATCCATACCTGCCCATCTGATTTCACACCTTCGTTTTCGCTACGAGCGCTGTACAGGGCGGCAGCTTCGCCGCCGACTACTTCTTCACGCAGGTAGCGACAGGTTGCGGTGCCATGTTCTCGATTTTCTTTCTCCTGCTCAAGCATTTGTTGCGCGGTCATTTTGCTGCGAATCCATTTGTCGTTGAGCTTGACGTAAATAGCGCCGCCAAAATAGATTGACTCGCTCTGCGGTTTCGCGCCAGCTCGCGTCCCGGCGCCGTGCGTAGAAAAGACGTGGGAAGGAGTCACGAGCACCTTGCTCATGGCGTCGAATACGGGTTGGCAGGAATCCGCTGCGTGCGTCGATGCAACGAACCCAATCGCCAGCAGTGGAGCAAGAAGGACAAGAGTGGACCACCGATTCCGAATCATTCTGCTTCTCCTTGGTGTTTGTTGAGTAAACTTTCCCCAGTATCTTCGCGATCACAATACCGCGGTTGTGAGCCACATCTGAGCATCCTGTTTGAGATCTTCCGTCCCCCTGTGCATGGAATAAACCGTGGCGGGATCCACGCCTACGAATTCTTTTTCCCACGGAACATCAGGGCTCGACCTTGTACAGCGTGACCATTCCCGCATCCATGTGGTCGTCGATGTGGCAATGAAACATCCAAATTCCGGGATTGTCGGGAACCATGTCCACAGTCTCCATTTGTGCCTGCATGAGCGGAACGACATCGGTACGTTTGCCGTCGTGCAAAACCACGTTGCCGTGCCAGTGGGGCGTGTGTACGCTAAATTGCTCTCCGAGCGCGACCAGATACCAACGGACACGCTCGCCCTTCTTCATCGTCATCAGGTGCCCGGTTCCGTAGATAAAGCCATTGATGGCAAATTTGGCGTTGGCCACGGTGAATCCCGATCCGACGCCGGAGAAGTTGCCTTCCTGGTCGACCGGTGCGAATTCGAGTTTCTTCACGCCCTTCGGTTCGGTTGTGAACGTTTGAATGTTGTGGTCGAGATACCAGCTCACGTTCTCGTCGAATAGCAGATACAGGCAGACGAATTCACGATCCACATCCTTCGGTTTGCCATCGGCATCCGCCATGGCGTGGCGCGTGATGATCATCGCGCCCACCAATCCGCTCTCCACGTCTTTCAACTCATTCGTGTGGGAGTGATAAAGCCAGACGATCGAGCTCGGATCATTCGGCCCGGGTCCGGCGCGCTCAGGAACCTCCCACGTGTAGAGGTGAGTCTTGCCGGGAGGAACGGCATCGTCCTCTTTATCGGTTCCGGAAGTGCCATCCTCGTACGGGGCGCCCTCCGAATCTTTTCGGTAGAACACGCCATGGGGGTGCATGCTGTACGGGCGGGTAGCGTTGTTCTTGAAAAGAATGCGGATCGTGTCACCCACCTCGGCTCGCAAAATCGGGCCAAGAATTCCCGTATGCTCCCACTCCGAAGGGCGGGGCTTGAGCCGGGTGAAGGCGTCGTCTGTATATTCGCGGTACAGGGCTTTGCGATAAACCGTTCCAATTCGGTGCGGTCCCCGTTCGGTAAATACCGTCGAATAGCCCTCGAACTTCATCCCCATCATCTGGTTGACACCGCCAGGGGCATAGTCCCAGTCCACCTCGTCCGCGGCAATGTAATAGGTGCGAACTTTCGCAGTCTGCGTCTGCCCGAAACACGCGGGAATGGCCAATAGGATTGCGACGATTAGGATTCGTTTCATCATGATCTTCCTTACTTCTCAAGTGGCGTCCCCAGGTGGAAGTTGGCACCCCCCGATGCCACTTCCCCCTGATGGCTTGTGGGCAGCCTTCCGAACTGGTGGATCGCGCGAATCGCTGCCCAGCGAGCATCAATCTGCAGGGACTTGTTCGTCGGGTCAATGAAACTGTCCCTTAAACGTGCTTTAACTGATAAGAGTCAGGTTTCTATAGACTTAGACCCTCTTCTTAACGGGGCTGTGCTACTATTCGTGGCCAAAGGGAAGCGCGTGTCGCCTGGGGAACCTCACACGAAGACCGTATACAGGTTTGGTCCGTTCCAGCTTGATTCCAGTAAGGCCACGCTCACTCGCAACAGCAACCAGCTGAAGTTGCAAGATCTGCCCTACCGCCTGCTCGCAATTCTGGTGGAGAAACCAGGAGAGATCGTTTCCCGAGAAGAGGTGCGCCAACGGCTTTGGCCGCAAAACACCTTCGTAGAGTTCGATAACAGCTTGGGAGTCGCGATCCGGAAGATCCGTGATGCCCTCGGAGACAATGCGGACGCACCCTGCTATGTGGAAACGGTACCGCGGCGAGGCTACCGGTTTTTGGCGCCGGTCACTACGGTCACAGAGTCACAGGATCCGGTCCGCCCCGTCGCACCTGAGCCTGTAAGACCGCAGATTTCGTCGCTTAGCTCAGAAAAACACTCTGCCATTTCATTCCGGAGGTTGCGTTCCATAGCGATTGCTGCATTTATTGTGCTTGTGATCGGTAGTACCGCTTATCGATTCCGCCTTCCGCGGACCGGGATAGAAAATCAGACTGCAGCCGAGACCACCCTTCCTCCGGTACACGTTCGACGATCTGTAGCCGTGATGGGTTTTCGCAATTTGCCTGGACGTCCCGAGGACAGCTGGCTCTCGCCGGCCTTTGCGGAAATGCTCAGCACCGAGCTCGCCGCGGATGGCGCCTTACGTATGGTCTCGGGTGAGGACGTGGCGCGCGCAAAACGAGAACTCCCCTTGACCGACGATGACAGTCTGGCGAAGGAAACCCTGGAACGGCTCCATACCAATCCTGGAGCAGACGTAGTCGTACTTGGCTCGTATACGCCGTTGCCGGGAAAGGGAGAGAGGCGGATTCGTCTGGACGTTCGTGTCCAAGACACCAATCGCGGCGAGACGATTGCCGAGCGAGCTTTTGTGGGAAATGAAGACAACCTTTTCGAACTTGTGTCCCAGGCCGGAGCGTCTCTGCGGAACAGCTTGGGAGCCACATCCATTTCAGAAGAAGCTTTCGCGCAGACCAGAGCTGCCTTACCGATGAAGCCGCTGGCGGTAAAGCTCTACACCGAAGGTCGGTCTAGTCTCTGGGCATTCGACTTTGTCCGCGCCCGAGATCTGCTTGTCCAGGCGATAGCGGTCGAACCGGATTTTCCTCTAGCCCATTCCGCTTTGTCCGACGCGTGGCTTCATCTCGGATACGGCCTGAAGGCTCGCGACGAAGCTGAGCATGCGCACGCACTCTCGGAACAGCTAAGCTTAGAAGAACGTCTCCAAATTGAAGCTCAGTACGATTCGTCGCTGCCCGATACAAACAAAGCGATTGAAGTGTACCGGAAGCTCTTTACCCAGTTTCCTGACAACCTGAATTACGGACTTCGTTTGGCCGACGAGCAACGCCGTGTGAACTCTGAAGATGCGCTGAAAACCGTGGCCGCCCTGCGGCACCTGCCCGGTCCCGTTGCTGACGATCCGCGGATCGACATGATTGAATCACGCGCTTGGACGAATCACGACTATGCGAAAGCGCAAGCAGCGGGGCGGCGTGCGGTTGAAAAGGGCACAGCACAGGGTGCGCATTTGCTGGTCGCACGCGCCTATGGAATTCTTTGCGCGACCCTTGGCAATGGCTCTTCCACCGAGCAGGCCATGCGAGACTGCAAGAATGCTCGCCAGAACTATGCAGGAGGCGGCGATCGCAACAACGAAGCCCGCACACTCAATGACTTTGCCGGACTCTACTACCAAATGGGCCAAATCGATCGAGCGGAGAGCATGTATCGAGAGGCCCTAACAATGTTCCGCAGGATCGGCGCTATCGACGGGATAACGACGGCTTCCAGTAATCTGGGGGATGTTTTTCTGGCTCGCGGGAATCTCGCCGGTGCAGAGCATGCCCTTTACGACACTCTTCCCGGTTACAAAGAAATGGGAGATAAGGACGGCATCGCTCTTACGCTAAACGATCTTGGGGAAATTGCCCGGCGTCGAGGAGAGCTTGACAAGGCCTTAACAACCCTCGAGCAGGCCAAGTCTGTAGCGCAGGAAGCGGATGACAAAAGTGCTGTCGCATATGTCCTTTTTGGAACAGGAGACGTTCTTACCGATCGCGGTGATTTGGTCGCTGCCCGGAAGTCCTACGAGGAAGCACTGGCCATACGCAAACAAACTGGTGAGAAACAAACGGCGGCAGAAACTGAACTTGCGCTTGCGCGCCTGGCAATTGAAGAAGGGCGGAGCTCAGACGCTGAAACTGTGATCCGTACATGCAAAGAACAGTTTCATCAAGATCAGCAGGCCGACGACGAATTGGCCGCCAGCATCGTGCTGATCGATGCCCTGCTGGCCGAATCCAAGCTTCCTGAAGCCGAGTCTGAGGCGGGAAAGGCTAAATCACTGGCCGATAAAAGTGCGAACACCCTGCTCCGTTTGCAGTTCGAAATGATGTCTGGTCGCGTGCAAGACTTGTCAGGCCATTTCCCGGCGGCAAGCACACAACTACAGAAGACACTTCAAAGCGCTCATTCTCATCAGTTTTTGGAGCTTGAGTTCGAGACGCGGCTAGCCATGGCGGAGTTGAGAAACAGGGCCGGACAGTCGGTCGCGGCCCGCGCAGAATCGTTGAGCTTAGAGAGTGCCGCCAGAAAGAATGGGTTCGGGCTGATCGCGAGTAAAGCTCTGTCCTTTCGCAATGCTCGGGAGTAGGGCTGTCCTGTTCTCGATCCATGGTTGTTTCACCTTTGCTCAGGCGCGAGAAACAAGAAAGAGGATGAGGAATCACGATACGTTTAGGGGACGATAACCAGTGACGTACGATGTCATTTTGTATCAAACTTTGTATCAAACAATGTCCGCCGACCCCGTTTGATATCAATCAGGGTGACATCACTCAAAAATCGCTGCTGCTGCCGCCTCCTCCCGACGCTCCCCCACCGAAGCGGAAGTCCGGACTGCTGGTTTGAGGGGCTGACGTTATGGAGTGGGTCGATAGCAGGCCGAATCCGGAAGACCCGATGTTCATCCAGTGTTTGTCCTTTCCCGAAAGACGGCCGGCGGTAAAGCCATGGCGAATTCCGCCCGGACCACGAGCAAGCCAGCGTTGGATGAAGAGTGCGACCCCGGTTAACAATATGCCCATAACCATCGGGTCCCAGGTATGCCGCTGCCAGCCGAGATAAGGCTTATTGGAGACGAGCGTCAGGATGGCGACGATCGCGCCGGCCGCGATCACGAAGCGGTCCTTCTGGCGAACGCCGCGCGCGAGTACGATGGGGGGCAGGCACCAGATCAGCACCCAAGTGGCCCAATAGAATGGCCGCCCGAAATCAGAGGCAGCCCGGTTGCCACCCCACCACTGTGCCGGTAAGTCCAACGATAAAACCTGCAGATTGATGGCTAGGTAGATGCCGAGCCAGAGAAAGGCTTCGACGAGCGAATAACGTTCATCGAGGTAGTCGAAGCAATGGCGTGGGCGTACTGCGGATAGAACTAGGAGCGTGGTTGCATAGAACGCGACGACGATCAGACGCTGCGCCGAGTGCGACGCGGTCCAGTAGCCCGGCAGAAAGAAGGCGAAGATCATGGCTGCGAGAAATGCATAGGAGAACCCGAAGCGGCGCCATATCCACAGCGAAAAGACGGCGCCGGCCGCGGGAACCAGGCATTGGGCTGCATCCGGCCTCGGCGAATAAGGGCTGCCGCTGAACAGAGCGGCCTGCATTCCCACGCAGAGAAAACCCACCGAGCAAACAACGAGCGCTTCCTCAATACCGTAGCGGTACAGCCGGGCTTGAGAAACGGCGACTTCGGCACCCGCATAGCAGACCGCAGCGACGCTCAGGAAGAAAAACCCAGCGGTTTGCTCCGAGGGCTGCGAGAGAAAAACCACGAAGAAGAGCGCGGCGGCGGCGGCCACAATGATCAGGGTGAAGAAGAACAGGACCAGCCGTAAGTAAATGTTAGTGGTGCGGAGGTCAGAGACGGCTTCCTGTTCCAGATGCTCGAATTGGGTCTTGGTGAGGAGGCCCTCGCCCGCCCAGTCCCGGAGGAGTTTGCGGGCGCGTAGCGTCTCTTCGTTGGATGCACTGTAGAGTCTCACGCCTGCCTCCCGAAGCGGCGTCCGATCTGGACTAGCACGACCAGCATCGCGACTCCGGAAATGACGAAGTAGCCCAAGACAGCAGTTTGGCCACTAACGCCGCGGAGGAATATCGAGCTCACGCCCACGTATCCATAGACGGCGGCATAAGCCACGAAGGCAAAGTGCCGGCGCATCAGGCCCCAGGCGAGAGAGGCTCCACAAGCGATAACGAGAGCGAGAAACCATAGACCGTAGCCCACCCGATCGAACACGCCGGATAGCAGTGCCCAAAAAAGAACGTTGGCCACGATGTTCAGATACGTGCCGAGGAAATGCGGTTTGAGGCCGCGGTAGTGAAGAAGCGCCGCGCCGACGCCGACCAGCAGGCAGTAGAGAAGAGCATATTGGCGATACGCCGCGTCCTGATGGGCGGACCAGTGCGAGATGGTGAGCCCGAACCATCCGGCGAGTGAGGACAAACCGAGCGACAGCACGAAACGATTGTCGAAACGATAAGCAAGGAAGAAAAAGAGCCCGGCAGTCGCCAAGAGATAGAGATCCAATTCTCCGGAGAGCAGGTGGAAACGGTTCTCCAGATAAGCGAGTTCTATCGACCAGACGAGGCTGCCGAGGTAAAGCACATAATCGAAGATCGGACTCGGTGCAGGCGTTTCGACGGGAGACCAAGCGGGGGTGCGGGAAAAGCAGTACCAAAAACAGGCGGCGAGGATGATGGAGAGGATGGTCAGGACCAGGACGTCACCGAGTTGCTTCGACCAGGTGCTGACCGTCCAGCCAAGCCCTGCGACGAACGCCAGCACACCGGCGTAGAGCAGTACGTTCAGCTCGAGAAACACGGAGAAGGGTTCTCTGCGGGAGAGGCCTGCCAAATGGGCGTGCTGCTCCGGCGATATCTTGTTCTGCTCCTTCCATTGCTCTAATCGGGTCAGGATGTTCATGAAGCTTTCGTTCTACGGACCTGGGACACCATATCCCTAGCCCGGCGTCGGATTCCGGTGCCACCTGTCCGGCCCATGAGTCTACTCATCGTACATTCCAATAGCCTCGTCGCGCCGAAAAAACGCAGGTTGGTGTGCCAAAATCGAAGCGATCCAGAAGTCCTGTTCGGGGACATCGCTGCTGATCTCCGCGAAGCCCTTTCTGGCTAATCACCAAATGGGCTGGCTCCGCAAACACAAGCACTTTTCTAAGTTTTCTTGAAGGGGCTGGCGTCAAAGAAGAGCTCATTGCGCACGATCAGGCCGTCTTGGAACGTCATTAAGGCGGCCGTTCGACAAAAGCCGGCAGGCCCGGCAAAGTGCATGTTATAAACCAGCATCGCCTGGTTCCCGGAATCGAACCTTGCCTGCACTTCAACTCCCTGAATGAAGCCTAGCAGTTTCTTGGCTGCTTCGAGAACTGAATCCTTGCCGGCTAGGTCTTCCATCGGCGTAACGAGTCGGACGTCTGGGTGTAACTGCCGCGCCATCGCTGGCAGGTCTTTATCATTCATTGCTTTGTAGTAGGCTTCCCCAGAGGCTGCAGTGCTCTGCGTCATCTTTAAGTTCTCCTTTTTTCTGGACTCTCAAGATATGCGTGCTCATTTTGTAGAACTGGTGTGCCAGCCCGGATTGCTCCAACGGCCGTGTTTCCAAACAAAGATCTCCGTTGCGCGGCCGGAACTCGACTCGCGTTTGCCATTCTCCTCCGTTTCCACGACGAAGGTGCTCCAAACGATGGCGACATTGCCAAAGTGCTGAACTTCAGTGTGGGGAAATTCGAGCCGAACGAGTTTTCCACCGCTGGCATGGAATTCGGCGGCACTTCGCATTACGTAGGCTTGGTCTTTCCATTCTTTCTCGCCTCCACTGATGACGATGGTCTCGGGTGGCACCAATTTCTCGATCGCTTTCGTGTCGCCCGCGAACCAGGCGCGCCATACGGCTTCGCGCGTGCTGAGCAATTCCTCGTCACTTTGTCTCTGAGCAGCAAGACTCGCAGAGCTCAGGGTTGTCACCACCAGAATCGCGATGGCCATCACGGTGTTGCACTTTCGTTGCCTCATGATTGATCTCCTTTTCAGTGATTGAAAGACGGCTTGCCGTCTTGCGTGAAGGCGTGCAGCGCCAACAGGACAGCCGCCGCTGAGGCAGAGAAGACCGAATAATCCATCGCCGACTTGATTCCGAAGGAAATCGCCATGGCTGTTCCAAACATCGCGAGCAGAACCGCGCTGGCCAGCGACACCCACCGTGGCCAGACCCCTGACATCAGCAGGATTCCGCATGATGTTTCGGCAATGGTAGCTGCCCACGCGACAAACGGAATCCAAGCCTTGGGCAGAAAGGAATTCACTTCTGCCGCGTATTGCATGAAATTTGCAAAGTGTTTCAGGTCGAGTGTCCTATCCCATAGTCCGAAGCGCGAAGCTACTGCGGAGAGAAATGCGGTGCCCACCGCAAGGCGGGCGTAGAGAACTCCTGCCGACTCCCACTTCATCGCCCGCAATCGTTCGCTCACCCCTACCATTGCGTTGTCTTGTTTTCGGGGACATCAATGCTCAGCGGCGTATCGTGATCGCAAACGAAGTAGGCAATGAAAGTGGCCGGCTGGGTCTGGCTGGCATTGGCGGAGACTTCATGAATCCCGTTCGGCGCCTCGTAAAAAGCCTCCCCGGCTTTGTACATCGCTTCCGGTTCGCCCCTAACCTGCGTGCGAATCGCCCCTTCCACTACATAACCGACGACGGAGCAAGGATGACGATGTTGTGGTGACGATTCGCCCGGTCCGTAGTGCACCTCAACCACACTTGCTTTCAGGTGGGTGCCATCCAGTTTCGGCAGAGGCTAGAGCAGCTACTCGTGGTGTGGAGGTAACTCCACTCAGTCGCTACAGTCAAGGCGCGGCGGTGCGCGAGGGATTGCAGCTAGGGTTCGCCGCAGTAGGCTCCAGGGAAATCCGACGCGGAGTTCGAGAACTCACCATCACGCTGGAAAATGAATTGAAGACGCTGCGTCGCAACGGTTAGCTGCGCTTGCCTCCGCGATCCGGAAATAAAACGGATTGGGATATCGGATCGGGACCGGTAAGTCCTGCTCGGAAGTCGCCACTCGGCGCCTCAGCTTTTGTTCTCGGCCGGCCACTCCTGCTGCTCATCACGTATAATCGTCTTTTCCGCCCATGAGTTACACGGTCCTGGCCCGCAAATACCGTCCCCAGAAATTCTCCGAGGTCATCGGACAGGAGCACGTCACCCGCACCCTGCAAAACGCCATTGAACAGGGCCGCTCCGCCCACGGCTACATCTTCAGCGGCCACCGCGGGATCGGCAAGACTACGGTCGCCCGCATTCTGGCCATGGCCCTGAACTGCCGTTCGCAAAATAAGCCGGTTCCAGAACCCTGCGGCGTCTGCGAATCCTGCACCGAGATTCGCGCCGGAAACGCCGTCGACGTAATCGAAATCGACGCCGCCACCAACCGGGGCATCGACGAAATTCGCGAACTCCGCGAGGCCGCGCGGTATCGCCCCGCGCGCGACCGATTCAAGATTTACATTCTCGACGAGGCCCACCAGATCACCGACGCCGCCTTCAACGCGCTCTTAAAGACTCTGGAAGAACCGCCCGACCACGTCGTCTTCATGCTCGCCACCACGCAGCCCGAGGACATCCCGCAAACCATCCGCTCGCGGTGCCAGCACTTCAGTTTCCGTGCCGTCAAGTTCGACGCCATCGTCGCCCAGCTGCGCGACCTGGTGACGCGCGAAAAAATCGAAGCCGACGAGGACGCCCTTGCCCTGCTCGCCGAAGCCGGAGACGGCTCCATGCGCGACGCGCTCTCCATCCTCGACCAAGCCATCGCTTCCGCCAGCGGAACAATTACCGCGGACTCGGTTCGCAATCTGGTCGGAGCCGCCCCCGCTCACATTCTCGAACAAGTGATGCAGGCTGTGTCTGAGGGAAGAAGTGAAGAAGTTCTTCGCCAGGTCGATCACCTGATCGGCCAAGGCCACAGTCCCACGCATTTCGCCCGCCAGATGGTGCGTTTCCTGCGCAACGCCACCGTCGCCAAGATCGCCGGCAAAGATTCTTCCCTGCTGCAGGTTTCCAGTGAAGAACGCGAGCGCGTCGCCCGCGTTGCCCAGTGGTTTGGAGAGGAAGATCTGACGCGCCACATGCAGATCATGCTCCGCACCCACAGCGAACTCGGATACAAACAGGAACAACGTTTCCACCTTGAACTCGGGCTGCTCAAAATGGCCCACGCCCAAAAGCTGCTGCCCATCGAGCAGTTGCTGAGCGATGTAGCCACCGCTCCAGCCGCAAGTGGGCAAAAGCCACCCGCGAGACCGGCAATCGTCGGCAACGCCTCGAACCAGGTCGCGTCGGACTCTGAAGCCCGCCGCCCAGAGTCCGCTCCCGCCGCGCGTCCAACTTTCGTTTCGCCCTTCGCCGCCGACTCTGCCAGAAAAGGTACGCCCAGGCAGGAAGCTTCTTCTGAGGCTGCACCGCCCAATGGTCCGCGCATGGTAGCGACAGCCGCTTCTCCGGCACCAGCAGTCATCATGGGCTCGGCGGTTCCCATGCCCGACCCCGTGCTTGAGGAACGTCCCGATCGTAGAGACGGACTGAGCTCCGTCTCTGCCGAAGCCAGCAAACAGTCGACTCCAGCGCCGCCGCTGGAATTGCGAGTTCAACCGGTCGAGGCAGCAACCGCCGGGGCGGAGGCGCAACCGCAAATCGAACGTCTGCAGGGCGCCGTCCTCCAAGCGCTGACCGATGGGAACCAGCGCGTTCTCGTTTCCATGCTCTCCGAAGGCGAGTGGAGCGTCCAGGGCAACGAGCTAGTCGTCAAGATCGCCGAGTCACAAACCGTGGTGGACATGTCGCTCGGTTCCGAGGCGAGACGCCTGGCGATCGCCGCCGCGAGCGGAGTCCTCGGGCGAGCAGTGAAATTGAGAGTGGTTGCCGGCGGAAGAGCGACTCCGCAGGAAAGTAAAACCAACGGCGGCGCGCGCCCCATACCAGGTCCCGGCGGCCGAGGCCGTGCCGAGCAAGACCCGGTGGTGCGTCGCATGCAAGAAAAATTCGGCGCCCAAGTCCGTACAGTGATTGATTATAAAGAGAAACGCTAAGCTAGCGGCTTCCGGCTCTCGGCTTTCAGGGCGCGAGTCGAGAGGCCGGATGGCTGAAGCCGGAAGCCGAGGTTCCATGGGTGGATTCAACCTGCAAGACCTGATGTCGAAAGCCAAATCGCAGTACGACGCCCTGCAGAAAAAAATGCAGGAGACCGTAGTCGAAGCCGCTTCAGGCGGCGGAACGGTCACCGCAAGAATGGACGGCCGCAAGCAGTTGCTCAGTCTGCGAATCGATCCCGAGGCCCTAAAATCCGGCGACGTCGAAATGCTCCAGGATCTGGTCTGTGCCGCCATCAACGAAGCCGCCCGCAAAATCGATGCTCAAATGCAATCCACCGTCGGCGGCATGCTTGGTGGTCTGGGCATCCCTGGACTCTGAACTTTCTCGATACTGGTTTGTGCAAAGATGCAAAGATAAAGATTAAAGA
>Ga0209420_1000484_pt1 | contig 20887 bp, 21 predicted proteins | sample BlaSpr_A8_OM1_O1_FD_187972 | JGI IMG/M metagenome (GOLD analysis project Ga0209420, IMG submission 187972) | Forest soil microbial communities from Thunder Bay, Ontario, Canada - Black Spruce, Ontario site 2_A8_OM1_O1 (SPAdes) (version 2) | ecosystem: Environmental > Terrestrial > Soil > Boreal...
TGGCCGAGATCGCGGTGCTTTTGAACAGATTCTTGAGATCGCGATTGTAGTTGCCCTTCAGCCCTCGAACGCGGATGCGTTCCCGGTTGCGAACCGCCTTGCCACGAACATAGCGGTACTCGCCGCTGTCGTGAGTTTCGACGGCGAACCCGCTGTACGCCCAGAGCTGTCGCTTGGTGCGAAAACGTGGGTGTTCGCAGCAGCCACCAGCAAAGCGGCACGAATCGGGCCGATGGAAGGAATCTGGCGCAATAACTTCACGGCAGGATGCTTGTGGCTCTCCATCACGAACTCGCAGCGCGCCGCTTGACGCAAGGGCTGCAGCAAATCCAGCCGCTGGTAGAAGCCTTCGGCCCGGAGACGAACTCCGGGTTCGGAAATCTTGGCCAACCACTCGCTGCGATGACGGGGAGAGCCGACGGTTGCGCCAGCGCAGGGAATCGCCCAGAAAGGTCGGTAAGTTGCTGATTCCAGATATTTTAAGAAATCGAGGGGGGGGTAGGGTAACTAAAAGATAAACTCACAGCCCAGAACGAAACGACGTCAAGACAAGAGGAGCCCAGATCTCCGCCGCATGAGACGAACTGCAACAACCGCTCAGGGAAAGCCGGTCACCTTCGGCGTCACCCGAGGATGCATCGCAGTCGTCTCGCCGGTGTCGTCGATCACATGGTTGATCGCACCGTGATCACCCAGCGCCACTGTAATCATGTCATGAAATCGTATCTCTGGGCGCTTTGGAGTCTCGATTGCCCGGGTCAGCACCACATCCGGATGCTGGAAGACGCTGTACACACCCAAGCCCCAAGCCTCATGACTGGTTACCCCATCTGCCACCTTGTACGAAGCCCAGCCGTTCACCCCCGGCGCACTCGTATAGCGCGCCTGGTTCGGAGGATCGTAAGGAATCTCGGACTGATAAAAATAAGTCCGCCCGCCATTCCCATTCCACAGAACCTGGAATTTCTGGTGATGCTCCACAAACAGGCCGTAGATTGTAACGTCGTTCCCATTCACGACCAGCCCATTCTCGCTGGTATTCAGCTCCCAACCGACTCCGGCGCCATGGTCCGCTCTCCAGATCCAAGTATGGTCCACCAGTGTGTCGTCGCTGTTGATCCTCAAATTCACCTTGGCCCGGCCCACGCCCGCGCCGCCGACACGAAAGAAAACATCGTGCAGCGTGATCGGGTCCTTCACATGGCGCGCCCGACTTTCCTCCGCCCCCACTTCCAGCAACACCGGAGACTCAATCGCCCCCGCATCGAAGAGCAGCCCGGCGATCTCGATGCCGTCCGCATCGGCGGTCGTCATCGCCGCCGTTCCCTTCACCGGACGCAGCGTAGCAAAGCCGAGTCCCAGCACTACCGTACGCGGCCGCGTCACGCGAATCGGAGCCGTGAGTTCATAGATCCCCGGCGTGAGAATCAGATTTTTGCCCAAGGCAAGCTGCGCGTTGATCGTATCCGCCGTATCCACATCCGCGCGCGCAATGTAAAACCGCTCAATCGGAATCGTTTCTCCCGCCGTTTCTCCTCCGCGCCACGTAGTCCCGGCACTGTCGCGGTACAACTCCGGAACCCGCACGCTGAACTCGCCCGCAGCATTCACCTGCAGAAACGGCTTCTCGCGCACCACGGGTGTCTGCGCTACTTTTGTATACGGCGGCGAAGGCCATTCGCCGTCCGGCAGATGCACCACGCCGACAAACACCATGTTCCAGTTTGCACCCGTCCAACTCTTCCAATCGCAGTTGCGGGAGATCCATTGCTGCTGGCTACCGGAGTCGACGTTCCCGTCCACCAGTGAATCCGACATCCAGCCGCCGCTCGCCCAGCCGTGATTCTGGTGCAGCACCAGGTCGCCGCGAACGTGCGTGCGCCGCAGCGACACCGCCTGCGAGACTGCCCACTGCATCGTGCCGCCCGCCGGCTTGATCGACAGTCCCTCCGCAGCTCTCCAGAAGGTTGTCGTCGCATTGTTGTGCCCCAGATTCGCATCTGCGTGCACGTTGCCCGCAATCTGCGTCGCATCGGGCGATGCGCCGAGCCCCATCACCTCTGTGTAGAAACCCACCGGGACGTCCACCGAATAGGTTCCGGGCAGGAACAGAAGCGCATTCCGCTGCGACCCAAACTCGTTGTGTTGCTGTATCGCATACACCGCATCGATCTGCTTCTGGATCAACTGTGATGGCATCGACGGATCAAAGATCAGAACGTTGGCTCCGAACTCCGGCTTCGCGCCCGTCGCCGCGAGCACCGATGGAGTCGCTGCCAGCAGCCCTGCCGTGAAACCCAACCGCGCTAGAAGCCGAAGAGCGCTTTTACCAGACATAAGTCCCCCACAGGCTCCGAGGGTATCACCGTTTTGGACAACCTTTTCGTGATATTGCAAAAGCTCCTAGCCGGCGACTGCACATGCGGTCCGCTCTCGCATCTATTTGATTGGCCGCGAACCTGTAATAAGGATGTCCACGAGCCTCCTCGCGCTTTGCTGCCAGTCAGGGCCGGATGCCACGTGGGAGACACCGATCAATGCCCGAAGTAGATCGAATGGCTCCAGATCTTTACGAATATCACAGCTCTTGATTGCCCGCTTCACCAACGAATCAATCGCTCCTTGAATCTGACTGCGTGAACCTTCATACAGCTTGGAAGGCCCTCCGACGAGCGAGTTTAGAGCTGGCCCGATGATCTGCTTGGTCGCGATGTAGTCGACGAACAGCAACATCCAAGCTCGCAAGGCCTCGATGGGAGGAAGGCTTGCGGTAAACTTCTTTTCGGCTGCAGCCAGTTTTTCCACTTCAGTCCGATAGACCGCTTCGATCAGTACATCGCGCGTAGGAAAGTGGCGATACAGAGTTCCGGCTCCCACACCCGCCTCTTTGGCAATGTCATCGAGACTGGCGTTCGCGCCGGAACGAGTAAACGCATCCTTCGCCACTTCCAGAATGCGCTCGCGGTTCCGCTGCGCGTCGGTGCGCGGTTTTCGCGAGGCAATCTTCTGATTCCTGGTGGGCATAAAAAAAGTTGCAACCGGAGATAGTCTCCGGATATCCTATCTAGTGATTCGGAGACACTCTCCGTTTTAGTCGGGAACCCGGCATCGTGTCAATAGCGATTCCCGGCTTCGAGAGGTGAGGAATATGAACCGACTTGCTCGTTACAAACCGTCAAGAAATTCCAACTCTCGTTGCGCCGATTTCATGACGATGGCGGAGCGCGAGTTGTCAGCATACTTCAACGCCATCACCCAGTTGTTTGGGGCAGAACAGGCGGCGCTCTCAGCAGAAGACTGGATGCAGGAGTTGATCAAGGTCGATGATCTGCCGGTTTCACCCCGCGAATGGCGATTGATCACTCTGAAGGCTTCGACCCGGCTAGCACGCCGAGTGAGCGCTTCGTCCCTATCATCGTTCCGATTAACCGAGCCACAAATCGCTTAGGAGGATAAGAAGATGCGTGTTTTTGTAACTGGCGCTACAGGTTTTATCGGTTCTGCCGTGGTTCGTGAACTCATCGATGCTGGACATCAGGTGATTGGGCTTGCGCGCTCGGATGCGGGCGCCGCATCGCTTCGCGCCTTGGGTGCCGACGTCAAAGTGCATCGAGGAGATGTTGAAGATCTAGAGAGCTTGCGCAGTGGTGCCGCTGCTTCGGAGGGCGTGATCCACACAGCTTTCGTCCACGATTTTGCTCGATTCAAGGAAGTCTGTGAGATCGACAGGCGCGCGATTGAGGCACTCGGCGCCGCCCTCGCTGGCTCTGATCGCCCCCTGATCATCACCTCCGGAACCGCCGTCGCGCACACGCCGGGGCGACTGACCACCGAGGAAGATGCGCCCAATTCTCCGGTTCCGCGTACCGCTTCGGAGGAGGCGGCAGCTGCCGTGGCAGCGAAGGGTGTGCGCGTTTCGGTGATGCGACTTTCGCAGATCCACGATCCAGTCAAGCAGGGGCTTATCACTTACCTGATCGCTTTGGCGCGCGAGAAGGGCGTCTCGGCTTATGTGGGCGATGGCCTCAATCGCTGGCCGGCGGCGCATCGACTTGATGCCGCGCGTCTCTACCGGCTGGCGCTGGAGAAGGCGGCCGAAAAAGATCCTAAAGGAGTCCGGTATAACGCGGTTGGAGAAGAGGGAGTGCCGCTGCGAGAGATCGCTGAGGTAGTCGGCCGGGGGCTGAAGGTGCCGGTCGTCTCCAAGTCTCCTGAGGAGGCGGGCGAGCACTTTGGTTGGCTCGCGCACTTTGTGGTTGCCAACATTCCAGCTTCGAGCGCGCTGACGCAGCGATGGCTGGGATGGCGGCCGACTGGTCCGGGTCTCATTAGCGATCTGAACGCTATGAAATATTTCGAGCATGCTGCGGACGCAGTCCCTTTGCGCGGCTGAGGCGCAACCGGGTCGAAACCGCCGCATCGAAACAATCAGTATAAGGAGCTACAACAATGACGAACATACTTGAGGCAACTTCATTTGGGGCGACTTCGACCACGGATGAGGTTTTGTCCAGCGTGAATCTGAAGGGCAAACGAATCCTGGTAACGGGTGTTTCAGCCGGGCTCGGCGTGGAAACGGCGCGCTGCCTGGCGGCCCACGGCGCTCAGGTTGTGGGAGCGGCGCGGGATTTAAACAGAGCCAAAGCTGCAACCGAGCAGGTGCGAAACGACGCTGCGGCAAATGGCGGAAGCTTTGAACTGGTTGAACTGGATCTTGCCAACCTGAAAAGCGTGCGTGCCTGCGCCGACCGGTTGCTGGCGAAAGCAGAATTGTTCGACGTGGTCATTGCTAACGCGGGCGTGATGGCTACGCCGCTCGGCCACACTGCCGACGGCTTCGAAACACAGTTTGGGACGAATCACCTAGGGCATTTTGTCCTGGTCAACCGGATGGCGACGCTGATACGCGATGGCGGACGGCTGATCAATCTTTCTTCTTTGGGCCACCGTTATTCAAATGTCAACCTCGAGGATCCCAACTTTGAGCGGACGCCGTATGAGCCTTTCGTTGCCTATGGAAGGTCCAAAACGGCGAACATTCTCTTCGCGGTAGCCTTCGACAAACGCCATCGGGATCGCGGCATACGTGCAGCCGCAGTACATCCGGGAGTAATCCACACCGAACTCGCTCGCCACGTGGACGCCAGCGAAATCGAAAAGATCATCGAACAGAGGAATCAGCAACTCGAGGCGGAGGGCAAGGCGCCGTTCCAGTGGAAGAGCATCCCGCAAGGTGCCGCAACTTCGGTATGGGCCGGAGTCGTTGCTCCCGCCGAAGAAATCGGCGGCCGGTATTGCGAGGACTGCCATGTCGCTCATCTTGTGCCGGACAACGTACCCATCGATACCATAACTGCAGGAGTACTTGGATATGCGCTCGATGCAAACAACGCCGAGGCGCTCTGGAAGAAAAGTGAAGAAATGGTTGGAGAGTCGTTTTAGCTTTCATCATTACTATTGAGGAAAGCCGTACCAGGAGGAATGAAAATGATTGAACAAAAAAACCTCGCCGGCAGTTTCACGCTGACCGGCAATTCGATGACATTAAACCGCATGGGCTACGGGGCCATGCAACTGGCTGGCCCCGGCGTATGGGGACCGCCGAAGGATGTCTACGCCGCCATCGCTGTTCTGCGTAAGGCAGTAGAGTCTGGCGTGAACCACATCGACACCAGCGATTACTACGGACCTCATGTGACCAATCAGATCATCAAGCAGGCGCTCCATCCTTATGCCAAGGACCTTATGATCGTCACCAAAGTGGGCGCTCGTCGAGGTCCCGACAAATCTTGGCTTCACGCTCTTTCCCGCCAGGAGTTAATCGACGCGGTTCACGATAACCTTAAGAATCTCGGCCTCGACCACCTCGATGTCGTCAATCTTCGCGTTGGCGGAATCGAGGAGCCGGGAGAGGAATCGATCGCGGAGCCACTGACCGTCCTCGCCGAACTCAAGCGTGAGGGACTGATTCGTCACATCGGCCTGAGCAACATTTCTCCAGAGCAGTTGGCCGAAGCGCAAGCCATCACAGAGATTGTTTGCGTACAGAATTTCTACAACGTCGCCCACAGGAACGACGACGCTTTCATCGACAACCTGGCCGCGCTGGGGATCGCGTATGTTCCGTTTTTCCCGCTGGGAGGCTTCACGCCATTACAGTCGTCGGCGCTTGACGCGGCCGCAGCGTCGCTCGAGGCAACACCGATGCAGGTTGCTCTTGCCTGGCTGCTTCAGCGCTCGTCCAATATCCTGCTGATTCCTGGCACTTCTTCCCTCGAGCATCTTCGAGAAAACCTTCAGGCTTCGATGCTTCAAATTTCCCCTGAAGTGATTGCCGCTCTCGATTCAATCGGTACAGCCAGGGCCGCGTGAGTTTGACGGAGAGCAAGGCAGGGATTGGAGAGAGCGATGCAAATGCCCTGGTCACTCGGCTACGACTTGGCAAGAGCGGGAAGCATGAGATTCGACCTTCCAGTTTTCTCTCGAGGAGATCCGCTGTTGGCGTGCAGGTCGTTGCTGTGGCAGATCATTCGCCCTCGGTCGTGACCACTTGCCCCTTTGGGTTGTCTTGCTTTCTCAGAATCTCCCCTACCAGAAACAAGTCGGTGAGAAGAGCGCGCAAATGGATGGAAGCATTCAAATTGTCGATCAACTGGGAACTGATGGCCGGCTGGGATAGGACCAACTGAATCGCAGCAAGAGAATCGCGGGCATCGCGATCAAGCACGGCAAAGAACGCCAGGTATTTCTCGGCGGGCTCAAGACCCTCCTCTTTGACTGCGATCGCGCAGGTCTCCGCCAGCCCAGTTAACGCCTTCACGGCGTTCTGCAGGAACTCGCGTACTTGTGCACCCGATTTGCTGCCCTGGTCACTGGGAAGACCCTGGGCCGCGTAAGCCAGCAGGAACTCGTAGCATTCTTCGACTGTTTCAGTGCGATTCGAGATCTCAGCCAGCATGTTGCAGTCACCGGTGGTCAACTCTATTTGGATGCGGATGTCGAAGATGTCTCAACCACCCAACGCTGGGGATCATGTTCTTCGAGATAAAAATCGCGGTCCATCCAGCCAAAGATCATCGATTTCGTGATCGGCTGCTTCTCCGGGCGCAGGCCGAAGTAGACATGCATCATGACTAGCGCAATCAGTCCGACTCCCGCGAGACCGTGCAGCACGTACATTAGGCCCCAGGTCATGTCACTGAATAGATACGGATTCCGGGGGAAGAAAATGGTGCGCACGCGAAACATCATGAAAACACCGGTAAGGATTGCCGACAGACCGCACAGGATAATGACGCCATGAAAAAGTTTGTTCTCGAGCGGATACTTTGCGAACTTTCGCGGCGGCGGCGCCGGCATTCCGAAGAACCGGCGAACCCTTCTCTGGGCATCTTGCACATCGGTTTTATCGGGCCAGATCGACCAAAAATCCAGCCAGAAAGATGCATGGACTACATGGAACAGAATGGAAATCGTCAGCACGGAGCCGGCAATCCAATGATAGGTCACCCAATTAAATTGGACTCCCACCTTCGGCAGGAAGGCCGTAAACAGCAGAGTGAACATCGAAGCTGCCATGACCCAGTGAAACAGCCGTGCCACCAGCGAGTGCCGCGGAACATGTTTGGGAATTCTTGGAGCGATCGCGGAAGAAGTATCGGGTGCGAACTGTCGTGATCTGGCGAAAAACCTCAGCCAGGTTGCGTGGACGATCAGAAACAACAGTCCCCCAATAACCGAAACCCATATCAAGAACCATGCAATATGGATTGGAACGCTCTGCCCCCAGGGATTCGTCGCCCACTCTAAGATGCCCATGTTGCCTCCTGCACTCCGCTGATGGCGCGCTTCACCAGATTTCTCATCAAGGGGATTTTGTAGGCATTGAACTGCAATGAAACCGCTCCTTGCACGGCCAGCTTTCCCGCCATCTCTCCGGTCGCCGCGCTGCGGGGTTTACCGCGAACTGCATCTTCGACCGCCTTCAGGCGTAACGGACGCGCAGCGGCGCCGTTCACGGCGATTCGGATGCGCTCGATCCCATCGCCTGAGGCGACCATGGCTGAGGCGACGTTCATCAATGGGAAGTCCCAAACATTCCGGTCACGTATTTTCTCAAAATAGAATTGCGCGCCCGCCCACGCCGACGGAATACGAATCGCCGTGAGCAGATCCCCCGGCTGCAAGATGTGCAGACGGGTAATGTCGATCTCAGGACCGATGAAATAATCCTCGGCATCCACGATGCGCTCACCCTTGTGTGTGCGCAAGACGAACTTGGCGTCCAGCGCAATCAGCGCCGGGGCTGTATCGGAGCAGTTCACCGCAACACAGCGCTCCGCGTGCAGAATCGCGTGCTCGCGGTTGCGGCCCTCTGGCGTGTCGGCGTAACAAATATTGCCGCCGGCCCGGTAACATGGCCAGCCTCCGCGGTAATACCAGCAGCGGGTATCCTGCGAAACATTGCCGCCGAGGGTTCCCTGGTTCCGGATTTGTGGCGACGCCACCAGCTCCGCAGCTTGTGCCAGCAGATCATACTTCTGCTTGATGATCGGATCATTCACTACTTCCGTGAGCGTGGTCATGGCGCCGATCTCGATGCCATCGGCGGTCGTGCGCACTCCGCGCAACTCGTCGATTCCGCTCAGATCGACTACGGCTTTGGGCTGTTTAATTCGATCCTTGAGCCAGTCGAAGCTGTCGAGCCCGCCGGCCAGAACCCAGGCATCGCTTCCGTGCTGTTCGAGAAGCTTCTGCGCATCGGCAACGGAGCCTGGCTGATACAGCTCGAAAGCAGCCATTACATCTCGGATGACGGCCATAAGTCTCCTTCCAATCTCATTCTGGGCTCAAATATGGGCCATCAGAGGATGCTGCATGGGCCGGCCCGCTTCGAGCGACGTCAGAATCGTGTCGGCGTTCACCGGAGCGCGCTGAAAAATCTGGTCCCCGAGCGCATCTGAGAGAGCGTTCAAAATAGAAGCGCAACCGCCCGCAACCGGCGGCTCGCCGACACCCCGGGCGCCCACCGGCGTCTCCGGGTCTGGAATATCCAGCGCGCTCCATTGCATGTCGACGGGAACATCGAGAATCGTCGGCGGTTTGTTCTGGTAAAAGCGTTTGGAAACCATCTGTCCATAATGCGGATCGAACACCCACTTCTGCCCAATCGCATGGCCAATGCCGAGTGTCGAACGGCCGAGCACCTGACCACCGAGCGCCCGGGGATGAATCACCGTTCCCACATCAGCGGAGGCGAGAAAATCCACGATGTAGTACTTGCCGGTTTCGACATCGACTTCAACCTCGGCGAAGCTCGCCACATACGAAAACGTGGAGCCGTCGCGTGGATAGTTATCTTTAGCTGCCGCCACGAGGCCCTGGCCGGCCAACGCCGCGACCGACGCCTTGGTCAATTTGTGCACGTCGGCGGGCGCCTCGTGGCCATCGTAAACGCCGCCCAGTTGAATCGCGTATTTCGCCGCCTGCGCCAAAGTCATGCTTGCGCCGCCCTTGCGGAAAACGCGCTCGTTGCCGACCTCATATTGCTCTGGTTTGCCGCCAAGCTTTTTCGCGGCGATTTCCTGGAGCTTCTTCTTCGCTTCCATCGCCGCAGCATGAGCCGCTCTGGTCATCGCATGGGTGGTCTGGCTGCCGCCGGAGACGCAAGTAAAAGGAAGGTTCTTAGTGGTGTTCCCCCACACCACGTCGCATTTTTCCCACGGCACACCGAGAACTTCGGCGCCCGCGCGGTGAACGTCGATTACCGACTCCGTTCCCAGATTGCCGATTCCGGACTGAAAGATGACACGGCCTTCCGGGCTGATGACGAGAAGGCCGTCGAATCCGATGGTGCCGCCAACGTAACAGCTTAGAGACACGCCGGCGCCGCGAACCTTCGTGCCGATCCTTTTCGGAGTGCGTGCAATGCGTTCGCTCCAGTTGAACTGCTCCGCACCGCGATCGAGTGCTTCTTTAATGAACGCGCTTGTCGCATACTGCCGTTTTCCCTGCACTGCTGGGCCGAACGGCGCTTTACCCTCGGGACAATTGATGCGGCGAATTGCTACCTGGTCAACTCCGAGCCGGCGCGCAGCCTTCGCGATGATGGGCTCGAGGATGACAATGCCCTGCAGGCCGCCCGGAGAACTTTGCGCACTTCGCGGAGGCGTATTGGTAAGCACGGTCACGCCGCGCCAGCGCATGGCCTGCGGTTGATACAACAGAGAAACGATCCGCCCCGATGACGGGGCGTCGCCCACGGCGTCATAGGGACCGTTGTCGCAAATCACGAACATGTCGAGAGCCGTGATACGCCCTTCTTTCGAAAACCCGGCCTTCATCCTTCCTTGAAAACTGGGCCGGGCGCGTCCGATGAAGGTCTCTTCCTCGCGGCTGATGCGCATCATCACCGGAGCATTGGTTTTCTTGGCCAGAAGCGCAGGGATAATCATCGATACGCCGCCGGTGATCTTACTGCCGAACCCGCCTCCGGTGTACTCGCTGATGAAGACAATATTGTCAGGACTAATGTTCAACCAGCGCGCGATCGCGGGCAGCGTTTGCGCGGTGCTTTGCGTACCCGTGTAAATGTAGACCTTGCCATTTTGCCAGTAAGCCAGGGCGCTACGGGTCTCCAGGGTCTGATGGCTGGTGTCGGGCGTCACGAAAGTCTCGTCAAGAACCAGTGCGGCATTCTTGAAGCCGGAATCGAGATCGCCATACGACCATTCATCGGGCGCCTTGCCCATGGGAAGACGGCCCTTGTCTAGCTCTGCGAAGTCGGCCTTCGTCCATTTGAGTTCAGTGACCTCGGGCGGACCAGGATTTGGCCCTGCGGGCCGGGTCCAGACATTGCCATCCGTCCGCGGGTTCGGTCCACCGGGCCGCAAAGTGTCGAGCGGATCGGTCACGAACGGGAGTGGTTCGAGATCGAGTTCAATTTTCTGGATGGCTTCGGCGGCCGTAAGTTCGTCGACTGCGGCTACGGCGAGAATCGGCTCGCCGTGATAGACCGGCTCATTCGTAAGGCCGCGCTCGCCCCATTTGCTGGCCTTGATGACTGTGCCATTGTCGGTAAGAGTGTCGGCCGGCGCAGGAAGATCGTTCGCGGTGAGAATGGCTTTGACCCCCGGCATGGCTAGCGCCGCGGCCGTGTGGATGCGCTTTACCCGGGCATGCGGCATGGGGCTGAGCAGCAGTTTGCAGAACAGCATGCCCTCGGCACGAAAATCTTCGGCATATTTCGCCTGGCCGGTAACCTTTGCATATAGATCTGGCGTCGCATAGTTTTTGCCGATCAGCTTGTAGCCGATTCCGTACTCGCGCTCGGAACCTGGGACAGTCGCCGCAACTTTTTTGTTGGATAAATTCTTGCTATCCAGATTCTTGTCATTCAGAGTTTTGTTATCCATGATTCGAGCTCCGCAGATTCTCGGCGCCGCGCATCATCGCGGTCAGAATCTTGTCATAGTCCTGGCAACGGCAGAGATTGCCTGAGATGCCCTGCGCTAACTCCTGCCGAGTGGGGTTAGGTTTGGTTTTCAGGAACCCCACAGTAGCCATAATGAAGCCGGGCATGCAGAACGCACACTGAAACCCCTGTTCGTCGATTACCCCTTGCTGGACCGGATGTAAGGTTCCGTCGGGATTGGCCAGGCCTTCGATGGTCAAGATCTTTCGTCCACGCACCGTGTGGGTGAGGACGGAACACGCATAGTACGGAAGTTCGTCGATGAGCACCGTGCATGACCCGCATTCCGCGCGGTCGCATCCCAGCTTGGTGCCAGTCAGGCCCAACTTGTAACGCAAGGTCGACGCCAACGTCTCCTGCTTCATGGCATCGACGCGCCGCTGCTGACCGTTAACATTGAGGGTAATGAGCCGCTCGCCCACACCGGCAGCCATCTGCTGGCCATTCAGTAGAGTGGAAGCGCGGAACAAATAGCTCGCCGAAGATACCGCCACGCCGCTGGTGATGACCCCCTTGATGAAGTTGCGCCGCGAGACAGCTTTCGGCACGTCTTCGCTGGTGTTGAAGTCTGCTTTGTCTGCCAAGCTGAGTCACCTCTCAACCGTTGCGGGTCTTTTTAGCACTTTCGCAGGAAGAAGTCCATGTGCAGTTCCGGTTATACGCGTTTGGATTACCCAGACTAATTCTTGGATGCGGAAATTTGCGAAGTGGTGGCGGCGGATGTGCCACGGCGTGAAAATTCCCTCGACGGCAGGCGACAGCCAAGGTCTCTCATCGGGAAAGGTCAATTTCGCTCGGTCGGCATCCTCGCTTGGGAATCCCGCGGACAGCGATTGCAGCCAAGATCAGAAAACGAGCACCTGCTTTGTTTTCGCCTGTCCGGCAGCGACTCGACTGTACGCGTCTACAGCTTTGTCAAACGGAACGATCTCAATCGCTGGCGGTTTCAAAGCCCCCGTTTCAAAGCCAGGACGGAGCTTGCCGGCGATCTCCCCTACCTGTCCCGACGTCAGTCCATAACTGTCAACTCCAAGCAGTCGGGAGAAGTTGTGATAAAAGTCGACGAGGTTGAAAGTAACGCGGGGATTCCCGGCGCTCGAGATGACTACCTGTCGTCCCCCGAATGCGAGCGATTGCAACGCCGGTTCAAACAATGGGCCGCCCACTGTATTAAAGACAGCATTGACGCCTTTTCCCGCAGTTAGTTCCAAAACCCGCTGACGAAGGTCTTCGCTCTTGGTATTGACGACCGCCTCGGTATCGGGAATGGGACCGGATGTAATATCCGCGCCAATCACGCGCGCTTGTTTCCAATTTGCAATCTGTGTGGCTGCTTGCCCCACCGCCCCGGCTGCTCCGACAATCAGAATAGTTTCACCGGCCTGGATTTGAGCTGCATTCACTACGGACGCCCATGCTGTAATGTAAGGAACTCCAATCGCGGCCGCTTCCGGCATGCTCAGCGACTTCGGCTTGGGCGAGAGCGTCTCCGCTGGGACAACGACATACTCCGCGTGAGATCCATCACGAACGATACCGAGACTTGGGGCAGTGCCCCAGACCTCTTCGCCTTCGTGCTGCTTCCCTTCTACAACAACGCCCGCGAAGTCCCGACCGGGTGTTCGCGGCAGAGTTGTTTTCTTGAAGCGTCCCGCGACATCCCCGATGTCGCTGGGGTTGATCGCTGCCGCCTTTACGCGAACCAGTGCTTCCCCCTGGCTCGGCTCCGGAATCGGAACTTCTTCGATTCGTAAGACCGACGGCGGTCCAAATTCGGCAAAGCGCAATGCTTTCATCAGGTGGGCACTCATAGAATCGCCCTCACAACGCCGCCATCCCCTCGCAAGGATGCTCAGTTCCTCACTGAAGAAAGCTCGCTGGCTACATAGGTCGCCATGGCTGCGACTTCATCCACGCGGCAAAGCGCGGCAGAGATGATGGCCGCACGTGATGGCAACACTACTGCGAATCATACATTGTTGGGGCAACGGTCAAACGTTCTCGATGGCTGCTGTACGAGTCGCTGCATGCATTCCATACTCGGCGACTTCGGTCGAGTTTATCTGGTACATCGAGTTGCGCAAGCACTCGGCAAAGAGGCCGAGAATCCGGCCTGTCCGCCTGCCTGAGGGGAACAACTGCGCTCTCGCAGGGTGAGGTCCTTTGGCGAAGTACTTGTTCAGGCTTTCGCGAAGCTGCAACCGAGCTCGCCATAGGCGCGCTTTCACTGCCGCCTCACTCACGCTCAGCACTTGTACTGTCTGATCGATGGTAAGTCCTTCAATATCCCGCAATACAAAGACCATGCGCAAGATCGGGCTGAGCTCTCGCAAGCACTTGATCAGGATATCTCGTAGTTCAGACGCCCAGTAGAGCTGTTCCGGATTAGGAGCCCAGTCGGTGACCTCTTTTGGAAGTACGTCACCCTCGGCCTGAAAATCCTCATCCAGGGACGCCTCTCTTGAAGCACGTTGCTTTCGCAGTTTCATCAGCGACTGGTTCACAGTAATGCGAATCAGCCAGGTTGAGAATTTGGAATCCTCGCGGAATGCAGCCAAGTTTTGGTAGGCCTTCAAGAAGGCTTCCTGAACCGCGTCTTGGGAATCTTCCCTGTTATGTGTGATGCTTTGAGCGATTCGGAGAAGTTTGCTATCGTACCGCTTTACGAGCTGCTCGAAGGCGGCAACTTCTCCACTCTTGCTGGCGTGGACAAGATCGAGATCGTCGCGTCCCGCTTCGCACACTACGAATTGTGCCGAGTCTATAGTCATATTCGTGCACTTGACGCGGCAAAGCGTCGTTCCCCAACGCTCTGCCCACGCCCTCTAGAAATCTGTGCTCACTGCACCACGACTTTGCCGGTCATCTTCGGATGGATCGTGCAATAGTAGGGATACGTTCCAGCCTTGGTGAACGTGTAGGAGAACTTTTCATCCGTATCCAGTACCCTGGACTTGAACACGCCCTCTGTGCTCACGGACGTATGGGGAATGTCGTCGCTATTCGTCCAGGTAACGGTCGTTCCGACAGGTACCGTGAGCGTTTGCGGCCCGAAAACGAAGTTATCGATTTTCACCGCCGCGTTTGCCGCCGGGGGCTGGTCATTCGCCTTGACGCTCGGTGATCCAGCGAACAGGAGCAGCATCGCAATCATTACCGGCGTCGCCACTGCTGCAATCCATATATTTTTCCTCTTCATTGTTTTGTTTCCTTTCTAGTTTGATGTTCCTGCTTGATCTTCTTTGTTCAGGACCGGATGCCTCTCGGTCGCTAGCCATGAATTGAATCAACTACCGCCACGGGTTCACCTGCATTCCCTGAAGCCGACGCGCCCGACTCCCCGAGCGGTGAATCGACAACTGCGAGGCTGCGACCGCTGACCCTATAGTTCACACCGGTAATACCCAACACCTTTTGCAATTGGTCGGCTGGTACTTTCATCGGTCCGGCTGAGGGAGCTGTGCCCGGCGCGGGTTGGGGAAAAGCGGTCGACATCGCGGTATGGAACGACACCTTTCCTTCGATCTTCTGCATGATCTGGTGAATATGACCGTTTAACACCGTTACGGAACCGAAACGCTTGACGTAAGACAAGGCTTGCTCGCTGTCGTCAGTTCCCCAGCCCCAATCGGGATAGATGGTCCACAGTGGGATGTGGGCAAACAGCACAATCGGAGTGCTGGCGGAGCGGCCCTTGAGATCTTTCTCCAGCCACTCCAGCTGTTCGTTGCCGAGCGACCCCATGCCTCCGGCCTTCAAATTGGCGACATTCACGAGACCGACGAAATGCACACCTTTGTGATCGAAGCTAGACCAGCCAGTGCCCTTCGTCCCCTTCCCGTAGCGCTGGAGATATTGCTCTCCGTTGTCGGTCAGCATGTCGTGCTCGCCAGGCACAAAGAAGATTTGTTTCGCGGATGTGCCTTTTAACACCTGATCCAACGTATCGAACTCACTCGGCTTCGAGAGCTGACTCAGATCGCCGGTGTGAATGATGAAATCCGGCGTGCGTGGCATGGCGTTGATCTTGTTGATCGCCGTCTGCAGCGTGGCGGTGACGTCCGGGTTAGCCGGCTTGTTAAAGCCAATGTGGCTGTCGCTGATCTGCACAAATGTGAAGTCCGCGCCTTTACCGGCATCTTTGCCGTAGCCTTTGGCGAAGGCCCGAGACACCGGAATGCCTCCGCTCATGCTCCAGACCAGACCTGTACCGGCCCACGCCATGCATTTCAGGAATCCGCGGCGGTCAACTCCGTCGTTGTTGAGGTCTTGCAAATTCTGATCGATAAGATCTTCCTTCTTGTCGGGCATTTATCCTCCGTGGTTTGTAGCGTTCTGAGGTGATAACTGGCCCCAGTCGCTTTTATTCCCGACAAAATCGAACGGCGACCATAATTTGTGAAGAGTAGTTCCAGATCATTCAGCGGCGGGATAGAACTGCATCGCTCTCCGCAGTGAAGAAGGTAGCCTTAGCGAGGCGTTGCTGTTGTCAGCAAGATGTAACCGGTGTGTAAAAGTTCTGTGAAGATTCTTAGCAATCGTCTGTTGTTTGTCGGACCTACTGCGGTGACGCCGAAGAGATATCTGTCAAGCAGTCTTGTCGCCGGTGGGCACCGCGCGGAGCTCGACTGCGCTTGTAAGCATTTGTCTTGCCGATCGGGATAGCTAACCGGGTCCGTTTACGCCGCTTAGAAAACCACCCATATGCCCGGTCACCGCAACAACAGCAACTGCCACCAGCTCGACCATAAGGCGGTAACTCGGCAGCAAAACCATCCGTCGTCGAGCGCGGAAATGCATCCACCACACCAGCCAGATCATCACCGTCGAAACACATGCCAGAACCAGGTGCAGCAACAGGATGCCCTTCAGCTTCTGTCCGTCAAGTTGGAACTGCCACGCGAGTAGCCCAGTAGCGAGAACAGGAACAGTCGAAATCGCCGCCACGAGCAAGTTGTAGTATGCTGCGTCCGCCAGGCCGCGCCGCTTCGTCCACTGCGCCAGAAGGTCGAACGCTACCGCCGTGATGAACAACGCGATTGGAAAATGGATCAGCACGACATGTTGAGCGTGTTTGGCTAAGAATACCGTTTTAGGATCGAAAGGATTTACCATCGCCATTACCTCTTTCCGAATTTGTAGCGCGGGCTCATATCAATCTGAATTCGCACGAGCGGTAGAAAGTCCCTACCCCCACGCAAAAGGGGAGAGCAACCGCGCGGGCTGCGGCGGACCTTGCTGGACGGAATCATCTCCGCCGCAACCCGCGGACTTGTTATTGTTCTGTTTCTCTTGGAGGAGTCGCGCGCGCCTGCGTCTCCTCGGGCCCGCTGCCATCGACGCGCAGGAGCATCGCGCTACCCTTGGCCAGATTCAGGGCCTTACGGTTTGAGGTCAAAGTGACTTGACCAAGTGGCTCGGTACTTCCGGAGCGTAGGATCTTCAGGTCGCCGAATCCGTAAGCACCGGAGGCGTTCACTGAGAAGAGCCAAAATGATTGCGGATGGGAATTGCCATCGATCGCGCCTCCGCTGGGGGCTCCTGAATCCGGGTCGACATTGGCCAGCACGCCTTGACTCGTATATTTCCCGACGACCTGCGGCCCCACCATTACCGCCTCACCTTCGCCGTAGGAAACTTGGTCGCCTCCGATTTCAATTGTGTTGTCTGCATTCTCGCTCGACGTGAGCTCTGGCTTGGCGGCAGATACTTCGGACGTTGACGCTACGGCGCGCAGGCTCGTGGTAATCGAGACCGTCAGGTTGCCAAGCCGGACCTGGTCCAATTGAAATGTGATCTTTGATTCGTCAGATCCTTTTCCTGGAGTGATGGCTTCGACCACATGGCCTGTCAGCGTGGATCCTTTATGTAGCATTTCTCCCGCGCCCAGCGGCACGTCCTGCATGACCGTGGCGACCACGCTAGCTCCGCTTCCGTTCTTATCCGGGCGCAAATCAGAATTCAAGGTGACGGGGAGAATGGTACCCGCCGGAATAGACTCTGCAGATCGCGTGTTCTGCCCCTGTGTGGGCTGATAGACCGGATTCAGATCTTGCTTTGTTCCTGCATGCAGGTAGATCGGCAGCACGCACAGCGCCAAACTGAGCATTTTCAGATTGTTTTTCATTTTGTTCCTCCCAAAGGAATTGCTAAAGAGCGTGTGGTTCTTCCGCACCAGCATTTCCCCGGTGACTCCACTTCGCTCCCTGACTCGTTGTGCAGAACCGACGGCGCTCGGTTTTATTCCGTGGCATTTTTTTGTGGGCTACGGGAATAAAACCATCGTCCGCTGGTTTACTCTTGTGTGCATGCCGGAAGAGAGCCTGCCATCGGAGTCGTTCGAGCAGCTAGCCATGCCTCACTTCGAGCGGCTCTATAACTTTGCCTGCTGGCTCACGCATGACCGGCAAGAAGCCGAGGATCTTGTGCAGGAGACTTACGCCAAGGCGCTTAAAGGTTTCTCTTCGTTCCAGCCGGGGACGAACTTTCGCGCCTGGATCTACAAGATCCTGCGGAATGCATTTCTGACCTCCCGCACTGGGCTGAAGGCGACCGCTACCGTGCCCCTCGATCTTGAGGGTGAAGAGGAAGCCCTGCCCACAGTCAAGGAAACTCCAGAGAGCATCCTGCTGCAGCGTTCGGATGGACAGCTCGTGCAGCAGGCCCTGGAGCAACTGCCCGTCGCCTATCGCGAGATCTTGCTGCTGTGTGAAGTCGAAGAGATGTCTTACCAGGAAATCTCTGCGGCGCTCTCCATTCCGATGGGAACGGTGATGTCGCGTTTATCCCGTGCCAGAAAAGCGCTAGGCAATGGCCTACGACTACAGTTTCAAGAAGGACGAACCCAACGGTGAACTATGGTTTGTGAGTCTTGGAAGGAAAAACTCGACACCTACCTGGACGGTGAGCTTCCGGCGGAGGAGATGCGCAGCTTCGACGCTCATGTTCGCAATTGCGCCTCTTGCTCGGCGGATGCCCTTACGCGCGTACAGATGAAGCGCGCGATTCAAGCCGCTGGCAAACGTTACACGCCCAGCGCTGAGTTCCGGAAGCGGATGCAGCAGAAGATTGCTGCCAAACCGCAGCGCAGTCTCGCTCTAGGATGGATGTTCGCGGCGGCAGCCGTGATTCTCGTGGCCGGGATGTTGACGTCCGTCTACCTGGGAACTCGATCCGGCAGAGATCAGGTTTTCAGCGAGATTGCAGACTTGCACGTGGAGACCCTCGCCAGCTCAACTCCGGTGGATGTGATCTCCACCGATCGGCATACGGTAAAGCCCTGGTTCCAGGGAAAAATCCCCTTCGCATTCAATTTGCCGGAACTCCAAAACACAGAGTTCTCTCTGCTTGGCGGCCGGATGACCTATCTTGATCAAACGCCGGGCGCACATCTCATTTACGATGTGCGAAAGCACCATATTTCCGTGTTCGTGTTCCAGGAACGCTCACTCCCGGCCAGGCTGGACGAAAATCCTGTCTCAAAGAAACAACCGTTCAACCTGGAAACATGGAGTCAAGGTGGGCTTCGCTATTTCGTGATCGGCGACGCCAGTACTGCAGACATCGATAGTCTCGCGAAATTGTTTAAAGCCACGTCATAGAGCTGCCGTCCGGAATTCTGGCTCTCGATTCAATTCATCTTCAGGGCCCGGCCCGCGAGTCCAGTGACTTCGTGTTTACGAAACCTCGACAAAGAGTTGACAATCAAGTGACATCCCAACCGCATCCCGCCGTTGATCGCTGCGTCTAAGCCACAGTACCGCTGGAATAAAAAACAATCATAAGCGGAAAAAAGGCAAGGAAAGCAGCTATGGAAAATCCGGTGACCAAGCGCGGAGGATCCATGGGAAAATTCATACTCGGTGTAATCGTCACAATACTAGTACTCATTCTCAGCGGACTCGCTTTCGCCAGGCTCGGGTTCCTCCCAACCGCGGCGAACGTCGAGCCTCCGTACCTCGAACGCCGTATAGCCATGAGCGCGGTCGATGCCTCCATGGAACGCCATGCTCCTCACGTTACGAACCCATTGACGCCGACCGATCAGAATCTTGAGGACGGCATGAGGCTCTACACCGTGAACTGTGCCTTCTGCCACGGAGGCCTCGACAGAAAGCCCTCCTCCGTGGCTCGTTCGTTTTATCCTCCAGCTCCGAATCTTATCTCCGATCCGCCCGAGGACCCCGAGTGGCATGTCTTCTTCACTGTCCGCACCGGCGTGCGCTATACCGGCATGCCCGCATGGGACAACACTCTAAGCGAGCAGGACATCTGGAAAATCACCATGCTGCTCTCCCAACTGGATAAACTCCCGCCCGCGGTCAAGGATTACTGGCAGACCAACTTCGGCGTCGCTCCCCCCGGCGACGAAACCAGGGAAAGCGAAGAAAAGCACGAGCACCCCTAGGAGAGATTCTCGTCGAAACGGAGGACAGCCAAGCTCAACAAACAAGACGTTTCGAGGATGCGGTCAGGTAGCCAAAAGCGATAAACTCGTTACAGGGAGAATCTATGACAGACGACCAGAAAAATCTATCGACGAACGACGCGCATCCAGGAGACCTCACACGGCGCGACTTTGCAGCTCTCTTGGTGAGTGCGGGCCTGGCTGCGACGGTACACTCGGCGGCGGCCTCCGGCCTTGAACTGGTCGAAACCGACGTCGAGATCAAGACTCCGGACGGAACTTGCGACGCCGCATTTATCCGTCCGAAAGCTGGTTCTCATCCCGGAGTTTTGATCTGGCCCGACGCGTTCGGCTTGCGGCCCTCTATGCGCGCCATCGCAAGGCGTATTGCCTCTGAGGGTAAAGGATATTCCGTCCTCGTGCCCAACCCCTTTTACCGCCTGTCCAAAGCTCCTTTCACGGATGCTTCCACTTTCAACTTTCAGAATGCGGACGATATGGCGAAGCTCCGGCCGCTGATGGCGTCGGTGAACGCGCCGGGCAATGCCGAAAAGGATGCCTCCGCCTACGTTGCCTTCCTCGATGCACAAAAAGAAGTGAACAAGGCGAAGAAGATCGGAACCCAGGGTTATTGCATGGGCGGAGCGCTGGTTGTAAGGACCGCCGCGTCATTGCCCGATCGCATTGGTGCGGGCGCATCGTTCCACGGCGGAGGCCTGGTGACCGACAAACCTGATAGCCCGCATCTGCTCGCGCCGAAAATCAAAGCACGAATGTATTTCGGGATCGCCTCGAACGACGACGAGCGTCAGCCCGATGCCAAGGATAAGCTGAAGGAAGCGTTTGCAGCCGCGAAGGTTCCCGCCGAAATCGAAGTGTATTCAGCCCAGCATGGCTGGTGCGTGCCGGATATGCCCGCCCGCGACGGCGTGCCGATCTATAACAAGCCCGAAGCCGAGCGTGCCTGGGCGAAACTCGTCGCCTTATATAAAGCGGCTCTGGCCTAG